>JACCDX010233500.1_pt1 | contig 75433 bp, 84 predicted proteins | sample 7449681 | NCBI WGS metagenome assembly JACCDX01 (sample SAMN15323450, study PRJNA562643) | freshwater metagenome | isolation source: river surface water | place: USA:Blue River Watershed | collected 2017-08-18 | reverse complement strand
GACAAAGGCGCAGTCGCAAGCATTCGCAAATGGCTAGAGCAGCACGGAGTAGAACCATGAACACGATGACAGTTGACGGCTTTCACGCCAAGATCGAATATGACGAAGAGCTTGACCTGTTTCGCGGAGAAATTCTCGGGCTCAACGGCGGTGCAGATTTTTACGGCAAGAACCCCAAGGAGCTGCGCTCCGAGTTCAAAAAGTCGTTGCAGGTATTTTTGGATGTGTGCCAAGAAAAAGGCATTGAGCCCAAAAGAAATTTCTCGGGCAAATTCAACCTGCGCATTTCTCCCGAGTTGCATGAGCAACTGGCCATTGCGGCGCAAGCACAGGGCAAAAGCATCAACTTGCTCGCGCAAGAAGCTTTGCAGCTTCGTGTGGCGTCTTGAGTGACTTGCTTAACGGCCGCTCATTTATCGTAATGAAACCGACAAGCGATGATGAGGACAGCCGCATCATCGGCTTCGTAAACCAGCCGGTGGGTGTCATCGATTCGGCGAGACCAATAGCCTGACAAATTGCCCACCAGTGGTTCGGGCTTGCCAATGCCTGTGAAGGGGTCTCTGCAAGCGGCGTTGATCAGCGTATTGATGCGTTTGAGGGTTTTGCGGTCTTGGCCTTGCCACCACACATAGGCATCCCATCCATCAGGTGTGAAGCGAATCACCCTCATGCATCGATCAATTTGCGAGCTTTGGCTTTGCCTGCTTTGGCTTGGGCCACCGAGCGCATGAGGGCGCGGGCATTGGCCGGGTTGGACAAGAGGTACAGGGTTTCTTGCATGCTGGAGTAAGCCGCTTCAGACAGAAGCACGGCGTTGCCCCCTTCGCGGCGGTGAATCAAGGTGGGCGCTTGATCGTCAATGACCTTGTCGATCACGGCCTTGAGCGAGTTACGGGCCTCGGTGTAGCTGATGACTTGCATGGCTTGGACCTGTTCAGGTAGTTGTGCAGGTATTCTAAATGGCAAAAGGCTAGACAGGGCGATGCCCTTAACATCTCCCCCTATGAATTGGTTAGACGCTATCAAATGGGATTCCCAAGGCCTGGTGCCGGTCATCGCGCAAGAGCAGGGCAGCAAAGACGTGTTGATGTTTGCCTGGATGAACCGCGAGGCGCTGCAAAAAACCGCTGAGCTCGGTCGCGCGGTGTATTTCAGCCGCTCGCGGGGCAAGCTGTGGTTCAAGGGCGAGGAGTCGGGTCATGTGCAGCAGGTGCACGACATTCGCCTGGACTGCGACAACGATGTGATTTTGCTCAGCGTCACCCAAACCGGCCACGACCCCAGCATCGCCTGCCACACGGGCCGCCACAGCTGCTTCTACCAACGCTGGCAAACCAGCCCCGATGGCGGCCAATGGCTGAGCGTCGAGCCTGTGCTGCAAGACCCCGTCACCATTTACAAAACCCAACCATGAGTTCAGACGACACCTTGGCCCGCTTGGCCGCCGTGATTGAAAGCCGCAAAGCGGCCAACGGCGGCAACCCCGACACCAGTTATGTGGCGCGTTTGCTGCACAAAGGCCCCGATGCTTTTTTAAAGAAAATTGGCGAAGAAGCCACCGAGGTGGTGATGGCCGCCAAAGACCTGGACCATGGTGGCGACCCGCACAAGTTGGTGGGCGAGATGGCCGACTTGTGGTTCCACTCGATGGTGGCGCTGGCCCATTACCAGCTCAGCCCCGAGGATGTGCTGCAAGAGCTGTCGCGCCGCGAGGGCTTGAGCGGTTTAGAGGAAAAAGCCTTGCGCAAGGCGCAGGCCCGCGAGGCCGGTACCGAATAATTGATTCAGAGAACGACACATGCACTCCGACCCCAACTGCATCTTTTGCAAAATTGTTGCTGGCAAGATACCGAGCAAAAAAGTCTATGAAGACGAAGAGATTTTTGCCTTCCACGACATCAACCCGTGGGCACCTGTGCACTTTTTGATCATTCCCAAAGCCCATATCCCATCCATGGCGCAGGTCGAACCGGAGCACCAGGCCTTGTTGGGTCGAATCATGCTGCTGGCCCCCCGCTTGGCCTTGGAGCAAGGTGCGCGCGCCTACCCCGAGGGTGGGTTTCGCATCGTCACCAACACCGGTGCCGAGGGTGGGCAAGAGGTTCATCACCTGCACTTTCATGTGATGGGCGGCCCCCGCCCCTGGCTGCGCGGCTAAGCCCTTGCGGTTTGGGTGGTGTCTCTGGACCACTAGAATCGCCGAATTGTTGAGGAGATATCCATGGGATCGTTTTCCGTTTGGCACTGGTTGATCGTTTTGTTGATCGTTGTGCTGGTGTTTGGCACCAAAAAGCTTAAAAACATTGGTTCAGACCTGGGTGGGGCCGTCAAAGGCTTCAAAGACGGCATGAAAGATGGCCAACCCGGCGCAGCGCCTGCTGACGACAAAACCGCTGCACCAGCGGCCCAAGTGGCTGCCGCCAATCCAGCCGCCGACAAAAACACCATTGACGTTGAAGCCCGTCCCAAGCACTGATCGAATGCCGTGATCGACCTGGGTGTTTCCAAAATCGCGCTGATTGGTGCTGTGGCCTTGATCGTCATTGGCCCGGAAAAATTGCCCAAAGTGGCCCGCACCTTGGGCGCTTTGGTGGGCAAAGCCCAGCGTTATGTGTCCGATGTGAAGGCCGAGGTCAATCGCTCGATGGACCTGGAAGAGCTTAAAAAAATGAAAGAAACGGTCGAATCGGCCGCCCGTGATGTGGAAACCCAGGTCCATACCGCCAGCGCTGATTTTGAAAAAGATTGGCAGTCCGCCACCGCAGGGCTGGACACCGTTTCCTATACCCCCGAGGTGGTTTACCCCGAATATGCCCACCCCAAGAAAAAGTGGCGCATCAAGCAGGGGGCAGCGCCGCAGTGGTACAAAGCGCGCCATGGCATTCGCACCAAGGCCTTGTCTGGTGCTGCAAGGGTGGCGCGGTTCAGGCCGCAGCGCCTGGGTTAGAGGCCTGTATGTCTGACCCCACGACCAAACCGGAAGACGAGCTGGCCGGCTCTGAACAGCCTTTTGTTCAACACCTGATCGAGCTGCGCGACCGCTTGATCAAGGCGGTCATCGCCATCGCCGTGGTGGCCATTGCCCTGTCTCTCTACCCCGGGCCGGGCCCGCTGTACGACATCTTGGCCGCTCCTTTGGTGGCCCAATTGCCCGCTGGCGCGACCATGATCGCCACCTCGGTCATTTCACCTTTTTTGGTGCCCCTCAAAATTTTGCTGATGACCGCTTTTTTGTTGGCTTTGCCGGTGGTTTTGTACCAAATGTGGGCATTCGTGGCCCCGGGTTTGTATTCGCACGAAAAAAAGTTGGTTTTGCCCTTGGTGGTGTCGAGCACCTTGTTGTTCTTTTTGGGCGTGGCCTTTTGTTACTTTTTTGTGTTCGGTCAGGTGTTTGCTTTTATCCAAAGCTTTGCCCCCAAAAGCATCACGGCTGCGCCCGATATTGAGGCTTATTTGAGTTTTGTGCTGACCATGTTTTTGGCCTTTGGCATGGCCTTTGAGGTGCCCATTGTGGTCATTGTGTTGGCCCGCATGAACGTGGTGTCGATTGAGAAACTCAAGGCCTTTCGCTCTTATTTTGTGGTGTTGGCCTTTGTCATTGCGGCCATCGTCACACCCCCGGATGTGGTGTCGCAACTGGCCCTGGCCATTCCCATGTGTTTGCTCTACGAAGTCGGCATTTGGGCCGCCCAGCTGTTCATTCGCCACACCCAAGCCCCGGACGCGGACAAAACCCCGGCGACTTGACACACCATGAAGCGTTACTGGCTGATCTTTTCTCAGGTGGTCACGGTTTTATTGGCCATTTGGTTTGTGCTGGTCACCCTGAAACCCCAATGGATGGGCCCAGGCGCAGGCTGGTCGGGTGCGGTGCATTTGTTGCAAGCGCCTGCGTCCACGCCAGGCACCGTGGCGGTGGGCAGTTTGAGCCCTGCCGCCAAACAGGCTGCACCAGCGGTGGTCAGCATCAGCACCACCCGCGCCGTTGGCACCAATCCCTTGGCCAAAGACCCATGGTTCAAGTTTTTTTATGGCGACCAAGATGAAGTCCCGCAAGGCGGCATGGGCAGTGGTGTCATCGTCAGCCCCGAAGGCTATGTGTTGACCAACAACCATGTGGTCGAAGGCGCTGATGAAATAGAAATTGTTTTGCACGATGGCCGCCGCACCCAGGCCCAGGTGATTGGCACCGACCCCGATACCGATTTGGCGGTGCTCAAAATCAAGCTGGACCGTTTGCCCGTCATTGTTTGGGGCAATTCCGACGAGTTGCAGGTCGGCGACCGACTGCTGGCCATTGGCAACCCTTTTGGGGTGGGCCAAACCGTGACCAGTGGCATTGTTTCCGCTTTGGGGCGCAGCCGTTTGGGCATCAATACTTTTGAAAACTTCATCCAAACCGATGCCGCCATCAACCCTGGTAATTCTGGCGGTGCCTTGGTCGATATCCAAGGCCATTTGATGGGTATCAATACCGCCATTTATTCGCGCTCCGGCGGCAACATGGGCATTGGATTTGCCATCCCCGTGTCCACCGCGCGCCAGGTGTTGGAAGGCATTGTCAAAGATGGTGTGGTGGTGCGGGGTTGGGTGGGGGTGGAGCCCAATGACCTGACCCCCGAGCTGGCCGAAAGCTTTGGACTTGCCCGCCAGCAGGGTGTGGTGGTCACCGGCGTGTTGCAAGGTGGCCCTGCCTTCACGGCGGGCGTTCGTCCCGGTGACGTGTTGTTGGGTGTGAATGGCAAAACGGTTGACAACGTGGACCAATTGCTCGCGGCCATTGCAGGCCTCAAACCCGGTGTGGCCGCTGCGCTGGCGGTGGAGCGCCGAGGCAACCCCATGTCTTTGTCGGTCACACCGGCGCAGCGACCCAAGCAAAAACCGGCGGCCCGATGAGCGTGCACCGCGATCAATTGCTGGCGGCCTGTCAAAGTTTGCTCACCCCTGAGCGCTTCAAAGACTACGGCCCCAATGGCTTGCAGGTTGAGGGCAAGCCTGAGATCAACAAGCTGGTTTCGGGTGTCACGGCTTCCAAGGCCTTGATCGAGGCGGCCATTGAAGCCCAGGCCGATGCCATCTTGGTCCACCACGGCCTGTTTTGGCGCGGTCAAGAGGGCACGGTCACCGGTTGGATGAAGCAACGCTTGCGTTTGCTGTTGGCACACGACATCAGTTTGTTGGCCTATCACCTGCCTTTGGATGCCCACCCCCAGTGGGGCAACAACGCCCAATTGGGCCAACGATTGGGCTGGCGCACCGACAGTAACTTTGGCGATCAGCTGCTGGGTTGCCTGGGCCAATCGGTGGACGGTCATGTGTGGCCCGATGCGCAATCTTTGGCCACCCATTTGCAGCAAACCTTGGGCCGCACGTCTGTGTGGGTGGGGCCCAGCGAAGGCGCTCGGCCCATTCGGCGCGTGGCATGGTGCAGCGGGGGCGCGCAGTCTTACTTTGAGGCGGCCATTGCTGCCGGTGCCGATGCTTTTGTCACGGGTGAAATTTCTGAGCCCCAAGCCCATTTGTCGCGCGAGACTGGCGTGGCTTTTTTGGCCTGCGGGCACCACGCCACCGAGCGCTATGGGGCACCTGCAGTGGCTGCACAAGTGGCCTCTCAATTGGGCTTGACCCATGTGTTCATTGACATCGACAACCCGGCCTGAGGCGAAGCACTGTGCCTGATTCAAGGCCTGTGGCCATCAGCTTGGGTGACGCGGCGGGTATTGGCCCGGAAATCATCGCCAAAATCTTTGCCCACCACCCCGAACAGGCCAAAGATTGCGTGGTGTTTGGGGACGCGCGTGTACTGGCCCAAGCGGTTCAAGCCTTGCCCCAGGCGGTCCAGCCCCAAATTGAACCGATCAACGATGTGAATCAGGCCTTGAAACTGCCTGCCGGGGTGATTCCTTTGTGGCAGGTCGGCACCTTGGACCAGCCGCCGCCCTTGGGGCAGGTCAGCGCAGCCAGCGGTCGTTTGGCGGCCGACTGTGTGCGCGCTGCGGCCCAAGCCGCTCTGACCGGGCAGGTCCAGGCCGTGGTCACTGCCCCTTTGAACAAAACAGCCTTGGCCGCTGCCGGTGAAGACTTCCCTGGGCACACCGAAATGCTGCAGTTTTTGGCCGCCAGCCACTTGGGCCTGTCGGTGGACCAATTGCCCGTGCGCATGATGCTGGCCAACCGCGAGTTGCGCACGGTGCTGGTCAGCATCCATGTTTCCCTGCGCCAAGCCATCGAAGCGGTCACGGTCGAGAACGTGTTGCAAACCTTGCGCATTGCCCATGCCAGCTTGCGCAGCGCCAGCGGCGGCCCGCCCAAATTGGCCGTGGCCGGTCTCAACCCCCATGCCGGGGAGGGCGGTTTGATGGGGCGCGAAGAAATCGACATACTGGCCCCCGCCTTGGCGCAGGCAAGGGATTTGGGCATGGATGTGAGCGGCCCATTTCCGCCCGACAACGTGTTCATGCGCGCGCGTGAGAGCCATGGCTCGGCCAATGCCATTGATGCGGTGGTGGCCATGTACCACGATCAAGGCCTGATTCCGGTCAAATACCTGGGTTTGACCCACGGCGTGAACGTCACCCTGGGCCTGCCATTTGTGCGCACCAGCCCAGACCATGGCACGGCTTACGACATTGCGGGCCAGGGGGTGGCCGATCCGGCCAGCTTGTTGGCAGCGCTGGACATGGCCAGGTTCTTGGCAGCCAAGGCTTTTTGAGGCGCAGCCCTCTGCGGGCCGCTGACCAATGGTTGGGGCCATGGTCCCAGTCGTTTGGGCTGGCCGGGCTGGGTTTGCGTAAAGCCCACGGGCTGGCTCCGCAGGCTTTGGGGGGGTGCCGCGTCAGTTCTGCGACTGGAGCCTCAGTTACAATCACCGGTTGACCCAACTAGCGACGTAAGTTCGAGGATTTTTCATGAGTGACACCCGTTTGGACACCAGCAAGCGCACCTGGCTCATCGCCTCCGGTTGCGCTGGTGCAGTCGGTGGCATTGCCACGGCCGTTCCGTTTGTCAGCACCTTTCAACCCTCCGAAAAAGCCAAGGCCGCAGGCGCAGCCGTGGAAGTGGACATCAGCGCCCTCAAAGCCGGCGAAAAGCTCACGGTGGAGTGGCGTGGCAAGCCCGTTTGGATCGTGCGCCGCACCCCCGAACAACTGGAGTCGCTCAAAAAGGTCGAGGGCCAGTTGGCCGATCCCAAGTCTTTGCGCAACCCAGATGACCTGACCCCCGCTTACGCACGCAACGAAGCGCGCTCGATCAAGCCGGAGTTTTTTGTCGGCGTGGGCATTTGCTCGCACCTGGGTTGTTCTCCTTCTGATAAATTTCAAACCGGCGCGCAGCCTTCCTTGCCCGACGACTGGGCGGGCGGTTTCTTGTGCCCCTGCCACGGTTCGACCTTCGACATGGCTGGGCGTGTGTTCAAAAACAAGCCCGCCCCTGACAACTTGGAAGTGCCCCCGCACATGTATTTGTCTGACACGCGCTTGCTCATCGGCGAAGACAAAAAGGCCTGACAGGAACCAACATGGCTGAATTCAAAGAAATCTCCCCCAACGCCAGCATGGGCGACAAGTTGCTCAACTGGGTTGACAACCGCTTCCCTGCCACCAAGCTCTACAAAGAGCATTTGAGCGAGTACTACGCGCCCAAAAACTTCAACTTCTGGTACTTTTTTGGCTCCTTGGCCTTGCTGGTGCTGGTCATCCAAATCGTGACCGGTATTTTCTTGGTCATGCACTACAAACCCGATGCGGCACAGGCTTTTGCATCGGTGGAATACATCATGCGTGATGTGCCATGGGGCTGGCTGATTCGTTATATGCACTCCACGGGGGCATCAGCCTTTTTCGTGGTGGTCTACATGCACATGTTCCGTGGGCTGATTTATGGCTCTTACCGCAAGCCGCGTGAGTTGGTGTGGCTGTTTGGTTGTGCCATCTTCTTGTGCCTGATGGCCGAAGCTTTCATGGGCTATTTGTTGCCCTGGGGCCAGATGTCTTACTGGGGCGCACAGGTGATCGTGAACCTGTTTGCCGCAGTCCCCGTGATTGGCCCTGACTTGGCGCTGCTCATCCGTGGCGACTATGTGGTCAGCGATGCCACCCTCAATCGATTCTTCAGCTTCCACGTGATTGCAGTGCCCTTGGTCCTGTTGGGCCTGGTGGCGGCGCACATCATCGCTTTGCATGAAGTGGGCTCGAACAACCCTGACGGGGTTGAAATCAAAAAGCACAAAGATGCCCAGGGCAAACCGTTGGACGGCATTCCTTTCCACCCTTACTACACCGTGCATGACATCTTGGGTGTGAGCGGTTTCTTGCTGATTTTCACGGCCATCATCTTTTTTGCACCTGAACTGGGCGGTTACTTTTTGGAGTACAACAACTTCATCCCAGCCGACCCCCTGAAGACCCCCTTGCACATTGCGCCGGTCTGGTACTTCACGCCTTACTACTCGATGCTGCGTGCCATCACCACTGAGATGATGTATGCCTTGGTGCTGTGCGTGTTGGGTGCTGCTTATTTGGGTGTCACCCGCGCCCAATTGCCCAACTACCTCAAAGGTGCTGTGGTTGCCGCCGCCGTGATTGGGGTGGGCCTGATGCTCAAGATCGATGCCAAATTCTGGGGCGTGGTGGTCATGGGTGGCGCGGTCATCATTTTGTTTTTCTTGCCATGGCTGGACAACTGTGCGGTCAAGTCCATTCGCTATCGGCCAGATTGGCACAAATACCTGTACGCCATCTTTGTCATTAACTTTGTGATCCTGGCTTATTTGGGCGTGCAACCTCCTTCTCCCATTGGCGAGCGTGTCTCTCAAGTTGGCACCCTTTATTACTTTGGCTTTTTCCTCCTGATGCCTTGGTGGAGCCGCTTGGGTCAAACCAAGCCTGTGCCAGATCGCGTGACTTTCACCCCCCACTGAGCGCGCAGGAATCACACCATGAAAAAAATCCTCATCTCTTTGTTGGTCTCACTCGGTTGCGTTTCGGCCGCCTGGTCATCTGGCGGCGACAGCATTGCCTGGGACAAGGCACCCAACAAAACCAATGACCTGGGTGCCTTGCAAAACGGTGCCAAGTTGTTTGTGAATTACTGCTTGAACTGTCATTCGGCCGCTTTCATGCGCTTCAACCGCTTGACCGACATTGGTTTGACCGAACAACAAATCAAAGACAACTTGCTGTTCACCACCGACAAGGTGGGCGACACCATGAAGGCCAATATCGATCCACGCCAAGCCAAAGAGTGGTTTGGCGGTGTGCCACCGGACCTCACCTTGGTCGCACGCTCCCGTTCAGGCGGTGGTGGCACGGGTGCCGATTACCTCTACACCTATTTGCGCACCTACTACCGCGATGACACCAAAGCCACGGGTTGGAACAACTTGGCCTTTCCCAATGTGGGCATGCCCCATGTTTTGTGGGAGTTGCAAGGTGAGCGTCGCCCCGTGTTTGATGTGGTGAAGCAGCACGGTCACGATGTCCAAGTGTTCAAGGGTTGGGAACAGGTCAAGCCCGGCACCATGACCCCGCTGCAATACGACCAAGCCATGGGCGACTTGGTCAGTTACTTGCAATGGATGGCCGAGCCAGTTCAAAATTCCCGCGTGCGCATTGGCGTTTGGGTGTTGATTTTCTTGTTGGGCTTCATGGCGATTGCTTGGAGACTCAACGCGTCTTACTGGAAAGACATCAAATAATTTTTTCCCAATCCGGGCCGCATGGCCAGGGTTGGATTTGGGAATGTGGGGGGTGACCCCCCATTCTTTTTGAATTTCAGGAGCCTTCATCATGATGGTGCTTTATTCCGGTACTACTTGCCCTTTTTCACACCGTTGCCGTTTTGTGTTGTTTGAAAAAGGCATGGATTTCGAAATCCGCGATGTTGACCTCTACAACAAGCCAGAAGACATCAATGTCATGAACCCGTATGGCCAGGTGCCCATCCTGGTCGAGCGCGATTTGATTTTGTATGAGTCCAACATCATCAACGAATACATCGACGAGCGCTTTCCACACCCCCAACTCATGCCCGGCGACCCGGTTGACCGTGCACGTGTGCGCTTGTTTTTGTTGAACTTCGAAAAAGAATTGTTCACCCACGTCAGCACCTTGGAGTCGCGCACCAGCAAAGCCAACGAAAAAGCATTGGAAAAGGCCCGCTCACACATCCGTGATCGCCTCACCCAATTGGCCCCGGTGTTTTTGAAAAACAAATACATGTTGGGAGACAACTTCTCCATGCTGGACGTGGCCATTGCGCCCTTGCTCTGGCGCTTGGATCACTTTGGCATCGATTTGTCCAAGAATGCTGCCCCATTGCTCAAATACGCAGAGCGCATCTTCTCCCGTCCGGCCTACATAGAAGCGCTCACGCCGTCCGAAAAAGTCATGCGCAAGTGATTTCCTTGGGGCGATTTGAACCATGCTCAACGTAGCGGATTCGAATTCAACGCGGCCTTATCTGATCCGCGCGCTGTACGAATGGTGCACGGACAACGGCTTCACACCTTATGTGGCTGTGCACGTGGACGAAACGGTGCAAGTGCCACAAGAGTATGTGAAAAATGGCGAGATCGTTCTCAACATCAGTTTCGATGCCACCAGCGGTTTGAAGCTGGGCAATGAATTCATCGAATTCAAAGCCCGTTTCTCTGGCACTGCCCGCGCCATCATGGTGCCGGTTAGCCGTGTGCTGGCCATTTATGCGCGTGAAAACGGTCAAGGCATGGCCTTTCCCCTTCAGTTGCACAACCCACCCTCGGAAGCAGACACGGAGGAGGCACCTGTGCCCACCGCCGCTGCCACCAGCCCTGCTGTCAAGACCACACGCAATCTCAATCTGACCTTGTCAGGCGATGGTGTGCCACCCCATCCACCGCCCAAAGGTGGCGGCAAACGTCCGCAATTGAAACGTGTGAAGTAAAATTTCTACGCGCCGATTTAGCTCAGTTGGTAGAGCAACCGCCTTGTAAGCGGTAGGTCATCAGTTCGAATCCGATAATCGGCACCATTTCCAAAGCCAGCACCTTCCAAAGAGGGCTGGCTTTTTTATCGCGCCATGATTTTCAAGCGCAATTGCTGCACCTGCCAGCCGTGTGTCCTCAGGTGTGCCAAAAGTGCGGGCTCCAGCTGGCGCAATTTGGCGCTGACCGCATTGTTGGGCACCAAAATGCACCAAGTTTGACCGTCGATCGGGCCGGCTTTGAGACCTTGGCGCAATCCGGGTGGCAAAAGTGGCAGGACGGCGGCCAATCGCTGCTTGGATTCTTGGCCCAAAGCGCCCAAGCGAGCCAGCCCGGGCTCTGACCGGGCTGCTTGCTCAGCGGTGAGGGTCAAAGGGCGCTTTTGCATCGGGTCATTATCCAACGCGGCGGCGCTAAAATGCCCGGCTACTTCAAAGGAACCCCTCACCCCTTTGGGCGCTTGTGCCCAAGGGTTTGATGCACCATCCATGGCCTTTAAATTTTTGACCTTGATCTTCGGCAGCCGCAACGAGCGACTGCTCAAACAATACAGCAAGACCGTGGCACGCATCAATGCCTTGGAGTCGGGTCTGGCGCAACTCAGCGACGAAGCGCTCAAAGCCAAAACCGACAGCTTCAAGCAACAGGTGGCACAAGGGGCTTCTTTGGATGACTTGCTGCCCGAGGCATTTGCCGTGGTGCGAGAGGGTTCCAAGCGCTGCATGAAGATGCGCCACTTTGACATCCAACTCAGCGGTGGCATGGCCTTGCACCAAGGCAAAGTGGCCGAGATGCGAACCGGTGAGGGTAAAACTCTGACCGCCACCTTGGCGGTTTACCTCAACGCCTTGTCTGGGCGCGGTGTGCACGTGGTCACGGTCAATGATTACCTGGCGCAACGCGATGCCCAATGGATGGGCCGCTTGTATAACTTCTTGGGCTTGACCGTGGGTGTCAACCTGCCGCAAATGTCGCGCGAAGAAAAGCAAGCCGCTTACCGCTGCGATATCACCTACGGGACCAACAACGAATTTGGTTTTGATTATTTGCGGGACAACATGGTTTATGAGCCCGCCGACCGGGTTCAGCGCAAACTGCATTACGCCATCGTCGACGAGGTGGATTCCATCTTGATTGACGAAGCACGCACTCCCTTGATCATCAGTGGTCAAGCGGAGGACCACACCGACCGCTACCTCGCCATGAACCGCTTGGTTCCCAAGTTGCAGCGCCAAGAGGGTGAAGAAGACTTGCGCACCGGCGAGGGCGTGACCAAACCCGGCGACTTCACGGTGGATGAAAAATCTCACCAGGTTTTTCTGACCGAACAAGGGCATGAAAACGCAGAGCGCTTGTTGGTTGAAATGGGCATGTTGCCCGAGGGCGCGTCCTTGTACGACCCCGCCAACATCAGCTTGATGCACCACTTGACGGCGGCTTTGCGTGCCCATCACCTGTATCACCGTGATCAACACTATGTGAACCAAAACGGTGAGATTGTCATCGTCGATGAGTTCACCGGCCGCTTGATGTCCGGTCGGCGTTGGAGCGATGGTTTGCACCAAGCGGTGGAAGCCAAGGAAGGCGTTCACATCCAGGCCGAGAACCAAACCCTGGCCTCCATCACCTTCCAAAATTATTTCCGTTTGTACGAAAAGTTGTCCGGCATGACCGGAACGGCCGATACCGAGGCGTACGAGTTTCAAGAAATTTACGGGCTGGAAACCGTTGTCATTCCGCCCAACCGGGTCAGTCGGCGCGAAGACCAACTCGATCGGGTCTACAAAACCACCCAAGAAAAATACACAGCCGCGATTGATGACATCCGCGATTGCCACCAGCGTGGCCAACCGGTGTTGGTGGGTACCAGTTCAATTGAAAATTCCGAAATCATTTCGGCTTTGCTGACCCAGGCCAAACTGCCCCATCAGGTGCTCAATGCCAAGCAGCACGAACGGGAAGCTGAAATCGTGGCCCAAGCAGGGCGCAGTTCGATGATCACCATCGCCACCAACATGGCCGGTCGCGGCACCGACATTGTGCTGGGGGGCAACCTGGAAAAAATGATCGCCGCCATGGAGGCCGATCAGGGTATCGCGCCCCAAGAGCGCGAGCAACGTGAGCAGGCCTTGAGGGCCCAATGGCAGACAGACCACGACAAAGTGGTGGCCCAAGGCGGCTTGCGCATCATTGCCACCGAGCGCCATGAGTCGCGCCGCATTGACAACCAATTGCGCGGACGGTCGGGTCGGCAAGGCGATCCAGGCTCATCGCGGTTTTACCTGAGCTTGGACGATCCCTTGATGCGCATCTTTGCAGGTGACCGCGTCAAGTCCATCATGGATCGCTTGAAAATGCCCGAAGGTGAAGCGATTGAAGCCGGCATCGTCACCCGCAGCATCGAGAGCGCACAACGCAAGGTAGAGGCCCGCAACTTCGACGTGCGCAAACAGTTGCTCGAATACGATGACGTGTCCAACGATCAGCGCAAGGTGATTTACCAGCAGCGCAACGACATCCTGGATGCCAACGATCTAACCGCCCAAATCACGGGCTTGCGTGAGGGGTGCTTCACGGACTTGGTGCGCCAATACGTGCCCGTGGAATCCGTCGAAGAGCAATGGGACATCCCAGCCCTGGAGCGCGCGTTGGCCATGGAGTGGCAAATCTCTTTGGATTTGCAAGCCTGGATTGAAGCCTCCACATCGGTGTCCGACGAGGATGTGGTGGAAAAGGTGGTGGCTGCGGCGAATGCGGCATTTGCCGACAAAGTGGCCCAAGTGGGTGCCGATCAACTCACCCCTTTCATGCGGGTGGTGTTGTTGCAAAGCATAGACAACCATTGGCGCGAACACCTGTCATCGCTGGACTACCTGCGACAAGGCATTCACTTGCGTGGCTATGCCCAAAAACAACCCAAGCAAGAGTACAAGCGCGAAGCATTCGAGTTGTTTGGTCAATTGTTGGACCTGGTCAAAAACGAAGTGACCCGGGTATTGATGACGATGCAGGTGCAGTCGCAGCAACAAATTGACGAGGCCGCCCAAGCCTTGGAAAGCCAAGCTGAACACATCAGCAATGTGACCTATACCGCGCCCAGCGAAACCGGCGAGGCCTATACCTACGCAGGCCCCTCCAGTGAGTTTGAATTGGCCCCCCAGGGTCTGGCCAAAGTAGGGCGCAACGAACCCTGTCCTTGTGGCAGCGGCAAGAAATTCAAAAACTGCCACGGCAAGCTGGCTTGACAACATGGCTGTGAATTTGTCTGCCCCCTTGGCGAGTGACTTGCATGCAGTCGCTGGCTTGCGCATCGGTGTGGTCGAGGCCGGTGTGCGCAAGGCCAACCGCAAAGATCTCACGGTGTTTTTGCTGGACCCCGGCAGCTTGGTGTCGGGTGTGTTCACCCAAAACCGATTTTGTGCTGCACCCGTTCAACTGTGCCGTGCCCATTTGGCCGCTGGCCAGGGCATCCGTGCCTTGGTCATCAACACCGGTGTGGCCAATGCCGGTACTGGGGCCGATGGCTTGAAGCGCGCCCAGTCGGTTTGCGCGGCTTTGGCCCAACACCTGCACATCGACGCGCAACAAATCCTGCCTTTTTCCACGGGTGTCATCATGGAGCCCCTGCCCCATGAGCGCATCGAGGCGGGCTTGCCCGCTGCCGTGGCCAATGCCGCCGAATCGAATTGGTGGCATGCAGCCCACGGCATCATGACAACCGATACCGTGGCCAAGGCCTGCTCGGTGCAAGTCATGTTGTCGGGCGTGCCTGTCACGGTGACCGGTATCAGCAAGGGGGCCGGCATGATCCGACCCAATATGGCCACCATGTTGGGCTTTGTCGCTACCGATGCCTGCATGGCACCTGATTTGATGGATGCCCTGGCCCATGATTTGGCCGAGGCTTCTTTCAACCGCATCACGGTGGACGGCGACACCTCGACCAATGACTCCTTCATCGTGATGGCCACCCAAAAGGCCCAACACCCCATGGTGACCGATTGGTCCTCCCAAGATGGTCAAATCCTGCGGCGCGCTTTGATGGATGTCTCACGCCAATTGGCCCAAGCCATCGTGCGCGATGGGGAAGGCGCAACCAAATTCATCACCGTCACTGTGGAGGGCGGGCGAACCGCCGCCGAATGTCGCCAAGTGGCTTATGCGATTGCCCATTCCCCCTTGGTCAAGACCGCTTTTTTTGCCAGCGATCCGAACTTGGGTCGCATCTTGGCGGCCGTGGGTTATGCCGGCATTGAAGACTTGGATCAAACCCAGATTGATTTGTACTTGGACGATGTCCAGGTGGCTGTCCAAGGTGGGCGCAGCCCCACGTACCAAGAGGCAGACGGGCAGCGCATCATGAAGCAGTCCGAAATCACGGTGCGGGTGGTGCTCGGTCGTGGCACCGCCAGCGACACCGTTTGGACCTGTGACTTCAGCCACGAATACGTCACCATCAACGCAGACTACAGAAGTTGACCGCTGGCCACATGGCCAGCCTTTGAGAGCCCATTCATGAACGATAAATTTGATGCCCTGGTCGAGCGTTTGCATGCTTTGATGGACCGGGTGGAGTTGGTTTTGCCCCGGCCTTTGTCGGCCCCCAACTGGTCGGCCAGCGTGGCCTTTCGTTACCGCAAACGCGCCAGCGGCCATGGGGCCTTAGAGCCTGTGGCCCATGTGGCCCCATTGCGCCTGACTGACCTCAAAGAAATTGATCCGCAAAAAGAAAAGATCCAGCAAAACACCGAGCAATTTGTGCAAGGTTTGTCGGCCAACAATGTGCTGCTCACAGGCGCGCGCGGAACCGGCAAGTCATCCTTGATCAAAGCTTGTTTGAACCATTACGCCCCTCAAGGGCTGCGTTTGATCGAGGTGGACAAAGCCGACCTGACCGATTTGCCCGACATCATGGACTTGGTGGCCCAGCGCCCTGAGAAGTTCATCATCTACTGCGATGACCTGAGCTTTGAAGATGGCGAATCTGGCTACAAAGCCCTCAAGTCGATTTTGGATGGCACCGTGTCGGCCGCTTCGCCCAATGTGCTGATTTATGCCACCAGCAACCGCCGACACTTGTTGCCCGAATACATGAAAGAGAACCTTTCTTACACCCACACCGAAGACGGCGAGGTGCACCCTGGTGAGGTGATCGAAGAGAAAATTTCTCTGTCCGAACGGTTTGGCCTGTGGGTGAGTTTTTACCCCTTCAGCCAGGATGAGTACCTGGCCATCGTTGAACAATGGTTGTCTGCTTTGGGCGTGCCATCTGATTTGTGGGAGTCTGCTCGACCGCAGGCTTTGGTCTGGGCCTTGGAGCGCGGTTCGCGCAGCGGTCGTGTGGCGCACCAGTTCGCGCGTGACTTTGCCGGACACCATGTGGGGCGCAAAACAACGTGACCGAACCGCTGGTGGCCGATGCCGTGCAACCCCGCCAAGGGGGGGCCGACAGGCCCTTGGTGCAGGTGGCGGTGGGCGTGCTCATGCAAAGCGATGGTCGATTTTTATTGACCTCTCGCCCTCCGGGTAAGGTCTACGAGGGTTACTGGGAGTTTCCCGGTGGCAAGTTAGAGGCCGGTGAGAGCGTTGAACAAGCCCTGGCGCGCGAGTTGGAAGAGGAGTTGGGCATTCACATCAGCCAAGTGGAAAACTGGCGCAGCACCCAGGTTGACTATCCCCATGCCTGGGTCCAATTGAACTTTTGCAAGGTGTGGGCCTGGGATGGCAGCTTGCGCATGCGCGAGGGCCAGCAATTTGCTTGGCAAAGCTTGCCGGTGCAGGTCACCCCTGTGTTGCCGGGCACGGTGCCTGTTTTGCAATGGTTGGCCCAAGAGCGCACCCACACAGGCCCAACCCACCAGCCTTGACGCGAAACTTCAGGCGCGTGTCATTGCGGCAAATGCGGTGGCGGTAAATCGCCCACGATGCCGAAATCATCCACAGGGTTTTCGTCGGGCAAGCAGTGTTGTTCGCTGGCCCAAGCGCCGAAGTCGTGGTTTTTGCAAGGGGCAGAGCAAAAGGGACGATACGGATTGGACGGTGCAAACAGGCTTTCGCCACCGCAGCCTGGGCATTTGACCTTGCGCGCTGGTGTTTCCATGGCATCAGGCCGGGCGATCGTGGGTCAAGGTCAAAACAGGTGCGCGTGCATCACACGCACAAAGCGACCTCGAAGGTCACGTCTTGGGTGCAGGCTTGCATGCGACCGGTCTCGTCGGCTTGCATCATGCGCACCCAAATCATCAAACGATTGCCACTGATTTCTGGGATCAACCCCAGCTGCGGGTCAAGGCGCAGCCGCATCAATTGAAAACGCCCTTGCGGCAGGGCTTGCTGAAACTGGCCAGCGGTGGCAACCACTTTTTGGGTCATACCGTTTTCACGCAACAGGCGCAACAACAAGTTCACCGCATTTTGGATGGGGCGCAGGCTTTCGCCCCACTGCTTCAAATCTTTGCAGCGTGAAACGCTGGGGTGTTGTTGCCAGGCGTGGTAGTAGGGCAGGTCAAAGCCGCAGGTGCCACCCGGTATGCCAGAGCGGTTGCGCAAACTGGACAACCATTCGTTGTCTGTCACCGCTTGGCCAATGCGGCCGGACACCGACTTGAGCAATTCCAGGTGGGTATCGAGCTCGGCAATGACTTCGTTCAATGCGGCTTCTGACACCGAGGGGTTGCCCCGAAAAGACAAAAATTGCTGGCGGTTTTTTTCCAGGTCCTTGAGCACCTCGGTCTTGAGGTCGGCCCGTCCACCCACATCGACCAACTCAAACAAAGTGGTGAGCGCAAAGTGGTGGTCAACGGCTTGTTCGCGGGTGATCAACTCGTCGAAACGATGGAACAAATGCTCAAGCCGCAAATAGGTGCGGACTCTTTCATTGAAGGGGTGCTCGTAGAGGATCACTGCGCATTCATTCCAAACGCAATGATAACCTTGTCCGTGGGTCAGATGCGTCAGGGCTTGTGCCCCGTATCCACGCCTTGGGCGGCTTGCAAGCCCCATTGCAGGCCCAATTGCTTCACTTTGTTTTCAAATGTAGAAATATCGATGCCTTCGTTGAGGATGATCCAATCGGCCACGGCTTGCCGTTGCGCACGGCTGGCCTGTGACTGGATGATGGCCATGATTTGCTCGCGTGGCCAGGCATTGCGGGCTTGCACCCTGCTGATTTGGGTGTCCATGCTGCAATCGATCACCAAAACCCCATCGACTTGGCTGCGCCAGCGGCCTGATTCCACCAGCAAGGGGATGTCGAAAACCAGCACATGCGCACCGGCATCCAATGCCGCTTGCGCTTGTTGACCGATGGCTTGTTGGACCAAAGGGTGAACGATGGCCTCCAAGTGTTGTTTCGCACTGGGGTCGGCAAAAGCCAGGGCGCGCATTTGGTTGCGGTCCAATGCGCCGTCGGCATCGATCACCGCATCGCCGAAGTGGGCGCGCAAAGGTTCTATGGCCAAACCTCCGGTGGCAGTGACAGTGCGCGCTATCGCATCGGCATCGAGCACGGCAGCACCCATGGCAGACAAAACCCTGGCGGCGGTGCTCTTGCCGCTGCCAATGCCACCTGTCAAACCAATGCGCCAAACCTTGTCCATGGGCGCAGTCTAAATCAGCGCTTCAAAGCACTTGCCCCAATTGAAAAATCGGCAGGTACATGGCAATGACCAATCCCCCTATCAGCACGCCCAAGATCAAAATCACCGCAGGCTCCATCAATACGGCGATTCTTTTTTGCAGCCACTGCACCTGGGCTTCGTTCATGCGCGCCACTTGCATCAGCATGGCATCCAGCCTGCCGGTGGCCTCTCCCACCGCCACCATTTGCACCACCTGAGGGCTGAACAAGTTGCTCGGCACAAATGGCCCCATGCCCGTCCCAGCGGCATGGCCCCATGCCGCCAACGCGGAGGCCAAGCTGCTGCCGGTCAGCACATCATCGCGGACCCTGCCCAGGCGTTGCGCAAAGCACCGGTTGCCGCTGGCTTGTGCGCTGATGTCCATGGCCTCGTGCATGGAAACCCCGGCTCGCATCAGGCCAGACAAAGTGCGGGCCCAGCGTGCCGTGCAAGACAGTTGCACCATGTTTGCCCAAACAGGCCCACTCAAGGCCAGCCTGTCGCGCCAAAACAGACCGCGGGGGTCTTTGGTCGACCATTGGTGCAGCAACCAAGCGCTGGCAACAAAGGCCGTAGCAAGCATCCAGCCTTGGCTGCCCCACCAGCGGCTCAAAGACAAGACGATGCGGGTGGGGGTGGGCAATTCAGCCCCCATGGATGCAAAGATGGACTCAAATGCGGGAACCACCCAGCCCAACATCAGGCCCACCACCAAGACCGACAGGGCCAACACGGCCAGCGGGTAGGTCAGGGCCGATTTCAAGCTTTCGCGCAATGCCAAATCACGCTCCAGGTGGAGCGCCAATTCTTCCAAAACCACATCCAACTGACCCGATGCTTCGGCCGCCGCCACCATGCCCAGGTAGACCGCATCAAAGCAAGCATGGTTTTGCATGGCTTGGTGCAGGCTGACCCCGCTCTCGACATGCTGCTTGAGGTCTTGTGCCAAGGCACGCAAGCCCGCGTTGTCGGCACCCGTGGCAATCACTTCCAGGGCATTGAGCAAGGCAACGCCCGCTTGCACCAAGGTGGTCAGTTGTCGGGTAAAGCGCAGCACATCGGCCGCTTTTGGGGGCTGGTTGGATCTGGGTTTGCGAATGCGCTTGATGTGCACCGGGCGGATGCGTTGGGCATGCAGTTGGTATTGGACATCGGTGGTGTGCAAGGCCAGCATCTGCCCGCTTTGATCTTGCCCTTGGGCATCGCGGCCCGCCCAGGCATACCAGTGTCCGGGGGGCGATGCCTGCGGCGGTGTGGCGGCGGATTTATGCATGCGTCACCCCCAAAACCTCGGCCACCGAGGTGAGACCCGCAAACACCTTGACCCACCCCGCTTGTCGCAGGGTGCGCATGCCTTCGCTGTGGGCTTGTCGCGCCAGGGTCTGGGCATCATGGGTTTGCACCAGCAAGCTGGCCATGTTGTCAGTGATGGGCATGATTTGAAAAATACCCACCCGGCCCTTGTAACCGTCCAAACATTGCGCGCAGCCCTGGGGTCGGTACACGGTTTGTGAGGGTTCTGGCACAGCTGCAAAACCCAGCTTGTCGCCTTGCGCCATGGAAAGGCCGAGCCGCTCCAATTCCAAGGCCAGCGTGCTGGCTTGTTTGCAGCCTGGGCACAAGCGGCGCACCAATCGCTGGGCCGTGATGAGGTGAACGCTGGCGGCCAATTGAAATGCCTCAATGCCCATGTGCATCAGCCGCGTGAGAACGCCGGGCGCGTCATTGGTGTGCAAGGTGGTCAAGACCAAATGACCGGTTTGCGCCGCTTGGATGGCAATGCTGGCCGTGGTGCGGTCGCGTATTTCACCCACCATCAGCACGTCCGGGTCTTGGCGCAAAAAAGCGCGCAAACCGGTGGCAAAGTCCAGCCCTGCTCGCTCGTTGACATTGACCTGGTTCACCCCCTCCACCACCATTTCACAGGGGTCTTCGATGCTGGCGATGTTGACATGCGCCAGGTTCAGGATGTCCAGGCACGCATAAAGAGAAAGCGTTTTGCCCGAACCCGTCGGGCCCGTGACGATGACCATGCCGTTGCTTCGCCGCAAAGCACCCAGCAAGTGGATCAAGTCGTCTGCTTCATAACCCAGTTCTGCGAGTGCCGGGCGATGCTTGTCGCCCAGCAGCCGCACCACCAGTTTTTCGCCATGCAAGGTGGGCAATGAACTGACGCGCAAATCAATGCGCTGCCCATCCACCGTGGCTGCCAAGCGGCCATCTTGGGGCAAGCGTTTTTCGGCGATGTCCATTTGCGCCATCACCTTGATGTGCGAGACCAGGCGCGCCCTCCATTCGGCCGAGGCCAAAGGCAGTGGTCGCAACAAGCCGTCGACCCGCAAGCGCACTTGAAAACCGTTGGACTGCGGCTCGATGTGGATGTCCGATGCCCGCCAGGCCACGGCTTGGGCCAAGATGCGTTGCCAAAATGCGACCGCATCCACATCCTCATCAGGTTCAGCCGGTGTGTGCCCCGGGTTGTCCAGGGGATGGTAGAAATCCAGCATGCGCTCCAACTGCTCCACATTGGCCACCACCCACTGCACCTTGGTGCGCAATGCCTGCTCCATCGCGTGGCGCGCCACTGGGTCGGAAGGGTCTGCAATGGCCACCACCACCGCAGCATCTTTGCGCTCGATCGGCATGGCCCAATGCTGGCGACAGCGTTGGGCATCGACCAATTGGCGCGGTACTTTGCGTGGGTTGATGTCTTCCAGGTTTTGCCAAGGGGTTTTGTAGGCACTGGCGAGCAAGCGTGACAAGGCCGTGCCGTCCATCGCCCCGCTGCGCACGCAGGCCACCACCACCGGGTCCTGCCGTTGGAGCACCGATTGGGCTTGTTCAAAGGTGATGCGCTTGTGTTGCAGCAGCAGTTGCAGCACGGGGTGTGCCAAGCTGGCGCGGGGCTGCATCTGTCCGGGGGTTGTCAGGGGTGCCCTGGACGGCGATATGGGTGGGTCGCGTGGCGAAGCTTGCATGCAATTCCCCCTGGCTGATTGATGGATTCAGTGGTGCCTTGGAACTGCTGGCAACGAGGGCCCATTGTGCGCATCTGGTCGTCAATTGCAAGTGCACGGGCCTGGGCAGGTCGGTCATGTATATTCCGACAGGTATTGGACATCCACGTTGCGCCTTTCAAGCAGGAATACCTATGCGTGATTTGATGATGAATGCGGCACAAGGCGATGCCGCGGCAGCCTATCAATTGGGCTATTTGTATGAAACAGGCGATGGTGTCGCGGCCGACGAAAAGGAAGCGCTGCGCTGGTACTTGATGGGTGCCAACAAGGGTCACCCCAAAGCCCAATTCAATCTGGCGGTTATGCTGGAAGAAGGGCGCGGTCAGGCTTGTGACCTGCGCAAAGCCCTTCACTGGTACGAAAAATCGGCCCAACAAGGCGAGTCGAACGCGCAGTACAACCTGGCTTTGTTCTACACCTTGGGCAAGGCTTGCGAGGCCGACTTGCCGCGGGCCCATATGTGGTTTGCTTTGGCAGCGCGCGAAGGCAATTCAGATGCCATCCACAACCGAGATGCGGTGGCCAAACAACTCAACCCAGAGCAATTGGCCTTGTCCCAACAATGGCTTGCACAGTGGCTGCAAAACCAATCCAACAGGAGTTCAACATGATGCGCAATTTCAAACGGCTGAAAGGTGTTTGGACCGCCCTGCAGTTCTCGGCATGGGCCTTGGTCGGCGGCATGGCCTGTGCCGCCGATTACCCGCAAAAGCCCGTCACCATCGTGGTCGGTTATTCGGCTGGCGGCGGTGTGGATGCGATTGCCCGCTTGTTGGCTGAAAAGTTACCCGCTGTGATCGGTCAGCCGGTGGTGGTGGAAAACCGCCCCAGCGTGGGGGCCATTGTTGGCAGCACGCATGTGGCCAAGGCCAAGCCAGATGGGTACACCTTGTTGATGGGCGCACCTGGCCCCATCATCTTCAACCATGCGGTCTACAACAAGCTGCCTTATGGGCCGCAAGACTTCACACCGATTTCGTTTGTCAGCGATTCACCTTTGGTGTTGCTGGTCAATGCCAACAACCCGGCCAAAACCGTGCAAGAGCTGGTGGCCCAGTCGATCCAAAACCCTGGCAAAGCCAACTACGGTGCCAGTTCGGCCTCTTTTCAGTTGATCACCGAATTGTTCAAGCGCAAGACCGGTGCCACCCATGCCCACATCCCCTACAAAGGGACCAACGATTCGGTCACGGCGGTCATGTCAGGTGATGTGACCATGACCTTGGCCGATGCCGGACCGGCTTTTGTGGGCTTGCAAAGTGGCCGCGTCAAGGCCTTGGCGGTCACATCGGCCAAGCGCATGAAAGAGTACCCCAACACCCCCACCTTGGCCGAGCTGGGCATAGACATCAAAGTGTCCCTGTGGATTGGTTTGCTCGCGCCCGCAGGCACCCCCGCCGACATCGTCAAAATTTTGAACGAAGGCGTGGCCAAAGTGGTGGACATGCCGGATGTGCAAAAGAGGCTCAGCGCCATGTCGGTCACGCCCATGAGCAACACATCCGAAGAATTCGCCAAGATCATTGCCACAGAGATTCCCATGTGGCGTCAATTGGCGATCGACAACAAAATCCAAGCGAACTAATGGGTGCCAGCGCCCCAAAGCATGGCCACTTAGCCCTTGGGGTCGTAAAAGCTCAATCCTTCGATTTGCGCGGCTGATGCCTGCGTCAGGCGCGCGCGCAACTCGATGGTGTTGCGGTCGGGGTCGCGCACAAACACAGACACATGGCCATCCCCAAAGCTCACGGGGCCTTGGGTGATCGCAATCTGGTGCGCGCCCAGTTGGGCGATGGCCTGCTGCATATCGGCCACCTTGAAGGCCACATGGGTGATGCCTGGGTGTTTGTCGGGCATGTCCATCAATATATTTTTGCCCCCATGCAGATCCACCCCGTTGACGATCAGATTGATTTCAACCCCGGCGCTGTTTTTCAGGATCAGCACGGCATCAAACTCCACCGCCACCATGGGCTCAAAGCCGAGCACCGCATAAAAAGCCAGCGCACGCGCGGGGTCGGTGATGCGCACACCGATGTGGTCAATGGCCTCGATGGGCATCATGGTCTGGCTCCAAGGTATAAAGCGGTTTCTTTGACTCTTTTTAGCACAGCATGAAAACTTACAAAATCGCTTGCATCCCGGGTGATGGCATTGGCAAAGAAGTGATCCCAGCGGGGCAAGAAGTGCTGGCCGCCTTGGCCAAAGCCAGCGGTGGCTTTGCCTTTGAATTCAGCCATTTTGCTTGGGGCGGTGACTGGTACCGCACGCACGGGGAAATGATGCCCGCCAATGGTTTGGACGCATTGCGCGGCATGGATGCGATTTTGTTTGGCTCTGCGGGCGATCCCCACATACCCGACCACATCACCTTGTGGGGCTTGCGTTTGAAAATTTGCCAAGGTTTTGACCAGTACGCCAATGTGCGCCCCACCCGCATCTTGCCGGGCATTGATGCGCCGCTCAAACGCTGTGGCCCCAAAGACCTGGACTGGGTCATCGTGCGCGAAAACTCCGAGGGCGAATATGCGGGTGTAGGCGGGCGCGCCCACCAAGGCCATCCCATCGAGGTGGCCACCGATGTGTCCATGATGACCCGCGCCGGGGTGGAGCGCATCATGCGTTTTGCATTTCGCCTGGCCCAGTCGCGACCGCGCAAACTGCTCACCGTGGTCACCAAATCCAACGCCCAGCGCCATGCCATGGTGATGTGGGACGAAATTGCCGCGCAAGTGGCCCAGTCGTTTCCCGATGTGCGCTGGGACAAAGAGCTGGTGGATGCGGCCACCGCCCGCATGGTCAACCGCCCGGCCAGCTTGGACACCTTGGTGGCCACCAATTTGCACGCCGATATTTTGAGCGACCTGGCGGCGGCCTTGGCGGGCAGCTTGGGCATTGCGCCCACGGGCAACATCGACCCCGAGCGGCGCTACCCCAGCATGTTCGAGCCCATCCACGGTTCTGCCTTTGACATCATGGGTCAGGGGTTGGCAAACCCTATTGGCACTTTTTGGAGTTGTGTCATGCTGCTGGAGCACTTGGGCGAAAACCAGGCGGCCCAGGTGTTGATGTCGGCGATTGAGCAGGTCACCGCCAATCCGGCTTTGCACACCCGTGACTTGGGTGGGCAAGCCGGTACCGAACAGGTCACGCGCGCCGTGTGCGCATCGATACATTGAGGAGAAACCGATGATGTTTGGCATCCCATTCAGAGGCCTGATGGCCATTTTGGCCCTGTGGACCACCAGCGCTTTGGCCCAGCCGTGCTTGGAAAAAAACCTCCAGTATTGGCAAGCCTTTCCCCCGGGCGGTGAGTCTGATCTGTCGGCCCGACACCAGCAAGCGGTGCTGCGCAAAAAATGTGCGGCCATTGAAACCATTGTTCAGTACAAGGCAGGCGCGGGTGGGGCCTTGATGTGGTCGCAAATGAACAGCTTGCCGGGCGACGGCTTTCATGTGGTGGGCATCAATTTGCCCCACATCGTGTTTCAGCCCATTGAAGGCCAGGTGCAATACAAAACCGCAGACATCACACCGGTGTTTTGGTTCCATTACACGCCCGACACCTTGGTGGTGCCCAGCAGCAGCCCGATCAAAAACTTTGCCGAGTTCATCGAGGCGGCCAAAAAAGATCCCGGCAAACTGTCCCTGGGTGGCTCGGGCTTGAATTCGGCCAACCATGCCGCCCATGAGCGGCTCAATGCAGCTTTCAACATCAAAACCATTTATGTGCCGTTCAAAGGCACGGGCGACATGACCACTTCGGTGCTGGGTGGGCAGGTCGATGGGGCCATGACCTATGTGCCCTTTGTGGTGGCCAATAAAAGCCGGGTGCGGCCGCTGGCCGTGGCCATGGACAAGCGCCACCCCTTGATTCCCGATGTGCCCACCTTCAAAGAGCTGGGTGTGAATTGGGTGGACGGTGCTTACCGGGGCATTGGTGTGCCCAAATCCACCCCGCCAGAGCAGCGCAAGCGCTTGTCAGACCTGTGGATGGCTTTGAACAACGATCCGGAAATGAAAGACCTGGCGGCCAAAAGCGGCTTTGAACTGGTCAATGTGGGCTTGGAGCAAATGGATGCCTTCATGAAAGAGCGCACCCAGCTCTACACCGAAGGGGCTGCCCGGCTGGGTTTGGGCAAAAAGTAAACCACGGCTGCCCGCCCCCTTGGGTGGGGCAGGGCATCACTCGTGGGTGAATTGCGCTTTGCGCTTGCCCACAAAAGCGGCCATGCCCTCTTTTTGATCCTGGGTGGCAAACAAGGCGTGGAACAGGCGGCGCTCAAACATCACGCCATCGGCCAAACCGCTTTCAAAGGCACGGTTGACCGATTCTTTGGCGGCCATGGTGGCCAGTTGTGAGTGTTCGCAAATCATCAAGGCCGCGCCCAAGGTTTCGTCCATCAGCTTGTCCAATGCGACCACGCGGCTGACCAGCCCGGCGCGCTCGGCCTCGGTGGCATCCATCATGCGGCCGGTCAAGGCCAGGTCCATGGCTTTGGCCTTGCCCACGGCGCGGGGCAAGCGCTGGGTGCCGCCCGCACCGGGGATGATGCCCAGTTTGATCTCGGGTTGACCAAACTTGGCGTTGTCGGCGGCAATGATGAAGTCGCACATCATGGCCAACTCGCAACCGCCGCCCAGCGCAAAACCGCTGACCGCTGCAATCACCGGTTTGCGCACCGAGCGGATGGTTTCCCAGTTGCGGGTGATGAAATCTTGTTTGTACACATCGGCAAAGTTGTAGCTGGCCATGGCACCGATGTCGGCACCGGCCGCAAAGGCTTTTTCACTCCCGGTGATGACCATGCAGCCGATGCGGGGGTCGGCATCATAGGCCTGGAGCGCAGCGCCCAATTCGTCCATCAACTCGCCGTTGAGGGCATTGAGTTGTTTGGGGCGGTTGAGGGTGATCACGCCGACTTTGTCGGCATGGGTGGCGGTTTGGATGTTTTGGTAGCTCATGGGGTCTCCGGCAAAAAGGCAATCAAGGCATGGACGCGTGACTATACCCAAGGGAAAACATTCACCAACCCATGGGTCGGTCAATGTTAAATTGAGGGCCAAGGAGAACCCCATGTCAGAACCCCAAGTCTTGTTGGAGCAGCGTGCCGCTGTGGCCTGCATCACCCTGAACCGGCCAGCGGCCTTGAACAGCTTTACCCGCGACATGCACCAGCAGTTGTGGGCAGCGCTTGACCAGGTCGAGGCCGATGCGCAAATCCGCGCCTTGATCATCACCGGCGCAGGCCGTGGTTTTTGTGCCGGTGCCGATTTGTCAGAATTTGATGTCACCCCCGGTCCCGACATGGTCGAGCGCGCCGACCCGGGCCCCTTGATCGACCAATACTTCAACCCCACGGTGCGCCGCTTGCAGCAGTTGCGCATGCCGGTGGTGGCCGCGGTCAATGGGGTGGCCGCGGGCGCGGGCGCTTCCTTGGCCATGACCTGTGACATCGCCATTGCAGCCCCCACCGCGAGCTTCATCCAAGCCTTTAGCAAAATTGGCTTGATCCCCGATGCGGGCGGCAGTTGGTTCTTGGTCGAGCGCTTGGGCCTGGCCCGTGCCATGGCCCTGGCCATGACCGGCGACAAGCTCAGTGCCGAGCAAGCCCAGCAATGGGGTTTGGTCTGGCAGGTCGAGGCCGATTGCCAAGCAGCGGCTTGGGCCATGGCCGAGCGGCTGGCGGCCATGCCCACCCAGGCCTTGGTGGCCACCCGCGCATTGCTGCGCGATGCCAGCCAGCGCAGCCTGAGCGCCCATTTGGATGTCGAGCGCGACACCCAGTCCCAATTGGGTCGCACCCACGATTACATCGAGGGGGTGAGTGCCTTTTTGCAAAAGCGCCCTGCGCAATTCAAGGGCCATTGAAGCCATGGACAAAATGGCCTTGGCCCAGCAAGTGGGCGAAACCATGTTCGCCAATGACCGGGCCACCCGCGAAACCGTGGGCATGGACTTGGTCAGTTGCCAACCCGGTCGTGCCAGCATGCGCATGGTGGTGCAAGAAAAACACCTCAATGGCCACCGAACATGCCATGGCGGATTTATTTTCACCTTGGCCGACTCGACCTTTGCCTTTGCCTGCAACAGCCACAACCACAATGCGGTGGCAGCCGCTTGCAGCATTGAGTTTTTAAAACCGGCCCAACTCGGTGATGTGCTCGATGCCGAGGGCGTTGAGCAGGTGTTGTCGGGTCGGCATGGCATTTACGACATCAAAGTGAGCAATCAGCGCGGTGAGACGGTGGCTTTGTTTCGCGGCAAAAGCGCGCAAATTCCAGGAACGGTGGTGAACCCATGAACACCCAACACGCCTTTGCCCATGAAGCGATCGAACACGCCAGCGTGGACGAGTTGCGCAGCTTGCAACTCAAGCGCTTGCAATCGACCTTGCAGCATGCCTATGCCCATTCGCCGGTCTACCGTGCCAAATTTGATGCGGCCGGGGTGCACCCCAGTGACTGCCAAAGCCTGAGCGACTTGGCAAAATTTCCCTTCACCACCAAACTCGATTTGCGCGACAGCTACCCCTACGGCATGTTTGCGGTGCCGCGCTCGCAGTGCGCCCGCATCCATGCCTCCAGTGGCACCACGGGCAAGCCCACGGTGGTGGGCTACACCCGCCAAGACATCGATACCTGGGCACATTTGGTGGCCCGCAGCATCCGCGCTGCGGGAGCCCGGCCAGGCGATATGGTCCATGTCAGCTACGGCTATGGTTTGTTCACCGGCGGTTTGGGGGCGCACTATGGCGCAGAAAAACTCGGCCTGACGGTGGTGCCTTTTGGCGGCGGGCAAACCGAGCGCCAGGTGCAACTCATCACCGACTTCAAGCCCGACATCATCATGGTCACGCCCAGTTACATGTTGGCGATTGCCGATGAGTTTGAGCGCCAGGGCCTGGTGCCCGCCGACAGTTCATTGCGCATTGGTATTTTTGGGGCCGAACCCTGGACCAATGACATGCGCCGCGCCATCGAGCAGCGCATGGGCTTGGACGCGGTGGACATTTATGGCCTGAGCGAGGTGATGGGCCCTGGGGTGGCCAGCGAATGCGTGGAGACCAAAGACGGCCCCACCATTTGGGAGGACCATTTTTTCCCCGAGGTGATTGACCCGCAAACCGGTCTACCCGTGGCCGATGGCGAGTTCGGCGAGTTGGTCTTCACCAGCCTGACCAAAGAGGCCTTGCCCATCATCCGCTACCGCACCCGAGACCTCACGCGCCTGTTGCCCGGCTCAGCCCGCACCATGCGCCGCCTGGAGAAAATCACCGGCCGCAGCGACGACATGATGATCGTGCGCGGGGTCAATGTGTTTCCCAGCCAGATCGAAGAGTTGTTGCTCAAGCACACGGCTTTGTCGCCCCACTACCAGTGTGTGCTCAGCCGCAATGGCTCGCTCGACGAACTCAAGGTGGTGATCGAAACCCGCGCCGGTGTGGACCCCAAGGGCAACGCCGCCCAAGCCGCTGCCCAGCAACTGCAGCACGACATCAAGGCTTATGTGGGCACCACTGCCGATATTGAGCTGCGTGCCGAAGGGGGCGTGGAGCGCAGCATGGGCAAGGCCAAGCGGGTGGTCGATACCCGCCAGTTGTAAAACTCAGGCGAGCCAGCGTTCCAGCGCGGCACTGTCGGCCGCGCTCAGCCGCCAAGTGCCCACGCGGGGATCGTCCGCGCTGGGCACGGTCAAGGGCAGGCGCAACAGTTGCTGATCGCGTGCGACCAAAGCCGTGCAGCGCTTGGCCTGTGCCAGGTACAAATTCAAGTCGTCAAGTTTTTGCAACCGCCAAGCCTGCGCCTGGTGCCCCTTGCGGGCGGTTAGCTCCACCCCCAACCATTCATCCCCGGGGGCCATGCCAGCGCGTTGCGCGGCCCCGTCGGTGAACACATATTTCAATTGCACACCCTTGTCTTCGCTGACCCGCAGGCCCAGGCGTTGTGCCCAGGCCGATGGATCGACATGCACCTGGACCCCGGCCTGGGCCAACAAATCTTGCAGCGGCAATTCGCCCGTGCCGTGCACCCAAGCGCGCAAAGTTGGGCCCCAGTTGTCGCCGGTGGTTTGTTTCAGCACGGCCAGCAAATCGTCCTCACCCATGGGGCCGCCCGCGCAGCGCTGCCACAAGGCGCGCATCACCTGATCCAGGCTGTGCCCGGTGCGGCGCAAACGCAGGTCCAGGCACAAGCCAACCAAGGCACCCTTGGTGTAGTAGCTCACCGTGATATTGGGGGTGTTGTCATCGGCGCGGTAGTACTTGGTCCAGGCCTCAAAACTGGACTGCGCCAATGGGTGCACATGGCGACCCGGGGTTTGCAGCACCTGGTTGATGGTTTTGTTCAGGCTTTGGAGGTAGCGCGTGTTGTCCATCAGGCCGCAGCGGCGCAGCATCAAATCGTCGTAGTAGCTGGTCAGGCCTTCAAAGAACCAGAGCAACTCGGTGTGGTTTTCGCGGTCCCATGCATAGCGCTCAAATTCGCGCGGCCGCAAGCGCTTGACATTCCAGGTGTGAAAGTATTCGTGGCTGATCAAGCCCAACAAGGTCATATAGCCCTCGCTGGCCTTGTCTTGGCCAGTGCGGGGCAAGTCGCTGCGCTGGGCGATCAAAGCCGTGCTGTGGCTGTGCTCCAAGCCGCCATAGCCGCTGTCGACCGCATTGAGCATGAACACATAACGGTCATGGGGCGGCTTGGCCACTCGCCCGGTTGGTTTGCCATCAGCATGCCAAAAGCGGATTTGGGTTTCGCAAATGCGTTGGGTGTCACGCAGCAAACGCTGGCCATCAAAGCTCGGGGTGCTGCCAGCCACCACAAACCGATGCGGCACACCACAGGCGACAAATTCACCCGACCAAAAATCACCCATCTCCACCGGGTTATCGACCAGTTCGTCGTAATCACGGGCCTGGTAGCTGCCCCAGCCCCAGCGGTCGATGCGTTGGGGTTGCAAGGCGGTGGCCACCCGCCAACCGGGCGGCGTGCCCTCGGCGTGCAGGGTCAAGCGGTGCATGGCATCGCGCTGGCCTTGTACCGCCATCAACAAACTGGTGCCATTGAAAAAGCCGCGCCCGCCATCCAGCCAAGCGGTGCGCACCGAGTCGTCATGGGCATGCACCCGGTAGCGCAAAACCAGGGGCAGATCGGGCTTGGTCGCGATGTCCCAACTGGCCTTGTCCTGTTGAACCACCGGCACCGACCGACCGGCTTGCTCGGCATGCAGGCCAAATAATTGTTTGGAGAACTCACGCACCAAGTAACTGCCCGCAATCCACACCGGCAGCTGCACCCGTTGTGCGGCCATGGGCTGGGCGATGGTGCAGGTGATGTCAAACACATGGGCTGCCCAGGCATGGGCTTGCACCTCAAAGTGAACGGGTGCTGGATGGGCGCTGGCGCGGGTTTTGGCCATGGCTCAGGTGGCCGAAGCGCCGAACAAACAACTCAACACGGCCACGCTGGTCAGGCGAAAGCGCAACGGCAACCAGGCCGCCCAACCCCAGGCCGGCCAGGTGCGCCGATCGACCCCATAGCAAACCACCAGCAACAAGGCCAGCAGGGGCAAGCCGGCATAGGCGGGCATCAGCAAGGCCACCCAGGCCACCAAGGAGGGCATCACACCCCACACCAAATGAAAGCGCCGCTGGGGCGCGTCCAATGGCAGGCCCATGCCCCAATGGATGCCCCCCAAAAAAGCGGCGATGGTCGCGGCATAGGCACTCAAGGCCATGGCCACAAAGGCATGCACATCGCCCGCCACCAACCACATCAAAAGGGCCAACACCACAAACGGGATCAACCCGGCATAGGCCAATCGGTGCACCAAGCGGGCCACATCACCATCCAAAGCAGAAACCGGTAGTTGCATGTCAGCGCGCCGAGATGAGTTGCTCGATTTGGGCCATTGGAATCGCCCCAGGCACACGCTTGCCATCTTGGGCCAGCAAGGTGGGGGTGCCCGTGATTTTGTGTTTGCGGCCAAACTCCAGGTTGCGGTTCAAGGCCGCCGTGTCACAACTGGCGGAGGCGGGGGCGATGTCGCGGGTCATCATGTCCAACCAGGTTTTGCCGGGGTCTTTGGCGCACCAGACATGGCGCGATTTCTCGCTGGAATCGGCCCCCAAGATGGGGTACAAAAACAGGTAAACGGTGATGTTGTCGACTTTTTGCAAGTCGCGCTCAAAACGCTTGCAGTAGCCGCAATTGGGGTCTGCAAAGACCGCCAATTTGCGCTGCCCATTGCCACGCACGATGGTGATGGCATCTTTCAGCGGCAAGCTGCCAAAAGCAATGGCATTGAGTTTGTCGCTGCGCTCTTCTGTCAGGTTGCGCTTGCTGCGGGTATCGATCATCGAGCCTTGCAGCAGGTAATTGCCACTGGCATCGGTGTAGTAGATGTCGTTGTCTTCCAGCAGCACCTCGTACAAGCCGTTGATGGGGGTTTTGCTGATCGACTCGATTTTGGGTAAGTCGGGGATGCGCTCTCGGAGGGCTTTGCGGATCACCATCTCCTGCGCCCCAACCGATTGGGAGCCCCAAGCACAGGCCAGCAGCAAAGCAAATGCCAGTGGGCGGTAAGAGCTGGCGGAAAAGATAAAGCGCAGTGGCGCGGACAAAAACTTCATTGCATGGCCTGTTGGATGACCCACTGTTTCAGGGGCGGGAGGGTGTCAAAGTTTTTCATGCCCCATTGGCGCAGGTCTTTGACAACTGCGTTGGGGTGGGCGAACAAGCGTTGCAGCCCATCACAAGCCACCCAAGTGGGCCACATGCCGGCCTTGCGCTGGCGCTCGTACTGGCGCAGCAAGCGGCGGTCATTCAAGCCCCGCCAGTGGTTCTCGCCTTGGCGGGTGTGCAACACATCGCGCAGGGCCTGGGCATCGGCCAAACCCAGGTTCAGGCCCAAGCCGGCCAGCGGGTGCACGCTGTGCGCGGCATCCCCGGCCAGCACCCAGGCTTGGCCATCGCTGTAAGTGCCGCACCAGTGATGGGCCCGCGCCATTTGCAGCGGCCAGGTGTGGCGCTCGCTGGCCAAGCGCAAAGCCCCCAATTGATCGTGGCTGGCATGGTGCAAGGCTTGTTCAAATTCGGCCGCTGGCATGTCTTTCAGTTGTTGCGCCCGTGCGGGGCTGAGCGACCAGACCAAGGCCGCTTGTTGACCCATCGATCCGCCCATGGGCAGCAGGGCCAAGATGTCGAGTTCACCTTGTTCGTGTTGGAACCACTGAAAGGCCTGTCCTTGGTGGGGCAAGGCGCACTGCACCCGAGCTGCCAAGGCAAGTTGGCCATAGGGCAGGACCTCATGCACGGCCCCCGCTTGTTCGCGGCTGGCGCTGTGGCGGCCTTCGCACACCACGGTCAGGCTGGCGCTCTCCGGTGATGGCACCACCGTGATCGAGGCTTGGTATTGAATGGCCTGCGCCAATTGCGCTTGCAACACCGGCACATCCACGATCCATGTCAGGCCTTGGGGGCTGGGGGCATCCAATTGCACCTGCGCGCCACCATCGCCCCACACCCGCATTTGCTGCACGGCCGTGGCATGCTCGGGCTCGGGCCAGCAACGCAGTTCTTGCAGCAAGTGGCGCGACGCAGCATTGAGGGCGAAGGCGCGCACATCGGGCGCATGGGGGGTGCTGTCTTGCACCAGGGCCACCCGCAAGCGCAAACCAGCGAGCAGCAAAGCCACTGTTTGCCCCACCACACCGGCACCGCGGACACAGACATCGAAGGCGGGTTTCATGGGGTGTGATTCTAGGTGGGCCATGAACCGCTCGCTGGGCAGGCACAATTCGACCCTCATCATTGAACTGCCAATCCCAACATGACCGATGCCCAAGCCACCGTCTCCCAATTGTGGGTTTATCCCGTGAAATCTTGTGCCGGTATTTCTGTGCCATCGGCCACCTTGACCGACATGGGCTTGTTGCATGACCGCTGTTGGATGGTGGTCGATGCCCAGGGCGAAATGGTCAGCCAGCGCGATCTGCCGCAAATGGCCTTGATCGAGCCCAGCTTGCGCACCTCGGATGTGCGTTTGCGGGCCCCAGGCATGTTGGCCTTGCACCTGGCTTTGTACGAAGTGCAAGAAGCGGTGCAGGTGAATGTTTGGGGGCAAACCATCAGCGCCTTTGACATGGGGAATGTGGCCGCCCAATGGTTCAGCGACTTTTTGGGGCAAACCCCGCAGGGCAAGGCCATCGGCCCTTTGCGCCTGGTGCGTTTTGACCCCGACCATGTGCGCACCAGCGACAGCCAGTGGACGGCGGGCGTGTCCGCCAAAAATCAGTTCAGCGATGGCTTTCCCTATTTGGTGTGCAGCCAGTCATCGCTGGAAGGCCTCAACCAACGTTTGGCGGGCCAAGGCCATGCAGCGGTTGACCTGCGGCGCTTTCGGCCCAATATCGTGCTCAGCGGCATCCCCGCGCACGACGAGGACCACATCCTGAGCTTGTCCTGGCCCTCCGAGGAAGGCCGGGTGGTGCTCAAGCCCGTCAAACCCTGTCCACGTTGCCCCATGCCGAATGTCGACCCCGATACTGCTGCGGTCAATCCGCTGCTGGGCGATGTGTTGCAAAGCTATCGCCAAGACCCGCGTTTGGCAGGGGCGGTGAGTTTTGGCATGAATGCCATTGCCACCGAAGGCGTGGGCACCGATGTGGAGCCGCTGCTGCGCGTGGGCCAGGTGCTGGACATCCAATACCGCCTGTGAGCCCAGCGCCCGGCAATTACAATCCACCCCCTTTGGCGAGACAGCGCGCCCAACCATCCCCGCCGCTGCGGGTTGAGGACCATCCATGAGTTTGAAATGCGGCATCGTTGGCCTGCCCAATGTGGGCAAGTCCACCCTCTTCAATGCCCTGACCAAGGCCGGCATCGCGGCCGAGAACTACCCCTTTTGCACCATCGAGCCCAATGTGGGCGTGGTCGAGGTGCCTGACCCGCGCTTGGCGCAACTCTCGGCCATCGTGACACCCGAGCGCGTGGTGCCTGCGATCGTTGAGTTTGTCGACATCGCCGGTCTGGTGGCCGGTGCCAGCACCGGCGAGGGTCTGGGCAACCAGTTTTTGGCCCACATCCGCGAAACCGATGCGATTGTGAATGTGGTGCGTTGCTTCGAAGACGACAACGTGATCCACGTGGCGGGCAAGGTCGATCCCATCAGCGACATTGAAGTCATTCAAACCGAGCTGTGTTTGGCCGACTTGAACAGCGTGGAAAAAGCGCTGCACCGCGTGCAAAAAACTGCCCGTTCGGGCGACAAGGAAGCCGCCAAATTGGTGGCCATCTTGGAGAAGTGCCAAGCGGCCCTCAACGACACCAAGCCGGTGCGCACCATCGACTTCAGCAAAGAAGAAAAGCCGCTGCTCAAGCAGTTTTTCCTGATCACCGCCAAGCCCGCCATGTTTGTGGCCAATGTGTCGGAGGATGGGTTTGAAAACAACCCCTTGCTGGACCGCTTGAGCGCTTATGCCCAATCACAAAACGCGCCGGTGGTGGCCATTTGCGCCAAGCTCGAAGCCGAAATGAGCGAGATGAGCGACGAAGACCGCGATATGTTTTTGCAAGAGTTGGGGCAAAGCGAGCCGGGCTTGAACCGCTTGATTCGCTCGGCCTACAAGCTCTTGGGTTTGCAAACCTATTTCACCGCTGGAGTGAAAGAGGTGCGGGCCTGGACCATCCGCGTGGGCGATACCGGCCCGCAAGCCGCTGGTGTGATCCACACCGACTTTGAAAAGGGCTACATCCGGGCCCAAACCATTGCCTTTGACGACTTCATCCAATTCAAAGGCGAACAAGGTGCCAAAGACGCGGGCAAGATGCGCGCCGAGGGCAAAGAGTATGTGGTCAAAGATGGCGACGTGATGAACTTCTTGTTCAGCAGTTGATCAGCCCACAGCGTGCGGGCGCGCTTCACGGGGCATGGTTTTTTTGCCAATCCTCGTAGCTGGGCACCGACATGCTGAAGTGGTCTCGCGTGCGGGTGTAGAGCTGGCCAAACATGCGGCCGATCGGATGGTATTTGTCCGGGTTGATGTAGTAGGTTTCGGGGTCAAACAGGCCGTCGCGCACATGCATCATCACCACCTTGCCCACGACGATGTGTCGGTCGGGGCTGATTTGCAAGAAGGTGATTTTTTCGCATTCAAAAGCCACAGGCGCTTGCACAATGCGTTTGGGTTTGATCAGGGTTGAAGGCACCAAGCTCAAGCCAGCCATATCGGTTTCGCTGACGCTGGGTGGGAAGTCAATCGCACAGATGTTCATCGCTTCGCCCAGGTCCTCGTCCACCAAATGGATCACAAACTGTCCGTTCTTCATGATGTTGATGGTGGTGTCTTTGAGCGATTTGTCATGCCTGCGGGTCTCCAAGCCAACCACCAACACCGGCGGGTTTTCGCCCATCACATTGAAAAAACTAAACGGTGCCGAGTTGTCCCCCGTGTCTTCTCCATAGGTGCTGATCAGCGCAATCGGTCGTGGCACCACGGTCGAAGCAATCAGCTTGTATTGGATGTCTGGCGACATGGCGTTGATGTCAATTTGCATGGGGTGCCTGTTTGAATGGATGTTGTGCACAATAAGGCCCTCGACCATCGAAGACTTGCAAACCATTATGCCGATGAATCCTGCTTCGCCTGTGCCAAGCACTTCTAAATCCGATGTGGATGCCTTGTCCCATGGCTTGACCCGTTGGGCGCATTACCCCGTGCCGCCCGCCAGGGCGCAAGAGTTGGCCACCGAGTTCGCGCAACTGCATGGTGCTGTCCAACAAGGTGCCGTGCAGCTGCGTTTGGATGACGAACCCAGCGCTTTTGTGAAAGTCTTGCAAACAGGCCACCAGGGTGGCTGATACCGACATGGCCTTCATGGGCATGACCGAGGTGGCACAAGCCATTGCCCAGCGACAACTCTCGGCCCTGGAAGTGACCCAAACTTGCTTGCAGCGCATCACAGATTGGCAGCCCTCTCGCAAGGCGTTCATCCGCATCGATGCCGAATCCGCCTTGGCCGCTGCCAAACGCGCAGATGCCCAATTGGCCCAGCGCTCATTCCAACCCGGGCCACTGCATGGCGTGCCCCTGGCGCACAAAGATTTGTTTTACCGGCGTGGCCTGGTCTCCACCTGTGGCAGTTTGATCCGCCGTGACTGGAAAGCCAATGACACGGCCACTTGTTTGACCCGCTTGGACCAGGCCGGTGCTTTGGACTTGGGCACCCTCAATATGTCTGAGTTTGCCGGTGGGCCCACCGGCCACAACATCCACCATGGCCATTGCGCCAGTGCATTTCATCCTGACTACATCGCTGGCGGATCTTCCAGCGGATCCGGGGTGGCGGTGGGGGCGGGCCTGGTGTTTGGTTCTTTGGGCACCGACACCGGTGGCTCCATCCGCTTGCCTGCATCGGCCAATGGGGTGTTGGGCCTCAAACCCACTTATGGCCGGGTGAGCCGAGACGCGGCGATGCCGCGCTCTTGGTCGCTGGACCATGTGGGCATGCTGACCCGCAACGCCACCGATGCCGCGCGTTTGTTGCGCTTGATCGCAGGCCCTGACCCCTTGGACGCGACTGCGCTGGATCAACCCGTCCCTGATTACGAGGCCGGTTTGGGGGCTGCGGTGCGGGGCGTGCGTGTGGGCGTGCCCAACATCGACGCTCTCGGCGGGGTGGAGCCTGTGGTGCAAGCCATGCTGGACCAGGCTTTGGCGGTGCTGCAACACTGTGGGACCCAATCGGTGGCGGTGTCCATCGGGGACATGAACCCCTTGTTTCGCTGTGCCGAAACCATCATCAAATCAGAGGCGGCCAGCATCCACGGGCCCTGGTTGCGCGAGCGGCCACAAGACTACACCCCTTTGTTTCGCTCACGCACCGAAGCCGGTTTTTTGATCCCAGCCACCCAATACATCGATGCGCTGCGCTGGCGTGCCCACCTCACCCGCCATTTCATGGACACCACCATGCACGGCATTGATGTGTTGATCATGCCTTGCATGCCCTATGCCTTGCCCACCATTGCTGGCTCGGATGTGGATGGCAGTGGAGAGGCCGTGCGCGCCTTGATTGGCCGCATCACCTTGTTCACCCGGCCCTTTAATTTATTGGGCTTGCCAGCCATACAAATTCCTGCCGGTTTTTGCCCAGCCGGTTTGCCACTGGGTTTTCAATTGGTGGGCCATCCGTTTCAAGAGGCCTTGTTGTTGCGCTTGGCGCACCACTTCATGGCCGAAACCACATCCTTGGTTCGCCGTCCTCAGCTTTGAAAGGCCCTCCCCCATGAAGATGCAAGTGGCTTGGTTCCATCGGTTTGGCGAACCCGAGGAAATGGTGCTGGAGGAAACGACATGCCCCATGCCGGGTCCTGGTGAGGCCTTGGTTCGGGTGCGGGCGGTGGGGGTCAATCATGTGGACCTGGATGTGCGTGCCGGTACGTCCCGCGTGCCGATTCAGTTTCCACACATATTGGGGCGCGAATTTGCTGGCGAGGTGGCCGCTTTGGGCGACACCAGCGGCAAATTCAAAGAAGGCGATCGGGTTTGGGTGGCCAGTCGCACGGCCTGCGGTCAGTGCGAGTTTTGCTGGACCGGTCGCGACAACCTGTGTGAGCATGGTCATTTCTTTGGCATGGCTTTGCCGGGTGGCTATGCGCAATACGTCAAAGTGCCCGTGGTGTCCTTGCGCGCCTTGCACCCCCAAATGGGTTTCGAGCAAGCCGCTGCCAGCCAAATTGCATTTGGAACCGCTTGGCATGTGTTGATCAACCGTGGCGGTTTGAAGGTCGGCCAAACGGTGCTGATACAAGCTGCAGGATCTGGCATTGGCAGTGCAGCCGTTCAAGTGGCCAAGTTCGCAGGTGCCACGGTGTTGGCCACAGCCGGCAGTGAAAGCAAACTGGCCCGCGCGCAAGCTTTGGGCGCTGACCACTTGATCAATTACAACCAGCATCCCCGGTTTTCTGAACAAGTGCTTGCGCTCACCCATGGCAAGGGCGTGGACTTGGTGATGGAGCACATTGGCGGCGATGTGTTCACCCAAAGCCTGGCCAGTTTGAAAACCGATGGAAAGATCATCACCGTTGGTGCCCACGCGGGCGAGGTGGTGCCCTTGGACATCATTCCTTTTTTCCGCCGACAGCTGCAATTGATTGGCTCACGCAATGCCAATTTTGCGGAGATCAATGAAGTGATGGACTTGGTGGCGCAGGGCCGCTTCAAACCGGTCATCCACGCTGCCATGCCGCTGTCGCAAGCGGCCCAAGCGCACCGCACCGTGGGGGCGCGCGATGTGTTTGGCAAGGTGGTGTTGCTGCCTTGAGAGCGCTGGGGCCAGCCATCGACCGGATGTGCCGCCCCGTTCTGTCATTGGTCGCCGGAAAAATCATGCGACAGCGGGGCTTGGCCTGAGAACGCACGCACATGCGCCACCATGGCGCTGCTGGGTTGCAAATACATTTGCCGACGGCTGACCCCCGCGCCTGTGGTGCGGGCAATGCGTGCAAAAAAGGCCGCATGCTGAAACAAGACCCCCAGGCTGTCCATCACGGGCACATCGCCTTGGGCTTGCAAGCGGCCACGGCGCACCAAAAATTCATTGAGCACCCCGTCGGCTGGGATGATGATGTCTGCCCCTTGGGCAATCATGTGCGCGCAAGCCGTTTCAAAGCGCGCTTCAATGGCTTGCGCGAGTTGCTCATCGGCCTCCAATGAAAACTCGTCAATCGCGGGCTCCAAAGCAATCGCACCGGCAAAGCGCCGCTCCAATCCGTAGGCATGCATCATGTCGGAGTAATCGGCCGATTGATCCGCGCACAGGGTGACCAGGCCAAATTTGCGGCCCAATGAACAGGCCACCAGGGCACAGGTTTCGCCCAAGCCCAGCACCGGTATGTTGACCAAGGAGCGCGCGGCACGCAAAGCCGGATCGAAAAAGCAGCCGATGGCCACCGCGTCATAGCCCTGGCTTTGGGCCACCAAGGCCGCATCACAGACTTGCATCTCCAACGCGGCCGCCACGTAGCGGTGTTTGATGGCATCGATGGGTGCGCAGCCGGGCGCATACGTTCCGGGGCGCAGGCCATGGATCGTGACGCTGGCATCGGCCCCCATGACCTTGGCCGCGTGCTCGGTCAGCGTTTTTCGATACAAAGGCATGACCGTCAGGTCGGTGAAGCTTTGGTGCCAAATGCGCATGATGACCTTTCAAGTTTGCAGAAAAAACCGGCTCGCGTGGCGTGCAATGTCGCTGGCAAAGGCTTCGGTGGCATCAAAACCTGCGTTTTGCAAAGTGACCAACTCACCACGCTTGAGCAACTTCATCATCTTGGGGCCTTGGGCACCCAAGTGGGCCTCTTGGGGCACGCAGCATTCCATCACCTGGGTGGGCGACTTGATGCGCCGCAAGGTGGCGGTGAAATCGAAATCAAAATTCATGCGGTACACCTGGGCGATGTGGTTGCGGCATTGAATCATCTCGATCATGCGTGCCTCTTGGCCACGCAATGCCTCGGGGGTGATGCGCCGGCCCGTCATGATCGCGGGGTTCCACCACACTTGGGCCAGCCCACTGAAGTCTGCCGCCCAATTGCGCAGCAGGTGCGACCCATCGGGGTTGGCTTGGTAGCTGCCCATGTGTTTGCGCACCACCTCCATGATGGCCGCGTTGCGGTCTTTGCGCGACACCACCAAGCTGTGGGTCATGCCGATCAGCACGGTTTTGTCGATGCGCTTGGGATATGCCGCTGCCATGGCCGCAGCGATTTTGTTGCCGGTGTGAAAGCCCAACACATGGGTTCGCTCAATGCCCATCTCATCCAAAAAGTCGACCATGCTGCGGGCCAAATCTTCGATGCGGGTCCCGGTGGCCGGTGCGTCGGACATGCCAAAACCCAAGGTGTCTGGTGCAAAGCAGTTGAACTTGCTGCCCATTTTGCGCATCAGCGGTGCAAAGCTCCAGGCCGATCGCGGCGTCTCGTGCAGCATCAGCAGGGGCAGGCCACGTCCATGGTTGTAATAATGAATTTGCCCTTGCGGTGTGTCGGCATATCCCCGTTTCATGCGCCATCTCCTGTGTGGTTGTCACCGGGTGCGAGCGTGGTGTGTGAACCCGCCAATGCGCCTCGAAAAACCGCCGTTCACCCAGTGAAAGTCACTGTACCATGGGGTCATCCTAGGAGTTCTCATGGACAAGACAGCGACATTCAACGAGCGTCAAACGGTGGCCGCGCACACCCAAACTCTGTTTGCCTGGGCTGCCCAAGCTTGTGCCACCCCCTTGCCCCCCCACATACGGCGACGGGCCGCAACCATCTTGGCCGATGACGTGGGGGCCATGGTGGCGGGTTCGCTGGAGCCGCAAGTGGCCAAGGCCTGTGCAACTTTTGTTCGCACCAGCTCTGCGGCGCAAGAAGCCACCATCTTGGCCCCTGGCGCTGCCGTGGTGGACCGCTATGCCGCCGCCTGTGCCAACGGGATGTCCATCACCTGGTGCGAACTCGACGAGGGTTTTCGAAATGCCTCTTGCCATGCTGGGGCATACACCTTGCCGGCATTGCTGGCCGAAGCCCAGGCCTGCAATGCCAGTGTGGAGCAAGTGCTCAGGGCGGTTGCGGTGGCTTATGAGGTGACCACACGGTTTGCCCTGACCTATCCTTTCCCCAGTTTCTATGTCCACCCCCATGCGGCATTTGCGGCCTTGGGGGCGGCTGTGGCGGTGTCCTTGGTGCGTGGCCATGATGCACAACTCATGCAAGACAGCGTGACCGCTGCGGCCTCCATGACTTTTGCAGGCCCGTTTGACACGGCGGTGGAAGGCTCCTTGGTGCGCAACGCATGGACATCGGCCGGTGCATGGGTGGGCATGCGGGCGGCTGACTGGGCCCAAGCGGGCATCGGCGGTGGCATCCACACCCCCTATGACGTGTTTGCCACCAACTTGCGCACCCGTTGTCTGCCCGATCAACTCATTGCGGGCTTGGGCGAGCGCTGGTCGGTCAGCAATGGTTATCACAAAATTTTTGCCTGCTGCAATTACGCCCATGCAGCGGTGGAGGCTTCGCTCAGCCTGCGATCCCAACTCGGTCAGCGCACGCCCGCTGACATTGCCGAAATTCGCGTGGAAGCAGGCCCTGCTGGCTTGTCTTTGTCCACTGTTGAGCCGCAGACCGTGTTGGCCGCCAAATTTTCCATGCCGCATGCGGTGGCTGCGACCACCTTGCGCGGTACCGGTGGGGCTGCATCATTCACCTTTGACACCTTGAGCGACCCGGCCATTGCTGCATTGCGCAGGCGTGTCAAATTGGCCGCTTATGCCGATGCCGGGCCACCGCCGCGCGACCGCCCGGCGCGTGTCACCTGGACCTTTCAAGATGGTGAGCAATGCACGGCCACTGTGGAGAACCCTCGGGGTGGCGCAGACCAGCCGTTTGACGAACCCACGCTGTTGTCGAAATTGGCCGAAAACATTGGCGATGTGTTGCCGCAAGCACCCGCTTGGCTGGCCCGCTTGATCGAGGGTGACGAGGCCTTGATGGCCCAGGGTTGGCGCGAGGCCATGGCCCACATCACCCAAGGTGCACGCCCATGAGCGCCTTGCGCCAATGGGTCAGCGCCTTGCGCGCCAGTGCGGCGCAGCCCTTGCCCGCGCCTGTGGCGCATGCAGCGCGTTTGCATTTTTTGGATGCCTTGGGCGTGGGATTGGCCGCTGCCAGCACCCAGGTGGGCGCACCCTACCGCGCCATGGGCCAGCAATTGGCCTTGGGTGGTCCGTGCACGGTGCTGGGCCAAGCCGTGGGCGCAGCGCCGGCCGATGCGGCTTTGGTCAACGGCGGTTTGATGCACAGCCTGGAGTTTGATGACACGCACACCGGTTCCATCATCCATGGCAGCTCGGTGATGGCCCCAGCGGCATTGGCCATGGCGCAAGCGCGCAACCGTTCGGGCGCTGCCATGCTGGGGGCTTATGTGCGCGGTTGGGAGGTGCTGGCCCGCATGGGCTTGGCCGCACCGGGTGCTTTTCATGCACAAGGTTTCCAGGCCAGTTCGGTGGGCGGCACTCTGGCTGCGGCCTGGGTGGGCGCTGAGTTGGCGGGCTTGTCCGAGGACCAAGCGGTGGCGGCCATGGGCATTGCGTTGAGCCAGTCCAGTGGCGTGATGGAATTCGTCAGCAATGGGTCCTCTGTCAAATCCCTGCACCCTGGGTGGGCTGCCCATTCGGGTTTGATGGCGGTGCAATTGGCCCAAGCTGGCATGACCGGACCAGAGACAGCGCTCGATGGCCGTTGGGGTTTGTTCGCCCAGTTTGCCCATGACCCCAGCGCGGCTGCGCGCTTTGCCCACTCCCTGGGCGATTTGGGCCAGCGTTGGCACATGCCCGATGCGGCCATCAAGTTCCACCCCTGTTGCCATTACCTGCACCCGTTCATAGAGGCCGCTGGTTTGCTGGCCCAACGGGGCATTCAAGCGGCCCAGATCAAATCATTGGTGTGCCAGGTTCCTGCGGGTGCAGCGCCCATCATTTGCGAGCCCTGGTCCAGGGCATTGAACCCCGCCAACGGCCATGCGGCGCGTTGGAGCTTGCCCATCACGGTGGCCATGCGCTGGATCGAGGGCCGTGTCGATGTCGAAAGCTTTGAGCGCAGTGCCTCCACAGAGGTGCGTGCTTTGGCGCAAAAAATCAGTTGGGTGCCTTTGGACAATGCGCGCTTCCCCCAACATTTCGAAGCGGTCATCAGCGGCGAGTTGCTCAATGGTGAAACCTTCACCCAGCGCATTGATGATGTGGATGGCAACCACACCCGCCCGCCCAGCGATGAGCGTGTGTTGGCCAAGTTCAGCGCCAACGCGGCGCTTTGTTTGAAGCCCTCTGGCATCCAGCGTTTGCAAGATGCCCTGCAAGCGCCCGACAGCGCCAGCAGCGTGGCTGCCATTGGCCAAGCCTTGGGCGAGCTCAAAGCCTGACTCAGGTTTTGAGGTGACTGGCCTCTATCTTGCGCTGGATATGCTCGCCAGCTGTCATGGCGGGGTAGCGCGCTGACTCGCCAGGGGCCACGCAAGTGGGCACACAGGCAATGCTTTGGTCGTAGTTGGGATGCACGAACATGCCAATGGACAAGCGACGGCTTTGCGCCATGCCCATGGGTGGATTGGCCACGCGGTGCAAGGTGGAAGCCCACCGGTCATTGGTCCAGCGGGCCATCATGTCGCCCAAATTGACCACAAACTCACCGGGTTTGGGCTGCACCGCCATCCAACGGCCATCGGGCATTTGCACCTCCAAACCGCCTTGCGCATCGGTGGAGGCCAAGATGGTCATCGCCCCATAGTCGGTGTGTGCGCCTGTGCGCAATTGGTTGGGCAATGGGGGCTCGGACAAAACAGGGTAGTGGTGGCACGACAGTATGCTGAAGTGGCGTTGCAACACACCGTCGAAATAACCAGGCGGTAAACGCAAAGCCGCTCCAAACAAACGCATCATGTCTTCGGCCAAGCGCTCATAAGCGCGGTACAGGCGAACCAAGGTTTGGTCCAAACCTGCGGGCAGGGTGGGAATCAGGTTGGGGGCATAGCTGGTGGCCGCTTGCGGCAAATGTTGGTAGTGCGCACTGTGGTCATCCACCGGGCCCAAAAAGATGGACTCACGCAAGTCCGGCGGTGTCTTTTGGCCCAATGTGTGGGCCAAACCCCGGGTGGCAAAGCCATGAAATCCGCGTTGCTTGGCGGGGCCGGTGGGGTGCCAGCGCTGCTTGGTCTCGTGCGGCAAATCAAAAAATTCAAACAGCTGCTGGGTGGCCGTTTCAAACAACCCACTGGGAAAACGATGGCCTGAAATGATCAAAAAGCCAGTTTGCTCACAGGTTTGTGCCACCTGTTGGGCAATGTGCGCTTGGGCTTGCTGATCGCCAGCCAAAAAAGGCCCCAAGTCAATGGTCGGAACAGCCGCGTTGGAATCCATGGTCAAAGTCCTTTATCAGGGGGCCCGGCTGAGGGCCTCGTCCACCACTTGCGTGTAACTGGGGTCGCGTTGGATCAAGCCACCCGAGACCAAGGCCGCTTTGAGCCGCAAAAAAGCGGACGCGGGCAAGTCAGGTTGCTGGGCCCACAGGCCATGCAAGCGGTAGTTGTGCACGATGCGGGTCAAACTCGACAGCGACAGCGAAGGCAAAAACGGGGCCACCGCTGCGGCCACATCGGCTGCTGTGGAGGCGGCCAAAGCTTGTTGCGCGCGCGCCATGCCCGCCACCAAGCTCATGCAATCGTCGCGCCTGCGTTGCGTGGTGCTGCGGGTGGCATAAAACGTGGTGTAGGCAATATCCCCGCGCTGGGTAAAGCGGTGCCACACATGGCCTTGGCCTTGTTGCACCAGTTGATCGGCGTATGGCTCGAACACTTGCACCACATCGACTTCATGGCGCAAGTAGGCCTTGAGGTTGCGCTCCATGGGCCGGACACGCCGAGCTGCAATGGCTAGGGGGTCAAGACCAGCCCGTTGCAAGTCGTCTTGAAAAGTCATCCAAGGCGTGGGCACATCACCCGCTGGGGCCACGCGCAAGCCTTGCAAATCGGCCCATTGAAAGCGCCGTTTGCGGCTGCGCCCGACCAATACAAAAGGGTCCTTGGCCACCACCTGGCCAAAGCACACCAGCGGGCAACGCGGGTCGGCATCGTGGTGCATCATCACCCGCATGGGCCCGCCCCAAGACACATCGGCACTGCCGTCGAGCAATTTCAATGGGGTGTTGGTGGTGGCGGGCGAAACAATGTGCTGAACATGCAAGCCTTCGGTTTGCCAATACCCACCGGCCAGCGCCAGGTAAAACGGCACATAGGGCACGGCCCGCATGTTTTCGCACAAAACCAGGGGGCGGCGTGCCATGGTTGCCAGTGCTTGGGATGAATGGGCTCAGCGCTTGGCAGCGCCGACCTGTGCCGCTGCCGTTTCTCCAGCCAATCGCCCCGAACTGGTGGCCATGAGCAAGCCAGAACCCGATAAATAACCCCAATCGGCAGGCCCAGACAGCCCACGCGCAGCACCACCACCGGCCAATAGGTTGGGAAACACCCGGCCATCGGTGCGCAGCACGCGCATCTCGGTGTTGATCTCCAAGCCACCTTGTGTGTGGGTCAAGGCCCCAATGATCTTGCAAAGGTAATACGGCGCTTGCAGCGGCGGCTTTTGGGTGAAGTCACGTCCAAAGGCATCGGTCTTTTGACCACTGGCACAGGCGGCCACATCGGCAAAGGTGGCTGCCAATGCCTTTTCATCGCAGCCCATCGCCTTGGCCAAGGAAGCAATGCTGTCGTGGCGTTTGATGGCACCGGACTCATTGGCCTGCATGTGGCTGTGCTGTTTGTTGGCTGGAATCTCACCGCGCTCGTCCCAAATGGCCCAGGCGTATTGACCGGCTTGGCGGTGCACGTGCAAGGCCTGCTCTGAATAGCCGGAGTTCTCGTTGGAAAAGCGTTGGCCCGCTTGGTTGACGTGAAAGCCGCCTTCCGTCACGGTGGGCCAGCTCAAGTGGACCGCATGCGGTGTGGCCACCGCCCCATGGCCTTGGAAGGAGCCCATGTCTTTGATGGATGCGCCCATGGCGGTGCCCCACATCACGGCATCGCCTTGGTTACCGGCATGGCCTTCATAAAACAAATCGACGGCCTCGGGGATGTACTGGCGCAGCATGTCTTTGTTGCCACCAAATCCATTGCAGGCCAGGATCAGCACATCGCAGCCCATGTCCTCGGTTTTGCCATCAGGCCGTTTGACCCGCACGCCGTGCACCAGACCAGCGTCGTCGGCAAACAAATCGGTCACGTGGGCGGATGTGGCAATGGGGATGCCCTCGCGTTCTACCGCAGACAACAACACCGCCAGCAACTCAGCGCCATAGCGCGTGGGCGAGGCATGCATGTGCGGGCGGCTGTGGCCGGGGTATTGAAAATCCAGCACGGGCGAAATGGGCAATTGGTAGCGCTCTGCCAGCCATTCGACGGTGGGGCCAGATGCATGGGCGATGTGGCGGGCGATCTCCAGGTCACATTCGCCATGGGCCTTGGCCACCAAATCCTTGAACAGCAATTCGGGGGTGTCGTCCATCAGGCCAGCGGCTTTTTGCAGCCGGGTGCCGGCCGCAGGAATTTGCCCACCCGACAAAGAGGTGTTGCCCATGGGGCGTGCGTCCCGCTCCAAGATCAACACCTCGGCCCCCCGCTCGTTGGCAGCCAAAGCGGCAATGGTTCCGCAAGCACCGGCACCAATGATGAGCACTTGCACACGGCTGGAAAACTGGGCCTGATCAGGCTGGAGCACCGGCATGGGTAAATCCTTTATAGCTGTGGTTTGAAAAACTCAAGGCGCTGTGAGGTTGGGCAACCACGTGATCATCTCGGGGAAGATCACATACAAACCCAGTGACAAAAAGTCCAGCAAGATAAACGGTGTCACGCCGGCAAATGCTTGCCCCAGCGTGACCGGTATCGGCGACGAACTCTTGACCACAAACACATTGAGACCCACCGGCGGTGTGAGTACACCAATTTCGGCGAGTTTGACCGCCACCACGCCCAACCAAATGGGGTCAAAGCCGGCCTCTTTCATGACGGGGAACATGACGGGCAGGGTCATCACCATGATGGCAATCGGTTCAATGAAACAGCCCAAGATGGTGAACAACACCACAAAGCACAGCAAGTAGGTGTATTTGTCGGCCCCCAAGCCAATCATGAAGGAGGAGATGGTGGTGACCAAGCCCGAATAGGTGAGGAAGCGAGCGAACAGCATGCCGCCCACCACGATGATGAAGATCACCGAAGTGGTGACCGCAGCCTCTTTGAGCACACCAATCAGCGAACCTGGGGTCAGCTTGCGGCGTGACAAAGCTATCAAGAAGGCCCCAAAAGCACCCACCGCACCCGCATAGGTGGCCGGGAAATAGCCGCCGTAAATGCCGCCGACCACGATGGCAAACAAGATCATGATGCCGTACACCCCTTTGAGCGAATCAAAGCGGTCGGCCCAAGTGAACTTGAGATTGGCCAGCGGGGCCATGTCGGGCCGCACCCGGGCCAGCACATAAATACCGGTGCAGTAAATGATGGCGGTGAGAATGCCCGGCACCACGCCCGCGATCAGCAGTTTGCCAATCGATTGTTCGGTGATGACGGCATACACCACCATCAAGATGCTTGGCGGAATCAGGGCGGCCAAGGTGCCAGCGGCGGCAATGCAACCTGCGTTGAGCCGCACGTCATAGCCAAAGCGCGCCATTTCCGGCATGGCCATTTTGGTGAACACAGCGGCATTGACGATGGTGGAGCCCGAAGCGGCCCCAAATGCAGCCGAGGACATGACGGTGGCCATGGCCAAGCCGCCGCGCAGCGCGCCCAGCCACACATAAGCCATGCGAAACAACTCGGTGGTGATGCCCGACACCGTGGCAAATGAGCCCATCAAAATGAACAAAGGGATGACGGCCAGTGCAAACGAATTGGTGGTGCCAAAGGGAATGGCGGCGATCTGGGCCAATGCCGCATCGGGGCCGACCGACAGGTAAATGCCCAAGAAGCCGGCCAGGCCCAGGGCCACACCGATGTGTGCACCCAGCGCCAGCCAAACCAGCAGCAAGCTGACGACGACGATTCCAGTGGTTTCAGGCGTGAGTAATGGCATGACAGTGACCTGAGGCGTTTATTGAAAATTGGTCTGGGTGTTTTGCTCGACACGGGTCTCGCCGCTGATCATGCGGCGAAAATCTTGGATCAAGTCCAAGCCCAGTTGCACCAGCAACAGGGCAGTCCCCAACACCAACAGCAAGCGCGCAGGAAACAGTGGAAAGCGAATCGAGCCCATGGTGGCCTCGCCGATCTCCAGGCTGTAGAGGGCTTCGTCAAAGCCTTGCCAAGCCACCAGGGCAAAAAAGGCAATCGCCACCAAATGGGTGACCACATCCATGAATGCCTTGGTCCGCGGGCTGCGCTCGGTGTAAAAAATTTCCACCCGAATGTGACCGCGCTGTGTCTGGGTGAATGCCAAGGCTCCAAACACAATCAACACCATGGTGCTTTCGGTGATCTCCAAGGTGCCAGGCACGGGCCAGTCAAAAAACTTGGTGCCCACCACATCGGCGAAGCCCAAAAACATGGAAACAATCATGCCCACGGCACCCATGAGCAACAAAACCAAAGCCAACTTATGAACCCATTCACTGATTTTTTGCATGTTGTGATGTCCTAGAAATGGGGCTGTCCAGCACACTCAGGTGCGGCCAGGATTCGAAAAAGTATTTTTTTCCCACAGCCAACCCAAGCTGTGAAGGGGGGGTGGCCATGGACAAAAAACAGGCTTGGCCCATTCAGGCCAAGCCGTGGAGGGGGAGGAAAGGGTGCTCAGAGGCCCAAAATTTGGCGCCAGCGGGCGGCCACTTTTTTGGGTGTCTCGGCATCGCCAGTGGCGGCTGCCGTGGCCTTTTCCCAGTCGGACAAGAAGTCGGGTGCAGTGGCACGCCACTTTTTCAACTCTTCGTTGGAGATGGGGATCACGTTGCCGCCTTGTGCTTTGATGTTGACCAAAGACTTGGCTTCAAAGTCCAAAATGTAATTCATGTACTCACGCTGGGTGGCGCGGGCTTCTTCAAGAAAAATCTTTTGGATGTCGGGTGGCAGACGGGCCCAGGTGCGTTTGCCGATGGTGATGTTGTGGCCAGAGATGGCCATCACCGGACCGCAGTGGGTTTTGGCCACTTCGTTGAGTTTGAGCGACTGGATGTTGCCCGGGTTGATGAACGAGTAATCGATGTTGCCGTTTTTGAGGGCCTCATAAACACCGACGGGTGGCACGGTGACCGGCACAGCGCCAATGGCGGTGAATGCCTTGGGAATATCGGCACCAAAGCTGCGGGCCTTTTTGCCGCGCATGGTGGCAACGCTGGCGCAATCCTTGGATTCACCGCTCAGGTAGTACTCGCCCAAGGGCTGTTGAAACAACCAAACCACACCGATGCGGTCCATCTCTTGCTGGTAAATGGGCATTTCTGCGACCACGGTTTCCAACAGGTCGATCACTTGTTTGGTCGACGTGAACAACATGGGCGTTTGGAAGGCACGCCAGTAGCGCAGTTGATCTGGGTTGTAACCCGGTGCCGTGGCCGTCATGTCAATCGCACCGCGCGCGGCGAGCATCAGCAATTCGGTGTCTTTGCCCAAGCCGCCGGCAAATGTGATTTCGATTTTCACGGCACCGTTGGTGCGTTTTTCAATTTTGGCTGCGAAGTCTTTTTCCAATTGCAGGAAAGGGCCATCGGGCAGGTAGTGGCCCCAGCGCAGCAGGTACTTGGGTTGGGCCATGGCCGCCGCGGCCAATGTCAAGCCCAGCACAGTGGCCAGCGCAGAACGCAAAAACGAAAACTTGTTGAATTGCATTGAGGGCTCCTGTATGTATGCAAATGAAAAGGTGCAAAAACATTGTTGGTGTGAACTTATGCTTTGTCAAGCGAGCAAACCTCACTGCGCAAGCGGGGTAACAAACAGGTCCAACTCGGTGCGCAAACGCCATGTGGGTGCGCAAAATGTGGTTACTGTGATAAAAATTCTGGGCTTGATGCCCATGGGGGTGCACGCTTTATCTTTGGCATACTGGGCTTCGTTCCAACAAACCCCAGTCATCACAGGAGTACCACCATGGATTTACAACTTCGCGGCAAAACCGCTTTGGTCACGGGGGCCAGCGTGGGCTTGGGGCGTTGCATGGCGCTGATGTTGGCGCGCGAAGGTTGTGAGTTGGCGTTGGTGGCCCGCCGTGAGCCATTGCTCAACAGTTTGGCCCAAGAGATTCAAGACCAAGGCGGTGCCAAGCCCTTGGTGGTGGTGTGTGACATCACCCAACCCGATGCGCCAGCGAAGATTCGCGAGCAAGTCATGCAGCGCTGGGGTGGCTTGGATATTTTGGTCAATAACGCCGGTGGTTCAAGGCCGTTTGCGGGCATGGGTACCCGAGAGCAATGGGACGATGCCATGAATCTGAATTTTCACGCTGGGCGCGAATTGACCCATGCCTTGTTGCCAGACATGCAGGCACGCGGTTTTGGGCGCATCATCAATTTGACGGGACCGGATGAGCCCATGACCATGAATGGGGGGGTGCCGCCCAATGGTGCGGTGCATTTGTGGTCCAAGGCTTTGTCCAGGCATGTGGGTGCCAACGGCATCACCGTCAACAGCATCGCGCCCGGGCGCCTCCACTCAGAGCAAGTGGATCAAAAACTATTGCCCACGCCGCAGGCGCAGCAGGCTTGGGTGGCGGCCAATGTGCCTGCGGGCTACATCGGCGAACCCGAAGACCTGGGTGCCCTGGTTTGTTTTTTGGTCTCTCCCCTGGCGCGCTACATCACAGGGCAAGTGATCCATGTCGATGGCGGGGCCAGACGCGCCGCCTCCTAAGGGTTTCAAAACTTACCGTACTGGAGATAAGCCTCCACCGGGTCCATGCCTGAGCGGATGGCCTCGCGCACCTGGTTTTCAGTCAGCGCCACGGCCTCGGTTTGACTCACCACCTCGGCCACCAAGGCCTGGGGGATGACCACCACCCCATCGCGATCGCCCAGCACATGGTCGCCGCTGTGGATGGTGACGCTGCCAATCGTCACCGGCTCGCCATAGCGATCGGGCTGCCAGCGTGCCACGATGTCGGACGGCGTGAAAAACGTGTGCACCACCGGAAAGCCCAATTCCAAAATGAAGTCGGTGTCGCGGCATCCCCCGTCGACCACATAGCCGAGCACCCCTTTGTTTTTCAAAGTCTCGGCAGACAACTCGCCCATCAGCGCAATTTCCTGGTTGTGCGGTTGACACACCACCACATGACCGCTGGGCGCTTTGGACAGCAAGGTGGTCCAACCCAATAAGCTGTCGTGGCGGCTGATGCTGTGGTCCATATGGCCCGACACCGTCCAAGCGGGGCCGGCCAATTTGAGTGCCGGGTCCAAGGGTCGCAGGTGCGAGGGCAACACGCAGTTGGGGTGGCCCATGCCGCGCAACACATCGTGCACAGCGCCGGTATAGAGTTGGGACAGTCGCTCAACCAGCGATGGGTTTGTGGGCTTCATGGGTGTACTCCTGTCGATCACTGTAAAAGATGCAGCGGCAGTGGCCCATGCTCGCAAACCCCAGCCATCAACCCAGGGCCCAATCTTGGGGAAACACCCACAGCAGCAAGCTGGTCATCACCAGGTAACGCAAAAATTTACCCACCGCCATGTAGATCAAGCAGGGCCAAAACGGCATGCGCAAATAGCCCGCCACCGCGCACAAGGGGTCGCCGATCAAGGGCAACCAACTGAGCAAACAGGCTTTGGGCCCCAAGGTCTGCAGCCACGACAGGGCGCGCATGCGCACCGCACTGTCACCGCGCACCTTGCTCACCATTTTTTCGGTGCCCCAACCCATCCACCAATCCAGCGCGCCGCCCAGGGTGTTGCCCGCGGTGGCCGCCCCAATGGCGGGCCAAAAAAGTTCGGGGTTGAGCTTGATCAGCCCAAACACCACCGGCTCAGATCCCATGGGCAGCAAGGTGGCCGACACAAAGGACACCACAAACACCGTGCTCAAGCCAAAGCGTGGCAAAGCCAAAGTGGTCAACAACAGGTGCATCCAATCCATCGTGGCCTCAGTATAGAAACATGTGAGGGGTCACTGCGCTTGCATGGGTGTTTACGAGAATGAAAAAACAGCTCGATTGGCTTGCCGTGCGCAAAAACACGCCGCTACAATCGTGCCTCCTTTTTAAGCACCCCCCTTTCCCGCTTCAAACCCCCAATCATGCACATCGGACCTTTTGCGCTGCGCAATCGCTTGATGGTCGCCCCCATGGCGGGGGTGACCGATCGGCCGTTTCGCCAGTTGTGCAAAGAATGGGGAGCCGGTTATGCGGTCAGCGAGATGATCACATCGCGCCCCGATTTGTGGCACACCGCCAAAACCATGCGGCGCGCCGATCACCATGGCGAGAGCGGACCGATTGCCGTGCAAATCGCTGGCACCGACCCGCAGATGATGGCCGATGCCGCGCGCCACAACATCGATCAAGGCGCGCAAATCATCGACATCAACATGGGTTGCCCGGCCAAAAAAGTCTGCAATGTCTGGGCCGGTTCGGCCTTGATGCAAAACCCGCCATTGGCCTTGGCCATTGTGGAAGCGGTGGTGCAAGCCTGCGCCCCTTTGGGCGTGCCCGTGAGCTTGAAGATGCGCACCGGTTGGAGCCAGGCGCACAAAAACGCCTTGCCATTGGCCCTGGCCGCAGAACAAGCCGGGGTGCAAATGCTCACCATCCATGGGCGCACCCGTGAGCAAGGCTACAAAGGCCAGGCCGAATACCTCACCGTGGCCGAGGTCAAGTCCCGCGTGCGCATTCCGGTGGTGGTCAATGGCGACATCGATTCACCCCAAAAAGCCCGCGCTGTGCTGGCACTCACCGGGGCCGATGCCTTGATGGTGGGGCGCGCCGCACAAGGGCGGCCCTGGATTTTTCGCGAAATCGCCCACCACTTGGAAACCGGCGACTTGCTGGCCCCCCCTTTGGTGGCCGAGGTGCGTCGCTCGCTGCTGGCCCATTTGCAAGAGCACTGCGCTTTGTATGGCGAATTGACCGGGGCGCGCACAGCCCGCAAGCACTTGGGTTGGTATGTGCGCCACATGCCCGGTGGCGAGGCCTTTCGCCAACACATCAATGCCTTGGAAGACCCGCAGGCCCAGGCCGATGCCTTGGGCTTGTTTTTAGATCAATGGGCGCAAAGCTCCGACCGCATGCCGACGGCCGACTGGGCCCAAGCCCCCACACCTGAGACACAGTTCGCATGAGCAAAAAAAACATAGAAGACGTGGTGCGTGCCAGTCTGGAGACATACCTGCGCGATTTGCGCGGCACCGAACCCGGCAATTTGCACGACATGGTGGTGCACACGGTGGAAAAGCCTTTGCTGGAAGTGGTCATGAAGCACGCCGGTGACAACCAATCTCGTGCCGCGCAGTGGTTGGGCCTGAACCGCAACACCTTGCGCAAAAAACTCACCGAGCACAAACTGCTTTGATTCGCACCCCCCTGCGCCAGTGCTTTCCCCAACGCTGCGCCAACTTTGGACCACCATGAACGCATTGATCTCTGTCTCCGATAAGAGCGGCATCGCCGAACTCGCCCATGCCTTGCATGCCCTGGGTGTGGGCCTGATTTCCACCGGCGGCACCGCGCAATTGCTGCGCGACCAAGGTTTGCCGGTGCGCGAGGTGGCCGATGTCACCGGCTTTCCCGAAATGCTCGACGGTCGCGTCAAAACCTTGCACCCCATGGTGCATGGCGGCTTATTGGCCCGGCGCGACCTGCCCGCGCACATGCAGGCTTTGCAAGCCCATGGCATCGACACCATCGACCTGTTGGTGGTCAATCTCTATCCGTTTGAAGCCACCGTGGCCAAACCCGGTTGCACCCTGGAAGATGCGATCGAAAACATCGATATCGGTGGCCCTGCCATGGTGCGCAGCGCCGCCAAAAATTGGAAACATGTGGCGGTGCTCACCGATGCGTCGCAATATGGTCCTGTGGTCGATGAGTTGCGTCAGCACGGCGCTTGGAGCGACACCACCCGCTTTGCTTTGGCTGTTGCCGCCTTCAACCGCATCAGCCAGTACGACGGGGCCATCAGCGACCATCTCTCGCGCATCCAAGTCGATGGCCAGCTCACCGTGTTCCCATGGCAGGCCAATGGCCGCTTTGTCAAACTGCAAGACCTGCGTTACGGCGAAAACCCGCACCAATTGGCGGCCTTCTACCGCGATGTGAACCCCGCGCCGGGCTCATTGGTGATGGGCGTGCAGTTGCAGGGCAAGGAACTGTCTTACAACAACATCGCCGATGCCGATGCCGCCTGGGAATGTGTCAAAAGCTTTGCCACACCCGCTTGTGTGATCGTCAAACACGCCAACCCCTGTGGCGTGGCCCTGGGCGCAGATGCCTTGCAGGCGTATCGCAAAGCCTTTCAAACCGACCCCACCTCGGCCTTTGGCGGCATCATTGCATTCAATTGTGCGGTGGACCTGGCGGCGGCAGAGGCGGTGCACAAACAATTTGTCGAGGTGTTGATCGCACCCGCCTTCAGCGCCGATGCGCTGGCCCTGTTGCAGTCCAAGGCCAATGTGCGGGTCATGCAAATCGACTTGCCGCCCGGCGGCGACACCGATTGGGCCCGTGGCCAAAACACCGTGGACATCAAGCGCATTGGCTCTGGCGTGTTGATGCAAACCGCCGACAACCATGTGCTGCAATTGAGCGACCTCAAAGTGGTGACGACCCAGCAGCCCAGCCCACAACAAATGGAAGACCTGCTGTTTGCCTGGAAGGTCGCCAAGTTCGTCAAGAGCAATGCCATTGTGTTTTGCCGCGACGGCATGACCATGGGCGTGGGGGCAGGGCAAATGAGCCGCCTGGACTCGGCCCGCATCGCGGCCATCAAAGCGGGTCACGCCAACTTGAATTTGCAAGGCACGGCCGTGGCCAGCGACGCGTTTTTCCCGTTCCGCGATGGCTTGGATGTGGTGGTCGACCAAGGGGCCACCTGCGTCATCCAACCCGGCGGATCGGTGCGCGACCCAGAAGTCATCGCTGCCGCCAACGAGCGCGGCGTGGCCATGGTGTTCACCGGTGTCAGGCACTTTCGCCATTGAACGCCGTTTTGATTGTTCGCATTGACATTTGATTCACTGGGCCTGAGCCCCGCACTGCTGCGTGTCGTGGCCCAGATGGGCTTGCACCAGCCAACGCCCATCCAGGTGCAAGCCATCCCTGCGGTGTTGCAATCACAAGACGTGTGGGCCAGTGCGCCCACTGGTTCGGGCAAAACCTTGGCTTATGTGCTGCCGCTGGTGCAGTTGGTGATACAAACGCCCCGGCAAACCAATTTCCGCAGGCCCATCCGTGGCCTGGTGTTGGTGCCCACCCGGGAGTTGGCCTTGCAAGTGGGCCAGGTCATGCGCCAGGTGTCGGACAGCGTGGGCCTGAAGTGGGTGGTGGCCCATGGCGGTGTATCCATCAACCCGCAAATGATGGCTTTGCGCGGCGGTGCTGACCTGTTGGTTGCCACCACCGGGCGGTTGCTGGATTTGGTGGCCCACAACGCATTGCGTTTGGCCGATGTCCGGCATCTGGTGCTCGACGAGGCCGATCGCTTGTTGGAACTGGGCTTTGCCCAAGAGTTGCAATCGGTGTTGGCCTTGTTGCCCGCCCAGCGCCAAACCCTGTTGTTGTCGGCCACCTTCGCTCCCGAGTTATCGGTGTGGGCCCACCAAGGCTTGCGCAACCCTTTGCGCTTGCAAAGCGATGCGATCGAAGTGCAAGGCCAACCCAACATCGCGCAAACCGCCATTGCCGTGGACGACAAAAAACGCACGGCATTGTTGCGCCATCTGATGGCCACCCATGGTTGGCAACGGGTGCTGGTGTTTGTGGCCACGCGTTACGCCTGCGCACACCTGGCCAGCAAGCTGTGTGCGGCAGGGGTGCGGGCCAGTGCCTTGCACGGCGACATGTCGCAAGGGGGCCGACAAGCGGCTTTGCAAGACTTCAAGGACAGCCGCATCGATGTTTTGGTCACCACCGATTTGGCCGCACGTGGGCTGGACATTGCTTTGTTGCCGGTGGTGGTCAATTACGACTTGCCGCGCTCGGCCGATGATTACACCCACCGCATCGGCCGCACCGCGCGCGCGGGTGCGCAGGGGCAGGCATGGAGCTTTGTCAGCGCCCATGCCTTGGCGCATTGGCGCTTGATCCAAAAGCGCGCACAACTGCAGTTGGCGCTGGAGGTGGTGGCGGGTTTTGAGCCCACCGATGTGCCCCCGCCCGTGGCTGGGGTGGGCGGCATCAAAGGCAAGCGGCCCAGCAAGAAAGACAAATTGCGCGCACTGGCAGGATCATGAGGGATCGGTGAACGCTTGGTTTGACGGTGTCACCGTGGGCTCGGTTTCTAAGGGTTTGGTTTGCCGCACCCCAGGTTTGCGAAGGATCTCGACATACACCGATAAAGCGCCTTGATCGGCCAGTGCATCCAGGGCTTTGTTCAGTTCGGCCACATGCACGGTCTGGGCCGAGTCGGCCTGCAGGCCCATCTTGCAGTCAAAGTCCCAATAGTCCACGCCCTCGGGCAAGGCTTTATGGCGCTCGCGGCGCACATATTGGCGCAAGCTGTGTTTGAGTGCGTCGCGCACCCGGTCGGGTTTTTTGCCCTCTTGGGTCAAAGGGTGGGTTTTTCTCATCAAAGTCCTTCACAGGGTGGCGCCCAAGCAGGACGAAAAATTCAAACGGTCTGGGCAGACCTGGCTGCCCGTGCCACTTGAGGCTTTACAGCGTGGCAAACACCTCGGCCGCCGCTTGTACCGTGTCCGCAATGTCTTGGGCGGTGTGGGCAGCGCTGACAAAACCGGCCTCATACAAGGCGGGCGCGATGTACACGCCTTTGCCCAGCAAACCATGGAAGACTTGGTTGAACTTGGGGCTGTCGCTGGTCATGACCTTGGCATAGTTTTGCGGCAACTCTGGCAGCAAAAAGAAACCAAACATGCCGCCTTGGCAGTCGGCGCTGAAGGGCACTCCGGCTTTGGCCGCAGCGGCTTTGAGGCCATCGACCAAGCTTTGGGTGCGGGCCGACAAGGCATCAAAAAAGCCGGGCTTGGCAATTTCGTGCAAGGTGGCCAAGCCGCAGGCAGTGGCCACGGGGTTGCCACTCAAGGTGCCGGCCTGGTAAACCGGCCCCAGGGGGGCGAGTTGTTCCATGACGGCGCGCTTGCCGCCAAAAGCCGCCAAGGGCATGCCGCCACCAATCACCTTGCCCAGCACGGTGAGGTCGGGCTCAAAGCCGGGGATGGATTGGGCATACACACTTTGGGCGCTGCCCAGTGCCACGCGGCAACCGGTCATCACTTCGTCAAACACCAACAGCGCGCCATGCTGGCTGCACAGCTCGCGGCAGCGTTGCATGAAGGGCACGCTGGCGCGCACGAAATTCATATTGCCCGCGATGGGTTCGATCATCAAACAGGCCAGTTCTTTGCCGTGCAAGGCAAAAGCCTCTTCGAGTTGTGGGATGTTGTTGTACTCGAGCACCAAGGTGTGTTGCACCACCTCGGGCGGAACGCCTGCGCTGGTGGGGTTGCCAAAGGTGGCCAAGCCCGAACCGGCTTTGACCAGCAGCGCATCGGCATGGCCGTGGTAGCAACCTTCGAACTTGATGATCTTGCTGCGGCCGGTGGCACCGCGCGCCAGCCGCAGCGCGCTCATGCCCGCTTCGGTGCCCGAGCTGACCAGGCGCACCATGTCCATCGAGGGCATGAGCTTGAGCAAAGCTTCGGCCAATTCAATTTCACGTTCGGTGGGTGCGCCATAAGAGAAGCCTTCCATTACGGCTTTTTGCACCGCTTCGACCACCGCCGGGTGGCCGTGACCCAAGATCATCGGGCCCCAAGAGCCGATGTAGTCGATGTAACGCTGGTCGTTGGCATCCCAAAAGTAGGCACCTTGGGCCCGCTTGACAAAGCGCGGTGTGCCACCGACGGCGCGGAAAGCCCGCACGGGGGAGTTGACGCCGCCGGGGATGACGTGGCGGGCGCGGTCAAACAGGGTTTGGTTCAAATCGGTCATGGTGGATCAATGCTTGGTTTCGTGCGGGGGAAGGGCAAATTCGGTGGCCACATCGGTGCCGTCGCTGTCGTCGTCGTCGCCGTGGGCCCAAAACAAACGATCGGGCACCACATGGCCCATGCCTGAGCGAAAGCCGCTGTCCAGGCAATGGTCCAGGTAATTGAGGGCTTCCAGGCAAGCGGCTTCCAGGTCGGTGCCAGCAGCCAGCAAGGCGGCCAGGGCCGCGCTCAAGGTGTCGCCTGCGCCAGAAAACACCGCGTCGATGTGCTCAAAGCGCTCGGTGGCCAAAACCGTCATGGGTGTGGCCAAAGCGTTTTCGATTTGTTGGTCGGCTTGGACGATGCCGGTCACCAATAAATAGGGAACCCCTTTTTCGCTGGCGGCACGGGCCAGGTCGCGCGGGCCCGGGCTTTTGCTTTGCGACCAATCGGGCAGCAGCCAGCGCCACAAGGTGCTGTGGTTGCCCACCAGCACCGTGGTTTGGGGCAACAGCAATTCCATGAAGGCATCTTGGTAGGCATCGGCCTGGTCTTCGTCCCACCACGACAAATTGGGCATGTAGGCCACCACTGGCACTTGGGCGTAATCGCTGCAGGTTTGGGCCACCACGCTCAGGTTTTCGGGGGTGCCGCAAAAACCCACTTTGAAGACTTGCACCGAACTGTCTTCCAGCACCACGCGGGCTTGTTCGCCCACGGTGTCTTCGTCCAAAGCGATGTGGTCAAAAATTTCTGCGCTGTCGCGGATGTAAATGCCGGTCACCACGCCCAGCGGGTGGGCACCCACCGAGGCCACCGTGAGTTGATCGGCCCCCAGGCCGCCAGCCCCACTGGCATCGTTGGCGTTGAAGCACATCACGCAGGCCGGGGCGCTGGCATCGTCATCCAGCGATGGGGTGTCTTGAGAGCGGAATTCTTGCGCCATGGTGATCTATACAATGCGGCCCATTCTATGCGAGCCCTCTGTGGCTTGGCCCTCACCTTTTCCCATTCAACCCGAAGGCAAGACTGTGGCAAAAACCTGGATGTGTTTGATTTGCGGATGGATTTACGACGAATCCACCGGTGCACCTGAACATGGCATTGCGCCGGGCACACCCTGGGATCAGGTGCCCATGAACTGGACATGCCCAGAGTGCGGTGCGCGCAAAGAAGACTTCGAAATGGTTGAAATCTAAACCACCTGACCGTCCATGAACCCCTCGGGTTTTGCTGCGCCTGTTGTTTGGCGGCATGCCTTTGACCAGGCCATGTTGGACTTGTTGCGTGGCCGACCGCAGGTGGCCCCAGCGCCCGCCCAAGCCCTGCAAGCCTTGTGTGTCCAAGCGGTGCACGAACAAGCCAACGCCCCTGACGATCAACTCAAGTTTTGGGCCATTGCCAGCCATTTTTTTGCCCACCTGTCGCTCGCCCCTGCAGCGGCTTGGCAGGACTGGCACAGCGTGGTGTGTGGGCGCATCATGGCCGCTGTGCCCGGCTTGGTCCCCCTGGCCCCCACCCCCACGCAACAGGCCGAGGCTTTGAACGGTTTGTTCTTGGAATTTGTCCATGCCCAGGTAGAGCATTGGCAAGCCTTGTTGCAACACTGGGCCACTGCGCCACTGGACGAGGCCTCGGCCAATGCCTTGTTGGATGCCACCGACCACATGCAAATGCTGCTGCGCGACATGCAACTCGACGGCATGGCCGATTTGTGCGAGGCCCTGGCCCTGGCGGTGCAAGCGGCATTGGCGCGCGAGGATTTGTCTGGCTTGGCCGATCAGGCTTTGCCGGCGGCGCATGAAATGCTGCGCTTGCTGCACCAGTTTGCGGCCGGTTTTGTGCGCGAGCCCAACCCGGCGCTGATGGCGGCATTGCGCGACATGGCCGCCTGAGCCCCCGCAGCCGGTTTACTTTTTCACCACCGCATAGCGCAGCAAGGTGTCTGCACGGGCCTGTGCATGGTCGACCACGGGCAAGGCTTGGTTGTCGCCCATGCGGATGCCGGCGGCTTGCAACACCTCTTGGGGTGCCAGCCAAGGCGCATGGATGTGGCGATGGGGCAGTGCGGCCAACTGCGGTTGATAGCGCCGAATGAATTTGCCTTCGGGGTCGAATTTTTCGCTTTGGCTGATGGGGTTGAAGATGCGAAAGTAAGGCTGGGCATCGCAACCGCTGGAGCTGGCCCATTGCCAGCCTCCGTTGTTGGCGGCCAGGTCAAAGTCGATCAAATGAGTGGCGAAGTAGGCCTCGCCCCAGCGCCAATCAATGCCCAGGTCTTTCACCAAAAAACTCGCCACCACCATGCGCAAGCGGTTGTGCATGTAGCCGGTTTGGTTGATCTGCGCCATCGCCGCATCCACCAAGGGGTAGCCGGTGCGCGCTTGGCACCAGGCGTTGAACAGGTCTTGCGCGCCCGCGCCACTGGCCCAGGCAATGGCATCGTATTCGGGCTTGAAAGCGCGCTCCACCACACGCGGGTGGTGGAACAAAATTTGGTGGTAGAAATCGCGCCAAATCAACTCAGACAACCACACCGCTGCGCCGGCCGAGCCTTGTTGCATGCGCGCATGGGCCAGTCGCGCAAGCTCGCGGATCGACACCGTGCCAAAACGCAGGTGCACGCTCAAGTAACTGGGCCCTTTGACGGCAGGGAAGTTGCGTGTTTCTTCGTAGCGGTCGATGCGCGATAAAAAATCGGCCAGCACCTGTTGGCCGCCGCTCGCACCGCATTTCACCGGCAGTTCCGCCAAATTGCTGGGGGTAAATCCAATGTCTTGTGCGCAGGGTGGGTCTTTTCGCCAGGCCGCTGGCCGCTGGGCCAATTGCCCGCGCAAACCGCTGCAAGGCCAGGCGGCCAAGTGGTGTTCGGGTTGGAGTTTTTTCAGCCATGCGTTTTTGTAGGGCGTGAACACGCCATACGGTGTGCCGCTTTGGGTCAACACCTCGGCGCGCTCAAACACCACATGGTCTTTGTAGGTGAAGAAGTCTTGTCCTTGTTGGGCCAAGCGGGTGCGCACCAGGTTGTCGCGGGCCACAGCGGCCGGCTCGTCGTCATGGTTGGCAAACACCGCTTGGGCACCGAGTTGTTGGGCCAAGTCGCTGACTTCATGGGCTGCCACGCCATGGCACACGATCAGGCCCGCATGCGCATCACCGGCCAGATCGCGCAGGGCGGCATCCAAGTCGCGCAGGCTGGCCAAAATAAAGTCCACCCGGCGGTCCATGCGGGGCAGGGGGTCCAAGATGTCGCGGTCCAGCACAAACACCGCATGCACCTGGGCGCATTGGTCCAGGGCATGGTGCAAGGCGGCATGATCGTGGGCCCGCAAATCGCGGCGAAACCACACCAAACCTGTGTCAAAGCGGGGGGTGTCTGTGTGTTTTGTCTTCAACATAAAATGCGGCCCATGGCCATGGATTCTGAACCGATCAATTTGACGCATCATTTTTTGATCGCCATGCCCGGATTGTCCGATGAATCCTTTGCCAAGAGCGTCGTCTACTTGTGTGAACACAGCGAGCGCGGGGCTTTGGGCCTGGTGATCAACAAACCCAGCGACATCAATGTGCGCGGTTTGTTCGACAAAGTGGACCTGCCCCTGCACCGCGAAGACCTCAATCAAACCCCTGTTTACCAAGGCGGCCCGGTGCACACCGAGCGCGGCTTTGTGCTGCATGAGCCGGTGTTGGCGGCCACCACCCCGCCGAGTGAAACCGCTTATGCATCGACCTTGTCGGTGCCCGGCGGCTTGGACATGACCACCTCCAAAGACGTGCTGGAAGCCTTGTCCACCGGCGCGGGGCCGCGCAAGGTGCTCATCTCTTTGGGTTATGCCGCTTGGGGACAAGGCCAACTGGAATCGGAGCTGGCCGAAAACGCCTGGCTCACGGTGCAGGCCGATACCTCGGTGATTTTTGACACCCCATGCGACCAGCGCTATGACAAAGCGCTGTCTTTGTTGGGCTTGCAGTCGTGGATGATTTCGCCCGACGCGGGGCACGCATGAGCGCTGGCGCATCGACCAGCCCGCGCCAACTGGCGCCCCATTTGCAATCATTTCTGGCTTTTGACTTTGGCACCCGGCGCACCGGTGTGGCGGTGGGCAACCGCTTGCTGCGCCAGGCTTCGCCACAAGGCCATTTGCAAGCCCAAGGCGATGCGCGTTGGCCCTTGATCACCCGCTGCATCCAAGACTGGCAGCCCGATGCCCTGGTGGTGGGCGTGCCCTTTCACCCCGATGGAGCGGCGCATGAAAACACCCACCGGGCGCGGCGTTTTGCGCGCCAGTTGCAAGGCCGCTATGGCTTGCCGGTGTTTGAAGTCGATGAGCGCTACAGCACCACCGAAGCCTTGGCCAATGGGGCGGCCGATGTGGATGCGGCCAGTGCCAGCATCATCTTGCAACAGTTTTTTCAGGAGATGGCCGCATGAGTGGAAACCTCGCGCTCGATGCCGAGAGCTTGTATGGCGATTTGTTGCGCGACTTGCAACCACGCTGGGGGGCACAAGACCGCTTGGTCGGCATCACCTCGGGCGGCGCTTGGTTGGCCGAGCGTTTGCAAGCCGATTTGGGTGTGGCCGCGCCGATTGGCATCATTTCTTCGGCCATGCACCGCGATGATTTTGCGCGCCGGGGGTTGGCCGATGGCGGCGTGACCCGCTTGCCCTTTGACATCGAAGGCGCACACCTGTGGGTCATTGACGACGTGCTCTACACCGGGCGCACGGTGCGCGCGGTCATCAACGAGTTGTACGACTATGGCCGACCCGCGAGTGTGCGTTTGGCGGTGCTGGTCGACCGGGGTGGGCGCGAGTTGCCCATCCAAGCCGATTGCGTGGCGGCCCGCCTGAGCCTGCCCGCCGAGCAAAAGTTGAGGCTGCAACGCGATGAGCAAGGTCGCTTGTCTTTTTCTCTCAGGGGTTGATGGTGCTGTACAAACGAAACCCACAACTGAACCGCCACGGCGAGTTGATCCACTTGCTCTCCACCGAGGGTTTGCCGCGCGACATCCTCACCCACATCTTGGACACCGCCAGCCAGTTTGTGTCGGTCAGCGACCGCGAGGTGAAAAAAGTGCCGCTGCTGCGCGGCAAAAGCGTGTTTAACCTGTTTTTTGAAAACAGCACCCGCACCCGCACCACCTTTGAGATCGCGGCCAAACGCTTGTCGGCCGATGTCATCAACCTCGACATCGCGCGCAGCTCGGCCAGCAAGGGCGAATCGCTGCTCGACACGATTGCCAACCTGTCGGCCATGGCAGCCGATATTTTTGTGGTGCGCCACAGCGAGTCGGGCGCGCCTTATTTGATTGCCGAGCATGTGGCCCCGCATGTGCATGTGGTCAACGCGGGGGATGGCCGCCATGCCCACCCCACCCAGGGCTTGCTCGACATGTACACCATTCGCCACTACAAGGGCGACTTTGCCAACCTGCGGGTGGCCATCGTGGGCGATGTGCTGCATTCGCGGGTGGCGCGCTCGGACATCCATGCCTTGACCACCTTGGGCTGCGCCGAGGTGCGGGTGGTGGGCCCCAAAACCCTGGTGCCCGGCGACCTCTCGCACATGGGCGTGAAGGTGTTTCACCAATTGGAGGCCGGTATCCAAGACTGCGATGTGGTGATCATGTTGCGCTTGCAAAACGAGCGCATGAGCGGCGCTTTGTTGCCCTCCAGCCAAGAGTATTTCAAGGGCTTTGGCCTCACACCGGCCAAGCTCCAATGTGCCAAGCCCGATGCCATCGTGATGCACCCCGGCCCCATCAACCGTGGGGTGGAAATCGATTCGGCCGTGGTCGATGGCGCGCAAAGCGTGATCTTGCCGCAGGTCACCTTCGGCATTGCGGTGCGCATGGCGGTGATGTCCATCGTGGCGGGGAACGAAGCATGAAGACCTTGATCCAACACGGCCGCGTGATCGACCCGGCCAGCGGCCTGGATGCCGTCGCCGATGTGGCCATTGCCGATGGCCGCATCCTGGCGATTGGCCAAGCCCCAGCCGGTTTTGCGCCGGATGCGGTGTACAACGCCAGCGCCCAAGTGGTGCTGCCCGGCTTGGTGGATTTGTGCGCCCGATTGGGCGAGCCCGGCCACGAGCACGAGCGCATGCTCGATACCGAACTGGCCGCCGCGGTGGCCGGTGGGGTGACCAGTTTGGTGTGCCCGCCCGACACCGACCCGGTGCTGGACGAACCCGGCTTGGTCGACATGTTGCGCTTTCGCGCCGAGCGGCTGCATTTGTCCCGCGTGTACCCCTTGGGCGCGCTCACCCGTGGTCTGGCGGGCGAGGTGCTGACCGAAATGAACGAACTGACCGAGGCCGGTTGCGTGGGTTTTGGCCAGGCCGAGCAAGCGGTGGGCAACACCCAGGTGTTGCAGCGCGCCATGCAGTACGCGGCCACCTTTGGCTACAGCGTGTGGCTGCGGCCGCAAGAGCTCTACCTGGGCAAGGGCGTGGCCGCCAGCGGACCGCTGGCCACCCGCCTGGGTTTGAGCGGCGTGCCTGTGGCGGCCGAAACCATTGCGCTCAACACCATCTTGGCGCTCATGCGCATCACCGGGGCGCGGGTGCACATTTGCCGCTTGTCCAGCGCAGCGGGGGTGGAGTTGGTGCGCCAAGCCAAGGCCGAGGGCTTGCCCATCAGTTGCGATGTGAGCATCCATTCTTTGCATTTGATCGATGTGGACATCGGTTACTTTGACAGCCGCGCGCGGCTCAACCCGCCGCTGCGCCAGCAAGCCGATCGCGCGGCCTTGAGCGCGGGCTTGCGCGACGGCACCATCGATGCCTTGGTGTCGGACCACACCCCGGTCGAGGGGGATGCCAAGGCCTTGCCCTTTGCCCAAGCCGAGCCCGGTGCCACGGGTCTGGAGCTGCTGTTGGGCATGGCCCTCAAATGGGGCCAAGACCCTGCGGTGGGCCTGCACCGGGCATTGCAAGTGGTGACCTCGGCACCCGGGGCCTTGCTGGCGGGCTGCGGGGCAGGGGCCGCCCCCAGCCTGGGCCAATTGCAAGCCGGTGCGCCCGCCGATGTGTGTGTGTTCGACCCGGCCATCACCTGGCGCGTCACACCCGATGCCTTGCGCAGCCAGTGCAAACACACCCCGTTTGCCTTTGACATTGGCGGCATGGCCTTGCCCGCATCGGTGCGGGCCACATGGGCCGCCGGGCGACAGGTGTACAGCGCCCCATGAACGCGGCCAACCCCTTGCACGCAGGCCCATGCGCTGGCTGCTAGGCCTGGCGCGCTTGGCGCGGGTCATCGCGCTGATCGTGCAGGGTCATGTCCGCATCCGCCGCGACTTTGCGCACATGGATCCAGCCCAACGGGCCCAGGCCGTGTCCCAATGGTCTGGCCAGATGCTCCAGGCACTCGGCATTGAATGGCGCACCCAAGGCGGGGCCCCCGCCCATGGGCCGATGCTGGTGGTGTGCAACCACGTCACATGGCTGGACATCTTGGTGTTGCACGCCTGTGGCCATGCCCGTTTTGTGGCCAAGTCCGAGGTTCACCACTGGCCTTTGATCGGCACCATGGCCGCTGCGGCGGGCACCTTGTTCATTGAGCGCGCATCGCGGCGCGATGCCATGCGGGTGGTGCACCACATGGTGGAGTGTTTGCGCGCGGGCGATGTGTTGGCGGTTTTTCCGGAGGGCACCACCAGCGATGGCCTGGGCCTGTTGCCGTTTCATGCCAACCTGATCCAGGCCGCCATCAGTGCGCCCGCACCGGTGCTGCCGGTGGCGCTGCGCTATGTCGATGCCCACAGCGGCCAAACCAGCCAGGCCGTGAGTTTTGTGGGCGACGAGACCTTGGTCGATTCGGTTTGGCGCACGGTGTGCGCCCGGGGTTTGCAAGTGCATGTGGCCTGGGGCCAGGCGCAAACCGATGTGGGGCGGGATCGGCGGGTTTGGGCACGCGATCTGCACCAGCAGGTGCAGGGCTTGTGGCAGTCTTTGGGGGGGGTGGCCATGGGCGACGCCGCCCGCACTGCGCCACACGCGGCGCAGCGGCATTGAGTTGGTGCATTTGCGCTGGCTTGAGGCAAAATCGCGGCTCGCCCTGCGCGGGCCCTGTCCACCATCGAAACCATGCCCACCGCCGCCCAATCTGTTGCCCAGCCCAAAAATGCATCGCACGCTGCTGCCATGGCGGTCGATTGGTCGCCCTCGGACCAGGTGTTTCTGGATGCGGCCAAAACCTTTCGCATCATGGCCGCGCCCTTGCGTTTGAAAATCATCAGCGCTTTGTGCCAAGGCGAAAAAAACGTGGGCGAGTTGCTGCAATCCATTGACACCACCCAGCCCAATATGTCGCAGCATTTGCACACCTTGCACCGCGCGGGCATTTTGGGTCGCCGCCGCGAGGGGGTGCAGATTTATTACCGCATCGTCAACGAAGGCGTGGTGGGCATGTGCCGCGCCATGTGCACCCAGTTGGCCATCGAAGCGCACACCGACTGAACCGCTGTTTTGCCCAAGCCACCCACCCAGAGTTCGCCCGATACCCCTGATTTTTGAAGGAGCCATGATGAAAGCAAACAAAATCGCCACTTTGGCCGCCGCCCTGATGCTGGCCAGCGCGGCTGCTGTGGCGCAACCCGCGCCCGAGCATGTGCGCAGCTGGGCCGCTGGTTGCGCCAACTGCCACGGCACCAATGGCCAAGCCCAGCCGGGTTTGGCGGCTTTGGCCGGTGTGCCCGCCGCTGCCACGGTGGCCAAAATGCAGGCCTACAAATCGGGTGCCTTGCCCGCCACCTTGATGCACCAAATCGCCAAGGGCTATTCGGATGAGCAAATTCAAGCCATTGCAGCCTATTTCGCTGCCCAGAAAAACTGATCAGGAGTTGCCATGAAACGTCGTCAATGGATACAAACCGCTTCGGCCGGTTCGGTGCTCGGGGCTTTGGGCATGTTGTCGGGCTGCGCCACGCCGATCGGCGGTGCAGGGCCCAAGGTGGTGGTGGTCGGTGGGGGCTACGGCGGTGCCACGGCCGCCAAATATGTGCGCATGTGGTCGGATCACGGCATTGATGTGACCTTGATCGAGCCCAATGCGGCTTTTGTGTCCTGCCCCATCTCTAACTTGGTGGTGGGTGGCAGCAAAACCATGGCCGACATCACCACGCCTTACGACAATTTGGTGCGCCGACACGGGGTCAAGTGGGTGCAAGACCGGGTCACCCAAATTGATCCCGACAAACGCACCGTCACCCTGGCCTCGGGTGCCAGCTTGCCCTATGACCGTTTGATTTTGTCGCCGGGCGTGGACTTCATGCCCGGCAGCGCCCCGGGCATGGCCAAAGCGGGCGCGGCTGATAAGGTGCTGCATGCCTGGAAAGCCGGTCCACAAACCATGGCCTTGCGCCAGCAACTTCAAGACATGCCCGACGGCGGCGTGTTTGCCATGAACGTGCCCTTGGCACCCTACCGTTGCCCGCCCGGCCCCTATGAGCGGGCTTGCCAAGTGGCGCACTACTTCAGCCAAGCCAAGCCCAAGAGCAAGGTGCTGATCTTGGACGAAAACGAAGATGTCACCTCCAAAGGCCCGCTGTTCAAAAAAGCCTGGGCCGATCGCTACAAGGGCATCATCGAATACCGCCCACGCCACAAAGTGGTCGATGTCGATGCGGCCAGCAACACCTTTAAATTCGATTTCAACGACGATGTCAAAGCCGCGGTGCTCAATTACCTGCCGCCCATGCGCGCCGGTGAGATTGCCGTCAAAACCGGTTTGGCCACCGCCAACCAGCGTTGGTGCGAGGTGGACTTTTTGACCTTTGAATCGGTGGCGGTGAAAAACATCCATGTGCTGGGCGACTCGATCCAAATCGCGCCGGCCATGCCCAAGTCGGGCCACATGGCCAACCAGCACGGCAAAACCTGTGCGGCCGCGGTGGTGGCTTTGCTGACCGGCAAAGAAGTCAATCCCATGCCCATCTACAACAACACCTGCTACAGCTTTGTCAGTGACCAAGATGTGATCCATGTGGCCAGCGTGCACCGCTACGATGCCGACAAAAAGACCATGCTCACCGTGCCGGGTTCTGGCGGGGTGTCATCGGCAGCCAATGCCTTGGAGGGGCAGTACGCCTTGGCCTGGGCGCGCAACATTTGGGCGGACACCTTGGCTTGATGCCGCTGCCTGGCCCCTTTGCTGGCCGGGTGTGGGTCGCTTGCGCGCAGCGCCTGGCCTGCACCGCTGCCCTGTGGCTGTGTGGCCTGGCCTTGGCTTGGCCCCAAGGGGCCGCTGGCCAACAACGCGTGGTCTTGCCCACCGCCACCGATTTGCCCCAGGCTTTGGCCCAAGCCCAGGCCCAGGGCCAGCCTTTGGTGGTGATGGTCAGTTTGGACAACTGCCCCTACTGCCGCCAGGTGCGGCAAAGCCATTTGGGGCCTTTGTGGCGCAGTGGCCAAGCGGTGGTGCAAATCAATATGCAACACACCGAGACCTTGACCGATGGCGATGGCCAGGTGCGCAGCCATGCCGAGTGGGTCAAAAGGCGCAAGGTATCGGTGGCCCCCACGGTGCTGTTTTTGGGGCCGGGTGGGCGCGAAGTGGCCGATCGGCTGGAGGGGGCTTCTTTGCCCGACTTTTACGGCGCTTACCTCGATGAGCGGCTGGCCCAAGCCCGCCAACGATTGGCTGCCCAGCCCGCTGCCACGGGCAAGCCGGTGGTGCACACCTTGGGTATGGTGAAAAACCAACTTGGCTTCGCACCCTAGGGTAAGTCCGAGGTGGCGTGGGGACCGTTTTGCGATCCAATCTCAATATATTAGCGATGATTGATATAAATCCGAAAGGTTGAGCGATGCGTGGATGGGTTGGGCTGAGTTTGTTGAGCGCTTGTTTGGTCACACCGGCTTGGGCCAGTGGCGATTTGGCCCGCAAAAATGCCTGCATGTCTTGCCATGCGGTGGACAAAAAACTGGTCGGCCCAGCCTATGCCGAAGTGGCCAAAAAATACGCTGGCCAAAAAGACGCGGCCGCGGGCGTGGCCCAGTACATCAAGTCCGGTGGTGCGGGCCGTTGGGGGCCGGTGCCCATGCCCGCGCAACCCAATTTGAGCGATGCCGATGCGCTCGCCCTGGCCAACTGGGTGCTGGCCGGTGCCAAATAAACGCGTTCTTCGCTGGCTGGCCTTGCCCTGGGTGTTGGGCATGGCGGCAGGGCTGGCTTGGGCGCAGACCGGTATTTTTGCCGGTTCAGACCTGGCCTTGGGCCGCCAATTGATGGACCAACACCGCTGCGAAGCCTGTCACGCCCGCCATGTGGGCGGTGACGGCACCGATGTCTACAACCCTGCAGGTCGGCTCAAAACAGCGGGCCTGTTGCGCGGCATGGTCGAGGCCTGCAACACCCAGCTCAATTTGGGGCTGTTCCCGGAAGAGGTCACTGCGGTGGCAGCGGTTCTCAACCGCGACCATTACCGCTTCAAGTGAGGCTTTTTTTTGACCCAAACATCAGCCTTTATTGATATAAACATGAAGCCAGACACCCCCCAAGGCCGCTTGCGCAAAGCCCCCGAATCTTTTTTAAATGCCCAGCAATGGCAAACCGTGCGCAGCGAATGGCGCCAAGGTCGGCGCGGTTTCTTTGAAAAGGCTTTGGCCGGTGCTTTGGCGGGTGCCTCTGGCTTGGCGCTGGCCCAAACCAATCCGGTGGGCCCAGAAGGGGGCGACCCCCACATCTTGAACCTGCCCGAACATGCCAAGGGCTTGGGCCTGGGCGTGGCCACCGATGGCTATGGCAAGCCTTCGCGTTTCGAGGCCAATGTGCAGCGCCGGCAAAGCCCAGGTTTGACCCAAACCACCCAGGCCTCGGTCTCGTTTGCGCCTTTGCAGTCGCTGTTTGGCATCGTCACCCCCAATGGCTTGCACTTCGAGCGCCACCACCAAGGTTGGTGGGACATCGATCCGTCCAAGCACCGTTTCATGGTCAATGGCTTGGTGAAAAAGCCCCTGGTGTTCACCGTCGACGAAATCATGCGCCTGCCCTCGCAGTCGCGCTTTCACTTCATCGAGTGCGGTGCCAATACCGCGGTGGAGTGGGCCCAAGTGGCCGTGCCCACGGTGCAGTACACCCACGGCATGATTTCGTGCAGCGAGTTCACGGGCGTGCCGCTGATCACTTTGCTGGAGATGGCCGGGGCCGATTTGAAAAACGGCCGCTTTGTGCTGGCCGAAGGCGGTGAGGGCTCCTCCATGACCCGCACCATCCCGATGTCGCTCATCACCTCGGGCGAGGTGATGGTGGCTTATGGCCAAAACGGCGAAATGCTGCGCCCCGAAAACGGTTACCCGCTGCGCTTGGTGGTGCCCGGCGTGCAAGGGGTGAGTTGGGTCAAATACCTGCGCCGGGTCGAGGTGGGTGACAAGCCCTATGCCACCAAAGACGAAGCCATCCATTACATGGACTTGCTGCCCAACGGAATGCACCGCCAATACACCAGCTTGCAAGAATGCAAAAGTGTGGTCACCACGCCCTCGGGGGGGCAGGTGCTGCTCGACCAAGGCTTCTACAACATTTCTGGTTTGGCCTGGTCGGGCCGGGGCAAAGTCAAGCGGGTCGATGTGTCGGTCGACGGTGGTCGCCATTGGCGCAGCGCACGTTTGCAAACCCCGGTGCTGTCCAAGGCCCTCACCCGCTTCAACATCGACTGGGTGTGGGACGGCAAGCCCGCCATCATCCAAAGCCGCGCCATTGACGAGACCGGTTTTGTGCAGCCCACTTATGCGCAGTTGCGCGCTGTGCGGGGCACCCGTTCCATTTATCACAACAACGCCATTCAATCGTGGTGGGTGCAAGAAAGCGGCGAGGTGAAAAATGTCCAAGTGGCTTGACCTGCGCCTTGCCATTGTGTCCCTGGTGGTGTGCTGGGGCACAGCCCAGGCGCAAAAACCGGCGGATGCCTATCCGGGTTTGGGCCGTGCGGCCACCGCCAGCGAGGTGGCCGCCTGGGACATCGATGTGCGTGCCGATTTCAAGGGCTTGCCCAAAGGCGCGGGCTCGGTCGCCCAAGGCCAGGATGTGTGGGAGGCCAAATGCGCCGCATGCCACGGCGTGTTTGGTGAGTCCAACGAGGTTTTCAACCCGGTGATTGGCGGGGTGACGGCCCAAGACGTGGCGCGCGGTCGGGTGGCCAATTTGACCCGCCCAGACTATCCCGGCCGAACCACCATGATGAAGCTGGCCACTTTGTCGACTTTGTGGGATTACATCAACCGGGCGATGCCTTGGAACGCGCCCAAATCGCTCAGCGCCGACGAGGTGTATGCGGTGGTGGCCTACATGCTCCATTTGTCCGAGGTGGTGCCAGACCCCTTTGTGCTGTCGGACCAAAACATCGCCCAGGTGCAGCAGCGCATGCCCAATCGCTTGGGCATGACGACCGACCACGCCATGTGGCCCGGCCGGGAATGGGGCACGCGCACCACCCGGCCCGACACTGCCAACACGGCTTGCATGAAAAATTGCGCCACCGACCCGCGTGTCGCTTCTTTATTGCCCGACTTTGCGCGCAATGCCCACGGCAATTTGCGCGACCAAAACCGCTTGGTCGGGCCGCAACGCGGGGCCAATACCTTGGTGGCCGATGCCAGCGCGCCATCCCCGGGTGTGGGCGCAGCGCCCAGCCCCCCGGCGGCGGGTAACAAGGCCACCATCGCATTGCTGGCGCAGCACAATTGCACCGCTTGCCATGGGGTGGAGCGCAAAATTGTCGGCCCGGCAATGACCGATGTGGCCAAAAAGTACAACGGTCAGGCCGATGTGCTGGTGGCCAAAATCAAAGCCGGGGGTGTGGGTGTGTGGGGGCCCATCCCCATGCCCGCGCAAAACCTGCCCGATGCCGATGCCAAGGCCATTGCCGCTTGGCTGGCGCGCGGTGCGCCCAGGTGAAGCCCCTGACTCCCTGGGGCGGTCCGTTTGAGGTTCTAATAGAGGGTAAATATGTCTAGGAGATTCACCATGCAAAATCGTCGACAAGCGATCCAACATTCAGCGGTCGTGGCCAGCTTGCTGGCCGCCAGTGGCTGGCTGCCCAATTCGGCTTTGGCCGCACCCAACAAAGCCGCGTTTGATGCCAAAACCGTGCAAGAGGCCGTCAAAGCCTCGGGCGGCGGCAACGTCAGCGAGAGCAAAGACGTGACCCTCACCGCACCCGATATCGCCGAAAACGGCGCGGTGGTGCCGCTGGGGGTGAGCACTTCGATGAGCGGTGTCAAGCATTTGCTCATCTTGGTGGAGAAGAACCCCTCGGTGCTGGTGGCGGTTTTCAATGTCACCGACGCGGTCGATGCCAACTTCGCCACCCGCTCCAAAATGGGCCAGTCTTCGGACGTGTACGCGGTGGCCATCATGAACGACGGGCGCGCCTTGTTCTCGAAAAAAGAAGTCAAGGTCACCCTGGGTGGTTGTGGCGGCTGATTCCCCACAGCGCAACCCTTCCCCATATTTATAGATAGGAGAAAAATCATGGCAGATCCCATGCGCATTCGCGCCCAAGCCAGTGGCGACAAAGCCATCGTGCGCGTTCTCATGAGCCACGAAATGGAGTCTGGTCAGCGCAAAGACGCGGCCGGCAAAATCGTTCCCGCCTGGTTCATCCAGGAAGTCACCGCCAGCCACAACGGCAAGGTGGTGATGACCGCCGAATGGGGCCCTGCTGTGTCCAAAAACCCCTTTTTGCAGTTCAATGTCAAAGGGGCCAAGGCCGGCGACAAGGTGTCCATCAAATGGGTGGACAACCGTGGCGATACCCGCACCGACGAAGCCACCATCAGCTGATGTTTTTTTCCCATTCAACGAGGTGTGCATGCGACAAGCTTTGATACCCATGGCCCTGGCCGTGGCTTTGGGGGCTGCTCCGGCGCTGGCCCAAAAGACCGCCAGCCAAGGCATTGACGAATACCGGGCCATGCTGCAAGACGGCAACCCGGCCGAATTGTTCGAGGCCAAGGGTGAAGACCTGTGGAAGCAAAAACGCGGGCCCAAAAACGCCAGTTTGGAAGCCTGCGATCTGGGCCAGGGGCCAGGGGTCATCAAAGGTGTTTTTGTTAGTTTGCCCAAGTTTTTTGCCGATACCGGCAAAGTCCAAGACCTGGAGTCGCGCTTGCTCACCTGCATGCAAACCTTGCAAGGCTTTGATGCGCAAGCCATTGCCAAAACCAATTTCGGCAGCGGTGAGATGGCCAATGTCACCGCCCTGGCCACTTGGATCGCGGCCGAGTCCAAGGGCATGAAGTTCAATTTGTCGCAGTCGCATGTTCAAGAGCGGGTCATGTACGAAGTGGGCAAGCGCTTGTTTTTCATGCGCGGCGGCACGCACGACTTTTCGTGTGCCTCATGCCATGGCGAAGAAGGCAAACGGATTCGTTTGCAAGACCTGCCCTTGCTGACCAAGAACCCCGGCGACGGCATTGGGTTTGCCGCCTGGCCCGCCTACCGGGTTTCCAACGGACAAATGTGGGGCATGCAGCAGCGCTTGAACGATTGCTACCGCCAACAACGCTTTCCCTTCCCAGGTTTTGCCAGCGATGCCACCGTGGCGCTGGGCGTGTACCTGGGCGTGAATGCCCAAGGCGCTGCCTCCATTGCCCCTGCCATCAAGCGCTGAAACGGACACACCATGAACCACAAATACCGACTGATCGGCTTGGTCCTGACCGCTGTGGCGGTGGCCGGTTGCGCCAATTTGCCCAGCGTGGCCGAGCTCAACCAAATCACCGACCAAGTGGTCAAGGCTTCTTTTCGCACCCAATCGCATGTCAATGTGGAGCGACTGACCCAAACCGATGACACCAACCGCTTGTGCAGCGAGGCCGATGCCAGCGGCAAGCCGCTGGACGACAAGCTGGCCAAAGCCATCGAAGAGACCAACTTCAAATCGATTCGCTGGCCCAGCAATGGCCAATTCCTGGGCGACTGGAAACGCGGTGAGGCGGTTGCCCAAAGCGGGCGCGGCCTGACCTGGACCGATGACCCCAAAATGGCCAATGGTGGCAACTGCTACAACTGCCATCAAATCGACAAAGCTGAAATCTCGCACGGCACGATTGGCCCCAGCCTGTACAACTACGGCAAGATCCGTGGGGTCAGCGATCCCAACAGCGCGGCATCCAAACCCATTGTGGAATACACCTGGGGCAAGATTTGGAATGCCAAGGCCTACAACGCCTGCTCCAACATGCCGCGCGCCGGTCACATGGGTATCTTGACGGAGGCCCAGGTGCGCGATGTGGTGGGCCTGTTGCTCGATCCCAAGTCGCCGGTCAACCAGTGAGCCGCCACACCGGGCCTTGGCCCGGTTTTTTTGAATCCTTTATATCAGTGAAGGCTTAACCATGAACCTCCACAAACGTGAATTCATGCAGGTGTTGGGGGCGGGTGCGGTGGCGGGCATGGCCATGGGCCGCTTCGCCGAGGCCGATGCCGCCACCGCCAGCGAGGGCTTGTACGACGCACCGCGCTTTGGCCAGGTGTCGTTTTTGCACATGACCGATTGCCATGCGCAGCTGCTGCCGATCCACTTTCGCGAACCCAGCATCAACATGGGCGTGGGCAGCATGCAAGGCCAGTTGCCGCACCTGGTGGGTGAGCACCTGCTCAGGGCCACGGGCATACGCCCCGGGACGGCCCAGGCCCATGCCCTGACTTATTTGGACTTTGACAAAGCCGCCCGCCGTTACGGCAAAGTGGGCGGTTTTGCCCATTTGGCCACCTTGGTCAAGCGCCTCAAAGCCAGCCGACCCGGGGCTTTGTTGCTCGATGGCGGTGACACCTGGCAGGGCTCGGGCACCGCACTGTGGACCCGTGGCCAAGACATGGTGGACGCGTGCAAGTTGCTGGGCGTGGACGTGATGACCGGCCACTGGGAATTCACCCTGGGCATGGAGCGGGTGAAAGAAATTGTCGACAAAGACTTTGCCGGGCGCATTGAATTTGTGGCGCAAAACATCCAGACCCAAGACTTTGGCGACCCGGTGTTCAAGCCCTATGTGATGCGCGAGATCAATGGCGTGCCCTGCGCCATCATCGGCCAAGCCTTTCCCTACACACCGATTGCCAACCCGCGCTACATGGTGGCCGACTGGGCTTTTGGCATCCAAGACGCGCGCATGCAAAGCATGGTCGACGAGGTGCGGGCCAAGGGTGCCCAGGTGGTGCTGG
>JACCDX010420270.1_pt1 | contig 75695 bp, 93 predicted proteins | sample 7449681 | NCBI WGS metagenome assembly JACCDX01 (sample SAMN15323450, study PRJNA562643) | freshwater metagenome | isolation source: river surface water | place: USA:Blue River Watershed | collected 2017-08-18 | reverse complement strand
TTTAATTCTGGATTTAGTTTAATTTATAACACAAATTCATATACGACCAATACTCTTAATCTTTCTCAATACACTGGTTCTGGTAATATGGTTGATATTAAATATGTACAATTATCAAACTCTTTATATTCTTTCGGTGATTCGCTGACAGTTGTTGATGCTTATTTAGGTCAATATATCCAAACAATTAATCTTCCAGGTAATACCCAAAGTATTGAGATGGAGTTTAATCCAGTTAACAATTACATTTATTGTTTATCTGAACAAAATATTTATGTCGTTGATCCACTAATTAATACTTTAGTTAGTCAGATATCATTTACTGCTTCTACTTCTTTCCCTGATGCAACTTGTTTAGCCAGAGATATTGAAATAAATCCTGTAAATGGTGATGTTTATATCACTTATCAAAACAGAGCAAGAGTGGATATTTGGTCAGAAACTAATTTGACAAATAATAGAACATCTTACTTAGATAGTTCTACTACTAACTTTCCTTCTGGTGTAATATCTACTGGTAGAATGGTATTTAATGATTTTGAGGGTGATATGTATATCACAACTGAATCTACTTTAGGTTATGTAATGAGAGTAAATTCGAATAGAACTATTCAAACAAACTACAATGTTCCTGGATTAACACATTCTATTTTTTATGAACCGATATACGAATCAATCTATGTTTATGGTTCTTCTAGTTTATATCAAATTGATAATGGTGTTACTCAATCTATATCGATAAATACATCAGGATTCAATGATATGATATTTAATAATCTTACTGGTGAAATGAATATTTCTGATTCATCATTTAATTTTACACGATTAGAATTGGCTACAGATACACCTAATCCTATATTATTACCTGATTTTGGTTATTTAGAATTGAATCAGTTTGATGGTGATATTTATTTATCTTCACAAGCATTTAATAAAATTTTAGTGGTCAGTCCAGTAGACTCTACTGTACAAAATTCAATTCCATTATCTGCTGCTTCTACTAAATTAGTTTATAATCCAGAAAGAAGATCAATCTGGGTAATTCAGCCTTCTTTAAATACGCTTATTGAAATTGAGGTGACGGTTAATAGTCAGATTAATGTACTACCAGCAACATACAGTTCATTTGATGAAAATCAATATGGAACTCTAGATCCTAACTATCAACAAAAAGATGATATTTGGTTAAAGTCAAGAGAGTATATTAGAAAACCAAGAGAGAATTACGAAGGTGATGTTTCTGTGAATTATTACTATCGTTGGTTAAATGACCAAAGACCTGAATTCTTCTTTTATGATTTTTCCGGAGACCAATTGCCTATTACTGGTTCATACGCATACACTGGTCCTAAACCACTAACTCAAGCAGTTTTAAATAAGAATCCAAATAAAAACTTTGAACTTGTAGCGGAACCAGCATTTCAACAAACTATTTTTAGTAGTATAACAAAGACTTTGAGTTATATTGATGACAGTGACGATATTTCTATAGAACCAGAGCCTTTAGAACTTTTTATGGGCTTTAGGTCTGATGATGAAGGTCCGTTTGGTACAATTTTGCAATTAGTAAAAAATGAAAATGTCACAGCTACAATTGACTCAAATTCTACTACTGGTATTAGTATGTTTACTACTACAGATGGTGGTATCAGAAGAGGTATAATAAGTATTGATAACACATCTTCTGAGGTATTTACCGGTTTGGGATTGAAGCCTGACCAAATAATTGCTTTGAACTTATACGATATTACTAATAGTGAAAATCAATATGCTTCTGTAAATCATGCTTCTTTATTTATAATAAGAGAAGTTTATACCAAAACACTTGTTCTAGATTTCATTTTAACTACAGATACATTATTTACTGAAAGAACAGTTATTCCAAACTTTCCAAATTCTGGTGATGTTACTTACTTAAGAATGGAAATTAAAGTTAAAGATAGAGAGATTGGTAGATTCTTGGTATATGGTCAAACCGAAGAAGAAGACGAAAGATTTAAAATAGAGTTAGGAAACGTTGGTAAATTGATAAATCCAGATGAGGTGTTTATATTTAAAGAGTATGATATTTTAGAAGGTGGAATAGATTGGATGGTTTTAAATAAGAAAAGAAAAGAGATGTTGATGATGAAGCATCTAATATATCCCTATATTGGGGCTTATAAATCAATTATTAATGCTATAAATTATTTTGGCTACAATGATTTACAATTAAATGAGTATTATAGAAATATAGATACTAATTCTCCAGACTATTTGAAGTTATTTAAAGTAGAAATTCCGGACATTTTTGATAATACGGTTGAAGGTTGGACAGAAAATGATTACATAAGTAATACTTATCCAAATGAGAAATTTGAGGAAACTAGTTTATTTAATTTAACTTACTTTATTACTGATAAAGAAGGTAACTATGTTCTTAATTATACTTTAGATGAAGTAATTATTAAATTACAAGGTCTTAAATTTTGGCTTAAGAAAAATATAATACCACTTACACATAAAATATTAGACATTACTGGGAAAACTTACTTTAATCAAGGTACATATATTACGCATAAAATGGTGGATATACAAACTATCAAGATAAAAGATGATATGTCACCGGTTACTTTCAAATTGAATGAGGCATACTTGATGCCTGTCAATAGTGGCTCTACTGTTTATAATTGTGTTTTGGACTTTTATTCGATAGTTCCTGGTTATGGTGCTGAAATAAAACCAACACTTTATGGTATTTCGGAAAAACCTAATGTGTTCATGGGTCTTAGTGTAAGCTTACCAGATACTTTTAATATTAAAATTAGAACTTATAAGACATATAAAGAATGGGCACCATTTGTTACTTATAACAACGGTGATAAAGTAATATATTACGGAAAATTATATGAATCCGTTATTGATAATAATAGAGTAAAGAATCCAAGAAGATTTGAAGGTGTTTCTGCTTGGTCTGAGGGTATAACTTATCAACCAGCTTCTGTGGTCAATTATGACAGAGAGTTCTATTCTTATAGTGGTTTAGGTTCAACACAATCGATTAGTTCGCCAAATTTAGATACAGCGAATTGGCTTAAAATAACTGAGTGGAAACAAATAGATTTTGAGCCGGTTCAAACTATAAATGAATTTAGAGAAGGTACAAATTTATTACCTTTTAATTTTACAATAGACTCAAATATTGATCCATTTTTAGTGATAGAAGTCACCAGTGATAATGGTTACGGTGAAGTTTATAGAGATAAGAAAAATTATGAGATCAGAGGTCTTAAAGATTTACAAGAGCCTTATAGATTTATTGATCCAATAGGTCCGTTTGTTCCAATTTCTCCTATATACTAAAACAAAAAAACCCACTCTAAAGTGGGTTTTTTTTTATGTTTATTTCTTATTAAAGAACTTCACCTTGTACTGTTTCAACAGTTCTTTCTTCTTCAATAGATACTCCTTCTTCAAATGCAGCAACCCAGTTTTGGATTTCACCTGACATATTTTTAGCAGCTGTATCATAGTAGTTAAATACTTTTGAAATATCACCAATTCTTTTCAAAATGTTTGCAAATGTGTAAGAATCTTTAGTAAGACCTTTTACTTTATGTTTTGAAATTAGGTGGTAGATATAAGTGATTTCTGTAGCATCTACTGGAAATGCTAAAAGCTGTTCGTCATTTGTGAATTTTGTATCTTTCATTGATGCTAAAAGATTAGTTAATTCGATAGCAAAGAATACGGTGTTAACATCATATTCTAATTTTGTAAGAATTAAGTCTGTCAAAAATTTCCATTGTGGTCTATTTAAATGAAAATTATATTTAACATCTCTTAGGATATTTGTATATTCTTTCCACATAAGTTGAGCATTTTTATAAAGCTCATCTTTTTCTTGTTCTGATTTTCCTTTACCAGTTGTGTTATTCATGTAGTCTTCCATTGATTTAATTGAAGAGTCTAATCTTACTTCATCTTCTGTTGAAAGAAGGTGATTTGTTAATTCGTTCTCAAAAAATGATACCTCTGGTTTTACCACATTTGTTTCTATTTTAGCCATACTATTTTTTATTTTTTATTTTTTTTTAAATTATCCTTTAATAACGTTTGTTAAGTCAAACAAATTTTCCAAAGATTCTAATTTATCTTTAGCATTGGTGTATTTTTCAATCCACTTATCGTGTTCTTCTAACAAGTCAGAGTGTTCTCCAATTGCTACTAAGTTTGTTGTGTAAAGTGCTAAGTTTGCTTTAGCTTCTTCCATTTCAGCTTCATATTTTTTTCTTAAAGCCAAAACATAATTTTTTCCTATTTCGCTTGTTTTAATCATAATTATGCAATAAATTCTTCGTCTTTAGCATCTCTTTGTTGCTCTTGATATAGTTCTTCAACTTTGTTAGCTCTCGCTACTTTTTCTACGCCATATTTATTCACAAGTGAAGAGAATGTGTTTAAATCTGTTTTTACTAACTTAACTTTTCCTGAGTCAATGTTAATATTGATTTTGTCTATTTCTTGTTCAAATAGAATTGTAATTGATTCTTCATCATAAGCGTTTAAAAGATCCTCATTGATTGATACTTTTAATTCTTTCTGAAGAATGAAAGAATAGTCATCAGCGATCTTTGCAATTTTGACTAAGTTTTTTTGTTTTGAATCTCCGATAAATTGGAACTTCAGGGGAATTGGGAATGATTTTTTATTAAAAATACTATAAAAATCATCAATTGTGTCTTCCGACAAATCATAAAATCTATCCATAAAAAAGTTATTTTTTAAATTATAACTTAAATACTTGATAAAGTTTATAAAAATATTAAAAATAATGTTGTTAATAAAGCTAATACTGAAGCTGGAATAATTTTCCAATAGATATTGTTGTAGAATTTATTGCTTTTAAAAAATGAGAAACCATAAACTAGTAAATAAGAATATCTATCTACTTTTTTAATCTCATAGTATTCATATAATTCATTCAAACCTTTTTTGTTTAAAAAATTTGCTAGGTCTGTCCCATACTCTTTGATGAAATTCTGAGAAATACTATCTATGTCTGATTTTTTTAGTGAATATGATTCGCCAATTAGTTCTTCTGGAATATTCAAAACCGTGTACATTCTAAATGCGTTGTCTATTCTTATGCCGAAATTATTTTCTAATTCAACTTTATTCTCTTTAACAATTTTTTTGAAGCTGTTAAATAGTTTAATTTTTTTCCAAAGTGAAATATTTTTTTTCATACCCCTTATATTATAAATTTGGTTTTTGTTTAGAATAACTTACCACCTGAAGTTGGATATTTACCCTCTGATTGGTCAGCAATATAATCATCTACCGATGAAACGTTTCTATCAATATTTCTTAGAACTTTAAGTATATCATCCATTTTTTTGAAAAGTTTCTTTTCTTTATCATCTCCTTTTTCTTTTCCACCGCCTCCTCTTGATATGTCTCTTACTCTGGCTATTTCTGACCTTACATTTGCAACTGGTCTTGACGTTGATTGACCTACTTCTTGTTTGACTGATCTTCCTTCAACAATAGCTCTGGTAATACCTCCTAACATTCTAGCATCGGATATATTCAATACTTTCATAGCGCCTCCTAATTTTATAAGAGCTGTTGCTAATTTATCATATGCGCCTGCTAACATTACCATTCTAGCTGCTATTCTAGAAATTGGATCTTTTCCAAACATACCACTTACCGCACCACCGACAGATTCTAATACTCCTTTACCTCTTTCTGCTTCTGCTAGTTTTTGTACTATAAAATTAAAGTCTAGAATATTCTTTCCTACTTTTTTCATGTAATTAGGGTCTATATTCAGTGAAAAGTATTTTCTACCAGAGTGTAATATTTTTGCAAATTTGACCATTTTAGAGGCTGAATTTATTACATTTCCATAATAAATCTCCTCTGTTCCTAGTGCATTTATTAGTCTGACAAAACTTCCAATAGCTAACTTCACATTCCAACTCCAATTTTTAGTTGGGAATGATTTCCAGTCACTTACTGATTTGAATTTTTTAGCTACACCGACTATTGCTCCACTTATTCTAATTATTCCGTGTACCATGTTATTTATAACATCGTCACCACTTGTGAACCAACCGGTATCTTCGCTTAGTGCTTTGAATACTGGAGTGAATGCTTTCAATGCTGCTCCTACACCTTGTCCCCATTTTACTGATGGGTAGTTTCCTTCTTTAAATGGTGCTGTGTTTTTTGCAAATATTTTTGCTGATTCAATAATACCATTTGTTATTACGATTATAGCCTTTTTGAATTTATTGATTGATACTCCTGTTCCAAAAAGTCCTTTTTCGGCGGCTAATATTTTATACACTGGTGCAAATGCACCAATAGCCTTACCAACGCCTTCTGACCATTCTTTTTTTGGACCACCTTGAAATGCAACTTTTGCCCCTGAGAAGAACCAAGCTGCGTCAACTATACCTTGTGAAATGGTTTTTATTGCTCTTGCAAATTGTTTAGGACTAGGTCCGACTCCAGTAAATAAAGTCATTATACCACCCTTCATCATCATTTTATAAACTGGTGCAAATGCGCTTATAGCTATTCCGACTCCTTCTGCCCAATCTTTAGTTGGTCCCTTTTTAAATGCTGCGCTATTTTTATTAAAAATCCAAGCTACATCAACAATTGATTGTGCAATCGTTTTTACTGCACTTGCTCCTACTTTAATTGCTAAGTAACCAAGACCTAAGCTTGATACAATAAGCATACCTACACCAACTACAGCAGCTCCAAATATTGTCATTAATGATCCAACTGATAGTGCCCATTCCGCGCCTGGATATTTTTTATAATTTCCACGAGCTATTATTTTATCAACTGCTACTATTACTTCAGCAATTTTTGGAACCATCTTAGTTCCTACTATAATTGCTAGTGCTCCTAATCCAAATCCTTGTATAGAAAGTATACCTAAAGCTACTACAGCGGCTCCGAATCCAGTCATTGTTGCACCAACACTGGCAATCCATCTCCAGTCTGGGTATTTATTATATTTACCCCTTGATATAATTCTGTCTACCTCAACAATAGTATTTGCAATTTTAGGAACCATTTTAGTTCCTATAATGATTGCCAATGCTCCTAATCCAAGTCCTTGAATAGAAAGTATACCTAATGCTACTACAGCTGCTCCAAATCCAGTCATTGTAGCACCAACACTGGCAATCCATCTCCAACTTGGATATTTGTTATATTTTCCTTTTGAAATTATTTTGTCTACTTCAACAATAGTGTTCGCAATTTTTGGAACCATTTTAGTTCCTATGATAATTGCTAATGCTCCAAGTCCAAGTCCAGTTATTGCTAAAATACCTAAACCTACTACAGCTGCTCCAAACAAAGTCATCGATGTTCCAACACTTGCAATCCAACCAAGTCCTGGATACTTGTTATATCTTCCTTTTGCAATTATTTTGTCTACATTCACAATTGTCATAGCTATTAATGGAACCATTAGTGCACCAACAAGAATCGCTGCTGCTCCTAAGCCCATTCCTGTAAGTGCTATGAAACCTAAGCCTACAACAGCGGCTCCAAATCCGGTCATTGCGAGTCCTACAGCCACTACCCATCCTAAACTAGGATACTTAGTATATTTACCCATAGCTATAATATGTGAAGATATTGCAACTGCTGCTGCAATAAGTGGAATCATCAGAACACCTAAAGCAATTGCACCTGCTCCAACACCTGATACAGCTGCTATTCCAACCAATAACACAGAAGGTAACATCGCAAGCACAACAAGTCCTAATCCTATACCAAATGCCGTTATATTTACTATTTGTTGGAAATCCATTTTAGCAGTCATTGCTAAAATATGAGATGACAACATTATAGCTAGTGCAATTGCGACAAATATTAATGGTATAAGAAGTGATGCTCCTTTACCAACAATCTTATCAACTAAAGTCACACCAATTGCTATTGGTACAAAGAAGTAAGACATTACTGCAAACAATATGGCTATTCCTAAAGCTGTTAGGAATTGGAATAAACTTATTGGTGTAACCATTTGTAAAATCCAAGATGACATTGTAATAGCGGTTGCTATTGCTACTAATACTAATGGTAGTAACCAAGCTGCTTTTTTAGAATTGAGTACTTTATCAATTAATACAATTGCGGCGGCAATTTCAACCATCGTGAATCCTATGATTGCAAACATTATTGATATTCCAATTGCTGTAAGAGCCTGTAGTAAACCAATTGGCACTATAGCCGCCATTACCCAAGATGACATTGTTATAGCTGTTGCCACTGCTACTAATACTAGTGGAAATATCCAAGTAGCTTTTTTACCTAAGATTTTGTCTGTTATTAGAATTGCTGTTGCAATCCTTTGTAGTGAAAGTCCAATTATAGCAAATACTCCTGCGATTGCTATTGCGGTCAAAGCTTGTAAAACACCAATTGGTACAATTTGTCTCATTATCCAAGATGACATTGTGACAGCTGTTGCTATGGCAACCATTATTAACGGAACTACCCAGAGATTTTTAGTTCCTAATATTCTATGAAAGGCTACAATACCAACTGCTAATCTTTCTAAACTCATTCCTATTATTGCAAACATTCCAGCAATTGCTCCCGCTGTTAGTAATTGTATAACACCAACTGGTGCAATCATTCTAAGTATCCAAGAAGACATAGTTATTGCAATTGACATCGAGACCATTGTTAATGAGGCTACCATTGCTTCTCTGAGTGATAGTTTTAGTCTAGCAATTTTTTCAAATGCTTGAGCTACTACCCACATTGCTAGACCTAACGCGATTACTGATAAGAAGTCTATTTTTCCGACCAGTTTGAAAGCCATTCCAATTGCTAATACTGCTACTGCTATAAGTAGAATTGTTCCAATTCCTTTTTTAAGAGCACTTTCTTTCTTTTTATCTTTTCCAATTTCTTCCATCGGTGTCTCTTTCTTAACATCTTTTTGCTTAGACATCGACTGAATAGTCTTTTGTTCTCTTAATATTTCTTGTGTATCTGCCTTAATTGACTTTAATTGAGTATTGATACTTTCTAATTGTTTACCAAAGTCACCAGCCTTTAAAGCCTGTACAGAAGACGTTTTTGCCTCTTCTTTACTTTGTAAAGCAGAAGCTATTTCTTCTAAGGCATTGCCTAAATTTTCTAAAGCTGCGAGTAGTCTTTGGTCCATAGTTAATTAATTCAAATTATATATTAAAAACTAACTATTCTTTAATTAATATATATAGAAAATGTTGGAGGTATGGCAGAGATGAAAAGGTTAATTAAATATTATCTACTTGGTGAGTCTTTGAAGGAGATTGAGATGAATAAAATACTCGATAAAATCTCAAGAAAAAAGGTACTTACTGCTCGAGAAAAAACCTTCTTGGAGCTCTATAACCATACTTCTGAGGATGATACAAAGGATTATATGATGTTATCTAAAAATGTAACGTTTAAAAGATTGAAACATTTATTAGAAAATGACAAAAAAGTAATTTGTGATTTACATGATAGAAATGGTAAGATTGGTTTACAAATTATCGATATTAGCAATGATATAGAGAAAGAATTTTGTGAAATTAAACTCAAAGACCAAAGTATTTTTAAATTGCAAGATAAATTTCTTTATAATATTATATACAATCTAAAGAAGAATCACTATTCATTGACTGAACAAGATGAATATTTTGAAAAAATAGAGCACTCAAATGATTAAAAAATTTAAAGAATTTATCAATGAAGAAGTATCTGGTACCGAAATACCTCAAAAAAATAAAGGTAGTTACTTTGGTCCATCTTATGGCGATGCTGTAAGTCCGAATACAATCAACGCCTTTCATACAAGCATGACAAATGTAAAAGGTGTCAAAAATAAAAATTCAAATAATGAACTTACATCTGATATCTTTACAATAGATGATTATAAAGATATGCATGTTGAGTTTTTGAAAGCCGGTGGTAGTGAAAGTGACTTAACTGGTGAAAAAGAAAATGATATCTCAATAATGTCTGATTTTTTAAACAATAAATAAGAAATTGAATATATAAATTGATAAAAACAGAAATCAAATTATGGCAAAACTAATAACAATTAATGGTCTAAATGACGATGAACTACTTTCGGGTCTTTTAGCTGACGAAATTATTGTATACGAAGATATACAAGGTAGTAAAATTTGGGTAAACTGGAATGGTAAAGAGTTTACTATTAGACCTAAATCTTTATCAAATGAGCCAATTAATATGGTTGATTTGGCAATGCAGAATTATTACAATCCTGTTATTAATTATTTCAACTCTTTAGATGAAAGAGTTAAAGGACTTCTAAATAAAAGATGGTCTTTTTGTTTCGAGTATTTTCCTGACAGTCAACCTGCTAATATTGAGTATGATAGAGTTCCTAAGAATCAGTTAGTCCTTTCTTTTATAAACAAATCCGGTAAATACGAGTTCAACATTGATGAATTAGACGAGTATGCTAGACTTTTAGATGTTGATATGTTACCGATAATTTTTCAAGGAAAATTGAATGAGACAATGAAAGAAGCTATCAAATACTTTATCAATACTTCTGAAAAGGATTTAGAGTTTATTTTTGGTGAAAAATCATTTGCTTATTTCTTTTATAAGATATTAAATCCAAGTATAAAAAACTCTTTCCTTATGAACGGTGAAGAGTTTCAGCATAATGTCGAAAAGTTAATTATAAGAACATCTACTGATGATATGAGTTTTGAGTTATTAAATCCACTATATTCTAGAATGGATCAGGATAATGATACTGATTTTGTTGAGATTTACACTCTTATTCTTATTAATTTCTTAAATTTCTGTCAATCTGTAAATATTAAACAGGTAAAATTAAAAGGTGAAAAGAAAGACGAGTGTTATATTTATCTGATTAGTAAGCTTTATAATATTTATGTTGGTGAAGTAAAAGAAGATTTATTAAACTTTGATTTTATCGTTCCTGAATTTTTTGATAAAGAGAAATTCAAGATTAACACGGAGTTAATAAGTAATAAATTAACAAAAGAGTATATTGAAGAGGATTCAAAATTAGAATATATCTTCAAAGTTATTTTAGGTTCACTTAATAAAAAGAAAAGAAAGCCAATTGGTATTTTTACAGAAAATACAGTGAAGCTATTCAATAAATTTGTTGAAGAAATTGATATTCATATTAGTCAATATCTAAACAAAATGCATGAAATTGAATTAGGTAGAGCTGGTCTTTTAGATTTTGGTGACTTCTTTGAAATTCAATATGATACTGACGCTGAAGGTCAAGTTTATCCGGATGTATATGATGAGTTTGATAAAGAGAAAACTACAGATAAGAAAAAGAAAGGTAAAGGTGGTAAAATGCCTTTTGCGCCTGAAGAGACGACTAAACCTCAAAAATAATGAACGAGGTGTCTCTTAATATAAATAGTATAGAAGTCAAATCTAAGACTCAACCAATTCGTGCTAGATGGTCCTATGAGATAATTTGTGATTTAAATGATAAAAATGGCTTATATGGAATTGACGAAGAAACCGCTAGAGAATTAGCAATCACAGTTAGAAGAGAGATGCGTCTAAAATCAATCAAAAATATATTTTCTTTACAAAAACCATAAGGTAGATTTCATATATAATCTATATGCAAATCAATAACAATTTACAATCGTTTTATAAGTCAAATATTACTCAAAAATTAAACAAAAAAACCAAATCACTACAGTTCCTTCCCAAATGTATAGAAGATATTTCAGATAAAAAAACTATAATTTATAAAGGTGAGAAGATTAAGCCAGCTTATATAATTGATATAGTTCATAATTTACTTTTAAAATATTATTTTAAAAAAGATAATAAATTTGCTATCAATGCACAAGTTCTTAAAGATAGATATGGTTATCTATACAAACTTTATGTAGATTATTTAATTGAGCATAATGTAATACACTTAATTTGTAATTATAGAGCTGGTAAAAACTCTAGAATATATGGTCTTAACCCTTCTATATTTAAACAAAAAATACAAAGAACAAATAACTCAGATAAAACTCTACTAAAAAAGTATAAGAAAAAGATTTTTGATACATTAGAGTTTATAGATGAAAATACCTCAACAATCCAAAGAGATGTCAGAGAGAAATTGATTTCAGATCTTTTTTCGGTAGAAATTGATTTTGAAAGAAGTCTTTTCTATTTAAATTTATTAAAGAAATCAGATATTGATATTTATAACAGGAATATTTATTCTGTAGAATCAATAAACGATAAACATATATTTTATCATTTTGATGACTATGGTAGACTTCATACAAATTTTACTATACTCAAGTCATTTATTCGTAAAAACTGTCTTAAAATAGACGGTGAAGAGACCTGTGAGATTGACATCAAAAATAGTCAGCCGCTTTTTCTTTGTAAGTTAATTGAAGATTCACAAACTGCCTGGGTAAATAAAGATGAATTTAAATTCTTTAAACAATTAGTCATTAGTGGTAATTTTTATCAGTATCTAATGCAAGTATCAGGTATCAATGATAAAAAAAGTGTTAAAGAGCTTACTTACAAAGTTCTTTTTGGACATAATAGAATCAATTCTAAATCAGATATTATCTTTTGTCAATCTTTTCCTACTATACATAATTTTATTAAATTGTATAAAAAAGAATTTGGTAGTCATAAAGTATTAGCACATGAACTACAAAGGTCAGAGTCTAATCTTGTTTATAATAAAATTATAAAAAAGATAATGTTAATCTTTCCGGATGTGAAAATTGTTACAGTTCATGATAGTATAATTTTTCCAAAAATATGGAGAAATGAAATTGAACAAATATTTGACTATGAACTAAGTCAGGAATTAAGTTTAAAGTAGATTATAATATTAATATATACTTTGTGTTAAATTTAAGTAATCCAGAATTGTCTTTTATACTTTTATCATCCGAGAAATTAGATGATATGATGTCAATATTATGGGCAAAAAACTATCAAATACTTCCTATCAAAGGTTATTATCAAGAACAATATGAAGACTCAGCTTTGGCTTTTTCAGCTATAGATAATGATGAATTAAGAAAAGATATGATTTTTTTACTTAATCATTTTCATCAAGATTGTGGTATAATTAAGTATAGAGGTGAGTCTGGTGCGAAAAAAGTGTTTAAGGATGGTTCTGAAAAGCCACTTGGTATTGTGTTATATAACACCGATGCTGAAAATATTTCGTATCTTTATAATGGTGTTTCTTTTTCTTTTGTTGAGCAAACTAGATATTGGATTCCAAAGGGAAAAGAAGATTTAAGAGTAGGAATGATAGTTGAATATTTGAGTAACAAAAATTGGATAAAAAAAGAAGTTAGAAATTTAGATTCTGAATTTGAAGATATGTATAAATTATTAATCAAATATGATAAGATTAGAGTAGCTTCTATTTAAATTTTCCTAAAAACAAAGTAATCTCCTAAATCAATTTTTTCTAAACCGTCAACTTTTAGTAGTTCTGATTTTTTTCCACAAGCTGAATTTTCTATTATAATAGAATTCTTTTTTATACTATTAGTAACACGAGTATAAAATTTTAGTAAATCTGTTGGATACTTATATGGTAGAAAGGTGTATACGATGTCGTAACTGCTATAGTTCTGAATTGTTAAATCACCTTTTATAAGTGTTAATTTGTTGTCCCAGAAGTTTATTAGATTTGTGTTTAGATATTCTAAATAATTTTTATTTTTTTCTATTCCGAAAAAGTTAAATTTTTTGTTGATTGATTTTGATTGTAGATATAAATCAAAGAGAGCTGAGCCAAATCCTATTCCAGCGTCACAGATATTTACTTCTTCTGGTAAAAGATTGTTTTGATTTAGTTTTTCTAATAATAGTTTATTGTTTTCAATATTACTCATAATATAGTGCCATTCATTCTGATTTTTTGAATGATAACCAACAAACTTATTTGATATATCAATATAGTCGAGTAATATGTTTTCTTGATATTGCATTACATTTTTCTGAAAATAAAAATGTCGTCTATTTCTATTTTTTCAAGACCTTCGACTTTCTCTAGAACTGATTTTAGTCCTAGACCTCTTTCTCTATTTTCGATAATAATCGAGCCTGGTTTAATTTCGTTCTTTAGTTTAGTATAGAAATTGAATAAATCCTCTTCTTCAATATATGGTGAATAAGAATAAACAATATCATATTCTGAGAAATCTTTCTCTGAGATGTCAGATTCGATTATATTCAACTCTTCGTTCCAAAAATCAATAAGATTTTCTCTAAGATATTGAATATATTTAGTTTGTTTTTCAATTCCGTAAAATTTAAAATTCACATCATCAATTTCTTTTGATTGTAAATATAAATCAAATAGTGCTGCTCCTAAACCAATACCAGCATCACAAATTTTTACTTCTGATTTAAGTAGATTTTTTTCTTTTAATCGTTTAAATAGAAAAATATTCTGCTCTAAATTACTCATAATATAATGCCACTCGTTTAAGGAAAGTTGATTCATTTTAACATCCAATTCGGTCATATTATCAAATGCTGTCCATAATGCGTTTGATTTTTTAACATATTTTACTAAGAGTGGATGTGGTTCTATAATTTCTGTCATTTTATTTATATGATTTTAAACCAACAATATTGTTTATGCCAGTTCGGGGTTTGATTAAAGAAGTATTGACCATTTTCTTGGTCATCAATTAGTAATAAACCTGGTTGGCTTATTTCATTTCCTCTACATACAATAACTTTATCATCATCAACTAAGTCACTATAGTGTGATATTAATCCGTTTATGTTGTTGATATATGGTATTAGATTTTTACCGTAAAGTAAAGATGTTCCACTACCTATCCTACCATCCATGCCAATTATATTAGAACACATTTGTATCTTTGTTATTATTTTTCTAAAATCGGTTTGGAAGTCTCCTTGTAAAGTAACATCTAATGATGAAAATGGGCCATTTGATTTAGATTTCGCATTTTGTGTGTTCTTATTTAAGAAATCAACTACTTCATCACACAATTTTTGATAGGTTTCAAATTTTTTAGCAGTCATATTAATCTGCATGGTTTTTGGAATTATAACCATTGTGGATGAAGAATCAGTAACACCACCAATTGAATTTTCTCTAAATATATTCAACTCTTCTACTTTATCATCTAATATTGCATCAACAACTAATTCTCGGTTTTGCTGTTTAATCATTCTTTGATATTCTTCATCTTCTGATGAGAACATATCAAGATACATTAGAGTCGTTTGTGAGCCTAGAACTTTTTTCTGTGAATAGTTACAGATGTTTTTTAAATCAGAAAGTGTCATATTTGTTCTTCATTCCTATTTTTGGCGAACTCATAGCTATTGTTCTCTGAAGTTCTTCTTTCGAAAGTGTAGTTGACTTTTGAAGTATCTGTAAGGTTTTTTGATATTGTTTTTGGTCTAATACGTCTCTTGTGTGGTATAAGTGATAACATTTGGCTTTCAATTCGGTCCAAGTTAAAAAGTTATGAACTTTGATTGTTTGAAAGTCATCTTCTCCACCCCATCCAACAAAATCTTCTGACCATCCTCCAATTTTCATAATGGCATCTTTTCTAAAAATAGCTATTCCGCCAGAAATGTTAATTTTTTGATTGTCTGTTTCGCCTCTACCTGGTCTATTTATTTTAATAACTTCCTCAAGTGGCATATTACTTTCTTGTGGTGTTAAGTCTAAAACAGATGAATAAGGACTAACCATTTCATATTCTGATAAAGCTTTTAATCCATTGATAAAATCTTCTGGATGCATTATTAAATCAGAGTCACCAAAAACTACTACTTGTGATTTTGAGTATCTGAGTCCTATGTTGAATGCCCAAGAACGATTATATGGCATATTTGATTTAACAAAGATATGTTCACATCTTAAGTTTAATTGAGATATTTTTGAGTGTTTGTCTTGTTCAACAAGAATTATTTGAACATTGGAAAATCCATTAAGCCAGTCAATGGTTCTTCTAAGATTGTTTAATCTGTCTGGTTTGTTTCTATAACCTATGATATATGTGAAAGAAGGTTGGTAATTCATTTAAAAATAATTATTTTTATTTTATATTTTTAAATGTCTACTTTGTTTATATTAGAAATTTCTAAATTTTTTAATTCTTCTATTTATAGTGTTATGATTTTCAAAATGTTTAATAAAGTTTTCGTTTCTTTTAGCCGCTAACTTTTTTTTGATTTCAGATAAGCTATTAGCAGCTTCTTCATCAGACATAATTTCTTCATCCTCTGGAAGACTTAGGTCTACAGTAGGACCATCTGTTGGTGGTTCTGGTGGTGTATTTTTAGATAGTCTATATCTATCCATTTCTTCGCCATAAGCTCTTTTGAAATCCTCAATTTCACTTTTTATGTAGTCACTTACAATTTTTACAAGTTTTTGAAAAAGAGATGGAATTTTTTTAACCATCTCAAATAATTTAGAAAACGGCCAAGTACAAACAAGTAGAACCATCGATGCGATTTCGCCTGCTTTTTTAAATCCATATTTCAATCCATTAGATACCATTTCGCCTAATTTTCTGAATGCTTCTACTGTTGAATTTTTAGCTCTTTCTGCATAGTCTTTAATAGTATTCCAGCTATTTGAAACCCATTCAGAAATTCTCTCACCCATAGCAAGTAGTTTTTCTTTAGTAGATTTAACTAAATATTTAACATTTTCAATCATTCTATTCCAAAGGTCTACACACCACTCTGAGAAATCAGCAATTTTTCCTTTGAATTTTTCATAAGCGGCTTTTATACCTTCAATTGCGTTATTATATGTGTTTGATAACCAATCTGTGAATTTTTTAAAATTAGTTGTGCAAAAATTAACTGCTGTTTCAAAACCTTTTTTTACACCATCTGCAATTTTTATTGATAAATCTTTAATCCATTCCCATGCTTGAGTTGCATATTTCTTTCCTGTTTGATACCAGTCTTTTGCCTTATCTGGAATACTTTTAAAGAAATTTGTTGTTTTACCAAGTGCTGTTCCTAACCAAGAACCAAATCCTTCGTTTAGTCCATCTTCAAAACCTTTGATTAAAGCTTCTCTTTCAATAGATGAAATTGATTCGTTTACTGAATAAACTTTTTCAAATATTAAGTCTATCTCTTTTTCAAATTTTCTAACTTCGAATTGCATGGTTATAGTTTAATTTTTCTTATATATTTAATTTAGAAATCAAATATTTTTATAATCGTAACCATAGGACTCACAAAATTCTCTTAATACTTCTTGAAACTTTTTTGATAAACTAGAAAAATCAGCTTCTTTATAATCAAAGTTTTGACTTCTTGTATTGTGGTTTTTTGATGGCTCCTCATTTTCAAATTTAATATCTAAATTATTTTCTTCAAGATATTTTATCAAGTCTTCCTTTGCTGTCTCTAACTTGATAATTTTAATCATAGGATATTGATTTTGTATGTTCTTTAACCATTCATGATAAACATAAATGGCAATTTCTACTTCGTTTAGTCCTGATATGTCTAAATTCAAATAGTTTAATCTATAATCTAGTGATTGTTCAACTACATTCTCAATATTAATAATTGATTTTATTGCAGTATATGGGTTTCTAACTACTAAAAAGATATGTTCAAATTCATTTTCATCTCTTTTGATTGTAGTTCCCCAAGTAGGCAAACATTTATCATTGTTCACCGCATACATCCAATTTGAGATTCCATCTTTTCCGAATTCTTCATGATTTACATCATATCCTAGATGTCTAAATAGTGCAGACATATAACCGGTTCCTGTTCTCGGATGTCCTAATACTAAAAACTTATACTTCATTTTAAATCAATTTTTTTTATAAAGATGAGATAATATCAACAAAGACTTCAACTCTTTCTAATCCAAATTTTTTTCTCACATATTCCTTACCGTTATTTGCTATTTTCTCACCATCTTCACTTTTAATCCAATTTATATAAAAACTTTTATCTTTAATTAGTCCTGATTCACCAAAACAAGGTATGTAATGAACATATTCTATCAATCCAAGTTGTTCCTGTAGAAGAGGATTTGGTTCAAAGAAACCTAAGCAACCACACATAAGAACTTCAATATGTTTTGCTAATAAAAAATTAAGTGGAAAATTATGATGACCAACAAATGCCGCTTTGTATTTTGATAATTCTTTATAGTAATTTAGCTCGGTCATATGTTGATTATTTTCATAACCAGGATGTGTAATTTTGTAAATGAGGCTATCAAATTCTTCAGAATTTTTAAGTTCTTCAAATTCAATTCTTGATTGGTAGCCTTTATATATTGCCCCTGATAAAACTATACTATCTATTCTGTTGGAAAATTCATTTTCAATCTCTTCAAAGATTTTTTCATTTAAAAAATAAAAAAAGTCTATTATTTTATCATCGTACTCGACTATATTTAAGTTTTTAAAATATTGATATGATGGTGTAATTAAAAAATCCACATCATTTAGTACAATTGGATTAAATTTTTCTGAGTATTCTTGTACAGATTGTCCGTTTCTATCAACAAAGTTTGAAAAGTAATGTAGGTCATCCTGCCACATAATTTTTTTAATATCATTTCCAAATTTTATTGACTTTTCCCATCCATATGGATGTATTCCTAATATTAAACAATCCTCTTTTTTTTCTAAGGTGTTTATAAAATCTTCTTCTGTGATATTTAATTTTTCCTTAATGTATTTTGATGTTATAATTTCTACGCCTCTTTTTTTAAACATATCTATGACGTTGGATTCATAAAACATTTTTATTAAATATCTTATAGTACCTGATGGATTATATTCATCACTTTCGCTCAATACAATCAATTTTTTCATTTCTTTGAAAGATTTTTAGTCAATATTTGAGGAGTTGAAGATTTTTCTGATTTTGTTATATGTGTGAACTCTTTCAAGGAAAGAAAGTTTTCAATTCTTTCAAAATTTTCATCTTTTATCAAAAAGTTCTTCTCTCTTTTTCTCATCGGTTCTTCGTTTGATACACTTGTCATTGCACCCATAAGTGCAAATAGATTTAGATTATTTGGTTCCGATTTAAATATTTCAAATAATTTTGATGGTAATTCATCTAACCAGTGATACTTAAAAACTTTCCATTTTTCCATTAAATCAAAGTACCTTTCATATATTAACTGTTCATTCCATTTTGGACTATGATAACCAACTACATCTTGATACATCAAAGTTTCAAAACCATCCTTTTGTAGTCTTGATATTTGTTCAACTTCACATGATATAATTTCTAAATTATAAGGATATTTTTTTAGTATTTTATGTTTATAACCTTTTATTCCGTAAATATCAAAATCTAAATGAACATCTGTCAGCATGTGAGCTACGGTGCTTATCTTTGAATCACTTTCATAAAGTCTTTGATATATTTTTTCAATTGTGTCTTCAAATAAAATCATGTCCTCATCAACTTGAATATAATAATCAGTATCACAATCATCTATCATCTTTTGAAATGCCGCTGACATTGGAGATACATTTTTTATTTCTTTGATTTTGAAAATTACATTTTGATTTTCTAAAGCTGATATACAGTCATCATAATTAGGATTTTCTCCGCAACTAATTACAAACACAGTAAGTTCTTTGGATAAATCCTTTTTGTCAAAAAATCCGTTTTTTAAATTTAGAAAGAATTTACCAAAATTTTCAGCAGCTTTTTTATAAGTAAATTTTTCAATAGCAACTTCCATAGCTTTTTTACCAACTTCTTGACATAGATTTCTATCTTCCTTAAGTTCATTGATTATTCTTACAAAATCTTCTTTTGTTTCCCCTTTAAAACACGGTATTAATTTAGATAGCTCATTGTTATCTCTTATCAACATAGGAACACCACAAAGTGACGACTCTATAAAAGTCTGAGGACCACCTTCAAACTCACTAAAATTTATACATATATCTGCTTGGTTATAATAATTTACTAATCTTTCATTTCTTATATCACTGCATACAATTAACTCAATGTCTGTCTCTTTACAAATCTCTTGTATGATTTCAAAATTTTTAACCTTTCTTGTTATATTTCCAACAAAAATAGCTGTGAATTTTTCTTTTTTTAAGTCAGCAATTGGATAGAATATCGCTTCATCTGACGAATCATGAATAATCGTCATTGGGTAATTATTTGGTAGATATCTACTTAATGATTCTTTTAGAAAGTCATTTGCAAATATTCCACCTGAGCAATTTGAGAAGTATTCAGATAAAACTTTTGGAGAAAATTTTTGATTCTCTAACCAAAATGCAGAGTAACAACCTCTTATTATTTTTTTAGAATCCGGTATTGTTCTTTCTGCTTCCCACAAAACATAGATATAGTCGTAATTGTCATAATTTATTTTTTTACCACTGTGTATTTCTATGATGTAGATAATATCATATTCGATTTCATCTACATATGGATTATATTTCTTTAAAGACTTCGATATATTATCAAATGCCCATCCTGGTCTATCCGGTACTAAAAGTACTTTAAGTTTTTCTTTAGATATGAATTTTTCAGGTTTGAATGTGAATGACTCTAAATTCCATTTCATCAATTTTGAATATTCATCCATGGATTTACTTTGTCTTATATCCGATTGAGAGACATCTGAAATTACTATATTTGGATAAATAACGAAACTCTGATTATTTTTTAATTGATATTCAGAAAGAAGATTGTCTATTGATTTTCTTTTTGTTTCAAATAGTTCAAGTAAATCATCATAAATGTTTGAATTTATAGCATAAGCAAATGTTCCTAATGTATTTGAGCATTTGTAAAAACCATTATTAACTTTTACTCCTGACCAATTAAATTGAGATGCACCTAAATAAAGTAATTCCCAGTTTAATTTATTTATTTCAGTAATTCTTTCGTTAAACTCATCTGATAAAATCACATCATCTTCAAAGATGAGTATTCTTTTATATCCTGCTGACTTTGCTTCTTTTATGATTTCTATATGAGACATAAGGCAACCAAGTGCATACTTATTTTCAATTAAACCTAATTTACTTGAATCAACTTCGGATATTTTTCTACTTGATATTTCATTGAATTCATCGTCTGTTATGTTATTACCATCAATTCCTAAAAATCTATCTACATTAATATTAAGTTCTTTAAATTGTGTATTTGTTTTTTCCCATTTTTCACTGTTTCTTTCTAGATTTAAACAATAAATTTTATCAAAATAATCATTTATGTTAAATTTTTTACTAATTGAATCAAATAATTTCTGAAATTCTTCATCTTCTATAAACCTATCTGTTGTTCTACCATCCCAGTTTGTGTAACTTCTACCTAGGTGTACTACGGTATTTTTGATATTTTCTTTATTTGTAAATTTATCCCTGAATAATAAATCTGAAAAAGCCGCATTATCTGATGTTTCTGGATAACTAATCGATTTTGATGTATGAAAAAGTTGAAAAAATCCTAATCCTCTATCGGATTCATTTTTAATATATTTTTTAAGTCCATTAAATTCCTTTTCAGTTCTTAGTAAATCTTCGTATGACTCACACATCCATCGATCTGATGTATAAAGAGTTTCTGGATCTAAATTTTCAGTGTTTATTTTTTCTTTTACAATTATATCGGCGTCAATTAGTAATATGTATCCAGGATCTTTGATTGATTGAATTGCTAAATTTATAGCTTTTCCTTTGTTAAATTTAGCACCACTATCATACATTATATCTGATACTATCAAATTCACCCCGAATTTTTCACAAATCATCTGACACATTTTATCTTCAGTACTTGTAATTACTGTAATGTCATCGAATATTTTTATATTTCTGGTTAGAGTCGTTAAAAGAAAATCATTGTAGTTTACGGCCACAATTATGACATGTAGACTTTTTGTTAAATTTTTTTGTTGTGTCTTGACTATCTCGCCTTTTTTTCGAGTGATGTTAGTATCTTTTTCAAAAAATTGATTTGGTTTAACTTTTTGAATTGTGCCAAAATCAATTAAGTTAAGTTTTGGATTTTTGAAATCCTCATCTATTACCAAATCTTTACTGACTTTAGTATTTTTATTAATTATGATAAAATCTTTTGTTTTGTAGATACTTGGTTCATTCAAAAGAAATCTTAGGTCTTCGCTAAATCCAATAAGAGATTTTTTTGACCAAATAATTTTATCTCGACTAGTATACTTTTTTGAGAGTTCTAAAATTTGATACTCATCAATATGTTTTTTTGTAAAATACTTTATCTTAGGATGTCTAGGTAGTTCTTTGTGATCGCCGTCTATAAAAATAAAAATTTCAGATATGTAGCCATTATTTGAATTGTGTGTTAAACAATTTATATGTTCTTCCTTATAATTTATAAAATCACCAATTGAAATTTTGTTTATTAATAACATATTTTTATATATTATAAAAAACCTCTTTCTACGATGAAAAAAATAGGCAGAACTGAAAAAGTTTATTTTCCAAAGCTCAACGAGGGTATCATTGTGTCAAAGATTGATACGGGTGCTTTTAGTGCTGCTTTACATGTTGATTACATTAAAATTGAAGATTGTGGTTTAAAAGTCAAAATTGGACAAAATACTTATATCTTTAGTAAGTGGACCGAATTAGATGTTAAAAGTTCAAATGGTAAAATTCAGAAGAGATATGGTGTCAAGTTAAAAATACAAATTGGTGATAAAAAATATCGTATATTTGTAACACTTACGAATAGAAAAGATATGAAGTTTCGACTTCTGATTGGAAGAAGATTTCTACATAGTAATAACTTTTTAGTTGATGTAAAGAAAAAGAACATTCATGGTAGACCTAAAAAAATATAATTTTTTCACTGGTGATGTAAACTCTGTTGCTAGAGGTGTCAGTGATGTGGTCAATTTTCTAGATTTAGCTGGTTATAATTATGTTCTTTTTACACCACCAAAACCTTCAAACTCCAATAAATTTTACGATTTGTGTCTTTATCATCATTTGCCAAATAAAATCGAATTTGAAAATTTCAATCAATTCTCTGAAAAAATTTTAGATAAGTCAAATATTTTCAGAGTCGAACTATTGGTATTTGATTTTTGGTCAATTTCAAAACAGAATCAATGGCAGTATTTTTCATTAATAGATAAGATTGACATTCCATCTATAATTGTTTCAAGAGAATATCAATATAAATCCACAGATGATATTAATGATTTCTTAATTAGACAAGAATATAAAGATTTACACAAAAGTGATATTTGGTTGATTGATAAGATTAGAAATTCTTCCGCCACAATAGAATCTTTAAAGTTAGCTTATATCAGAGATAAAAAATTAGAACATTTATTTGGTAATGAATAAATTAATCAATAATTTTGCGAAAATAATAATTTAATGAATATACAAAAAAAGTTCTTGCAACTTACAAGCATGACATATCCACATGGAACAGAAAATGGATTATTAAATCAACTACCTGTTGGATATCAAAAAGACGAACACGGAAACTTCTATTTTGAAATAGGTACTAAACCGACTACTATGTTTACTTGTCACTTAGATACCGCTGACCGAAAACAAGAAAAAGTAAAACATATCATAGAAGGTAATATAATCAAAAGTAACGGTTCTACCATTTTAGGAGCTGATGATAAGGCAGGTATGGCTATAATACTTTATATGATAGAGAAGAATATACCTGGTTTATACTACTTTTTTATTGGTGAAGAACGAGGTTGTGTTGGTTCTTCCAGATTATCTCGTGTTTGGGATAACACTGAATTTTCAAAGTATATTACAAAGTGTGTATCATTTGATAGAAGAGGAACTGATTCTGTTATTACTGAGCAGTTTCACGGAGAATGTTGCTCTAACGAGTTTGCAACAGAGTTATCTAAGAGATTGAATCAAGTAGATGTGAATTTTAATTACCGACCTGATCCAACTGGAATTTATACAGATTCGGCTCAGTTTACTAATTTAATTACTGAATGTACAAATATCTCAGTTGGTTATTATAATGAACATACTTGCTCTGAACGACAAGACATTTTACATCTTCAAAGATTGGCAGATGCTGTGTGTAAGATAGACTGGGAGACTTTACCTATTGTTGGTCCAAGTGGTGTTGTTTATGGTTACGAAGATTACAACTGGCCGGTTGATGATTTTGATTCAGAGTCTGAGTTAGAGTGGTGTCAAGATAATTACTCTTATTTTAGAACTGAAAGTGGAACATCTTCTAAGATGTTTATCGCTAAAACTCAGATTGATAATGAATCATCTTTGATTAGTCAATATTTATCATCACAGAATTTATATCCAGGTCACAAATCCGTTGTTTGGAATGGTAACTCTCTATATGTAGAAGGTAAAAATGGTCAGTTTGAGTATCTTGCTGAACGGATTGAGTTGTGTGATATGATACCTGAATTATCAGAAGTACCTGAGGTGTTTGTTAAAAAATCTATAAATTAAGACTTTGGATTGATAAAATCTGGTTGCTGAGTTACAATTAACATTTGTCCAGTTGTTAATTCATTGAAATTCCATTTTTTTTCTTTGCAGAATTTTACAATGAATCTTTCTCTTAATAGGTCTTTTTCTTGTTTTGTTAGTTTCTTTTCCATAATTAATTACATTAAAAATAAGTAGAAGAATATTTGTAGAGTTACTCCTAGAATTACCATAGGTTCTTTTATTCTATCAGGTACCGTTGTTTCTGGTTCTTGTTTTATTTTTTCAATTTTACTCACTGTACAACTATAAGCCATTTTGTGTAGAAAATGAAACATAAAAATTTGACCAATAATAAATGGGATTGCAATAAGACCAATTGTATATAGCATGATTCCACCTGTGGCAAAAAGAACAAGTAGTCTTTGTATCATGAACATTTTTTTAAAATTATAACCTAAATGGTTTCTATATGAGTTTCTATAATGATTAAAGAAACCTTCTCTGACACCTTCTGTTAGGCAATAGAACATCCAAATTAAATTTGATATTGTAATCACTATAAAACCCATAATCATACTTAATTTTTTTGTATATATTAAAATAAAAATCTATATTTGCATCATGTTTGAGATGAAAGGTATATTAGTATTTGACCCTATCAATGTGACTAAAAAGCACAATGCTCAATCTACGTGGAAAAAAGTTGCCATAGTCAAATTTGATTGTGATACATATTCTTACTATTCTTGGTTCTTGAAAAAAAGATTTAACTTATTTCTTAACAAGCCTTTAAGAGGAACTCACTTAACTTTTATTAATGATATTGTTGATGATGATATCTATCTAAAAGCTAAGGAAATGTTTGATGGAAAAGAAGTCACTGTTAAATACGACCCTACAATTGTTCGTTCTAATAAAAGTGGTCACTGGTGGATAAAGGCTGAGTCTTTAGATTGTGCTAACATTAGAAGTGTGATGGGTTTAGGTGATCCTTACTTTGGATATCACATTACTATTGGATTGGCAACTCACTTACAATTAGACCACTCTAAATACATCACTGAACAATGTATAAAATTTAACATATAACAAATATGTCAAATTACTACAAGATTAAAGAAAAAGAATTAAAGACTATAAAAGATTACTCTGATAAAAAACTAAAAAGGTATATAAAATCACATAAGATACTTTTGAATATTTCATCGGAGTTTTTCTTTTGGTTTCTATCCTTTGTTGTTTTTATGTTATATCCCATTTTTCTGGATAATACTATAGGAATGTATCTTTTTTTCTTGGTTTCACATCTTTTTTATTGGAGGTTGTTGGGTCTTAAGTGGTATAAAAAAGAAATGACATCTCTTGTAGAAGAATTAGAATTAACAATTGAAGTATTAGAAGATATTCAAAAAGAAAGAATTGAAAAATAATTATATTTTCACGGATATTGATGGTGTTTTAAACACTATCTCCAAAAAAGATTGGAGTCCAATATCTGTGCAATTATATGATGAACTTTGTGAGGAATTTAATTTAAAACCGGTTATCACATCAACTTGGAGAGTTAAACATTCTATATCTGATTTGAATAGAATATTTCAATATCAAGGAATTCAAACAGTTATTTATGATTTTACTTCAATAATTACTAGTGAAGGTCGTGGTGGTGAAATTGAAAATTGGCTTCAGAACAACCAGTATGATAACTATATTATCTTGGATGATAATATTAGAGATATTGAATCATATGGATTAAAAAATATTGTGAAGTGTAGAAGTTGGTTAGGCTTCACAAAAGAAGAATATGAAATTTGTAGAAATATTTTACTAAATGGATGATTTTTTTGATAGCTTTAAGGGAAAGCCTAAATATGACCATAAAGTGAAAGTGGTTCATTTCAAAAAAGAGCCTTTTGATATTTATATTGGTCGTCTTCCGAATGGTAAGTATAATAAATGGGCTTACCCAAAAGAACTTCGTGATACTTTTCCAGAAGGTACGCCAAGAAAAACGATTGTAGATGCTTATGAACAGTATCTTCTTTCTAATGAAGAATTAATGAATGATTTACACGAATTAAAAGATAAAGTTCTTGGTTGTTGGTGTAAAAATTTAGGCGGTGGTGGTAAATCTTGTCACGGTGATATATTGGTTAAATGGGTTAAAATAAAATGTAATGAGTAAAGGTATAAAACATAGGGTCGGTGATATAGCTCTACACTCTCTTGGTTATAATAATGGTATATCAATTGATATTTATGTAAAAATCATTGATATAATCGATGATGATGGTAATTCACACTATGAATATGATATCATAACTGGTCGTGGTGATAATAACTCAAAAGTCAAATTACTTATTAAGCCACTCATTTATCAAAAAGACCTATCACCTTGTGATAAAAAAAATATTTTATTGGAACCGCATCATATTTTTTTGAGATATCCTGAAATAGAGATAAAGGAGATAGAATCTAAAATAGAATTCCTACAAAAGGAAATAGATTTTTTTAAGAAAAACGAAAATAGAATTGATAAACTAAATAAAATTTTGGATGTTCCTGAATAGACTTATAAATGACTGATTTAGAATTATTAGAATGTGCTCAAAGTGTTTATGATTTTCTCATAGACGATACTGATATTAGATTGAATAAAAGTTATAATTCATTTATGGAAATTCCAGCATTTAAGAACATGAATTATACGTTGATTAAATATGAGTTTACTAAACACTCTGATGTTGCTGATATGGTTTTATTTACCATAACTCTTAATGGCTTATATAAAATATATGACCAAAATGATTTTAGAGAATTATTAAGAAATAGACCAAAAGATTTCTTTTCAACAACAAAATCACATGATTTTTATAGAACAATTTTAAGAGAATTAAAATTGAATCTATGCCTGAGCTTGCCGAATTAAAAATAATGGCTGATTATATTAATCAGAATGTAAAGGATAAAACCTTCAAAAAAATATATCACGTCGAAAAGGGTAATAATGCTATTGACTCTAATCTAATTGAAAACTTCAAAGTTGAATCTATTTCTAATGGTAAAGAGTTAATATTAAGAGCCTATCATGATGATGCAGAACTTAAAATCTCAATATTTATGGGAATGTCTGGTAATTGGTTATTCACACCAACTGAAACTTGGTCTGATAGAAAATTCACCAGATTAAGATTGGATACTACTGATGGAAACTCACTACTTCTATATGGTCTTTATATGGGTCCTAAATATCGAGTGGGTGGATTCACCGGTGTTAAAAGAGGTTTTGATCCAACTAAAGAATTCGATTTGTTTAAAAAAGAAGTTATGGCTAATTTAGATAAAAAAGTATTTGATAAGCCTATCTGTGAAGCTTTATTGGACCAAAAATACTTTAATGGTATTGGTAACTATCTCAGAAGTACCATTTTATATTATCTTGATGTAAATCCATTTGAAGAAGCCAGAAAAATAATTAAATCATATCCACAAATTTTAGATATGTGTAAAGACATTCCACTAAAAGCTTATAGCCTCAATGGTGGTCAGTTACAAGATTGGAAAAATCCTTTTGATACTGATTATTTTGATTTTCAAGAGTGGGTCTTTTATCAAAAAGGTGTCTATTGTAAAGATAAAACTGGAAGAACATTCTGGTTTAGTGAAAAATGGATTGATATGTGTCCATATGATGTTAATCAAAAAAAATTATCTATAGTTTATGAAAAATAATGTTGACAAACAATATCTTGAGTTTTTAGAAAACATACTCAAGAATGGTGTTGAAAAAGAAGACAGAACCGGAACAGGAACCATTTCGATATTTGGATATCAAATGAGGTTCAATATGAAAGAGGGATTTCCACTTCTTACTTCAAAAAAGATATTCACTAAAGGTGTAATTCATGAACTAATCTGGTTTCTAAGAGGCGATACTAATATCAGGTATTTACTTGAAAATGGTGTTCATATCTGGGATGGTGATGCTTATAAAAACTACATTAAAAATGTAACTACAGACACTAGTGGTAATTGGTGTAAAATGATACATGGGTCTGATGGTAATGTTCACCCAGAGCCATACTCTAAAGAAGAGTTTATACAAGAAATTTTGAATGATGATGAATTTTGTCAAAAATGGGGAGAACTCGGTCCGGTATATGGAGCTCAGTGGCGTCACTGGGGTGGTAAAGAAAAAGTAACGGCTGGTTGGTACCACGGTTCACCATCGGAGTATAAAGAAATGAATAAAAATGACCAAATTACAGATTTGATTAATGATTTAAAAATCAATCCGGATAGTAGAAGACTTATTGTTTCAGCATGGAATGTTGAAAAACTATCTCAGATGACTTTACCACCTTGTCATTTTGTTTTTCAATGTTATACAACTCAAATGTCTCACAATGAAAGAATTAAATTTTGGTGTGACTCTTTAGGAAAAAGTTTACACTACGCAGAAGACTTCACTAAAGAAAAACTTGATAGTCTCGGAGTTCCTTCAAGAAAACTTGACTTGATGTGGACACAAAGAAGTTGTGATACACCTTTGGGTATTCCATTTAATATAGCTTCGTATGCTTTGCTTCTTCATTTATTAGCTAAGGAAGTAAATATGGTTGCAAATGATTTGATTTTTTCTGGTGGTGATTGTCATATTTATGTCAATCAAATAAAAGGTGTTAATGAACAACTTAAAAGAGAAACTTTTAAGCTTCCAAAATTAAAATTAAATAACAAATCAATTTTTGATTTGAAATATGAAGATATTGAAATCTTAAATTATCAATCTTCACCAACAATACATTTTCCTCTTTCAAACTAATTTGAAATTCAAAAGTATAAAAAATAAAACTTAATAATGAACATCACTAAGATAGATTATAGAGAACAGCTATTGGAACAGTTAAGAACCATAGACTCTGATGAACTTAAAAATGATTTTGAGTTAGTTGCCTCTTCGGCTGTAATTGAAGAACAGAAAATATACTTTTGGATAAGACTTTATTTATCTGAAGAGGATCCTAATACTCAAATTGGTGATGAAATCACAATTGAGTGGACACCATCCGGTGAAAAATTAGATACTAAGTTTATCGTTTATGGTAAGTCTGGATTAGAGAGAGACCATGAAGGTGAGGTTACAAATTATAATCCAGAAGATGATAAAAAAGTACTTTGTTTAATGATTGATGAGAGAATGGTTAACTTTAATCCAGAAATTCCTTTTATTAGAACACTTTTCAAAACTGGTTATTATTACGAATATCAATTAGTAAAAAGAGAAGAATTGATTTTTGTTAACAAAAGAAATGGTCATATTTTAGACTATTACGATTGTGACTTTTAATTAAAAAATATTATAAATATGCTTGTAGAAACTCAATACCTATCTAATAGTAAGAAATTAGTTGTTAGTTATGTAGACAAATCCGGTGATATCAAATTAAAATACTATAATTGGGATAATCCAATGAAGTATGTTGCCTGTGATGACACCGATCCACTAAGACACCCTGAATATCGTTCTTGGGATGGCAAATCTGTTAAACAGGTTGAAGTTAATCATCCAGATAGATATGCCACATATGAGTTTTTAGATGCTTTACCTGAATCTGAAAAAGAAGAAATATTTGAATTTAATCTACCTAAAGTTTTCTTTATCGATATCGAGACTGAGATTGTTGATGGTTTTCCAGAAGCGGCTGATGTAAAAGACCAAGATGGTAATGTTGTTAAAGAGGGTGCTTCTACACAAGTACTTTCAATTTCAATTGTTTATGATGATAAAATCATTCTACTTGGTCTAAAAGATATGCCAGAAGATATGCAGGATAGAATCATCAATAATACAAATAAGTATTTTGAGAAATTTGGAACAGAATATAAATTCAAGTATATCAAATACGATGACGAATTTGATATGTTGTATGCTTTCTTTTATAAAATGGTTCCAAAAATGCCTCTACTTACTGGTTGGAACTTCTTAAACTATGACTGGTTGTATTTGGTTAACAGAAGTAGAAAAATATTCAAAAATATTAATGGTAAAGAATATAAAATAGATCCTGCCGTATCATCTCTCACGAAACGAATTAACAAAGCTTGGGGTACCGAATATGAACTACCAGCTCATAGAATGATTTTTGACTATATGCAACTTTATGAGATATGTGATACATCTATTAAAGTAAAAGAGTCATCTTCATTGGACTTTGTTTCTCAGAAATTAGTTGGTGTTGATAAGATTAAATATAACGGCTCGCTTCAAAAATTATATGAAGACGATTTTGAAACTTTTATGTATTATAACGCAGTCGATAGTGTCTTGGTTCAAAAAATACATGAAGCCAGAAACTATATTTCTATCATTTATGCGATTTCATCACTAGCTCAAATTAGGATTGTTGACGTTGTTTCTCAAATGAACAACGCACTTGGATCACTTGCTATTACTGAAGGAGTTTTAAGAAATAGATTTAGACAACAAGATAATATCGTTTTATTTAGAGATGAGAAAGGAGATGCTGAATCGACAATTGCTGGTGGATGGGTTAAGGATCCAGTAGTAGGTTTGAACCAATGGGTTGTTTGTTATGACTTTGCCTCACTATATCCAACAACTCAGAGACAGTTTTACATCGCTCCTGAGACATTCGTTGGTATACAAGATGAAAAAGATAAATCAAAATGTTCAAATGGAAGACAGATTGATTTAAACAAACATGTTGTTTGTGTTAATGGTGTTGTTTTTGAAAAACGTCCTTCACCTACACTTAGGATGTTGGAAGATGTTTATGCTGATAGAAAGAAGAATAAGAAAATTATGATGGCTAAAAAAGAAGAGTTAAAAGAAGTGCTTGATGAGATTAAAAGATTAGAGAGTATTCTTTAAGCCATAACTTTTACACATTTGAAATTTAAATTAGGTAGTTCTTCTTGTATTACCTTTTTTGCTCCTCTAATATACTTAGAGTTATCATCATAAAAAATGACATTCTGAAATCCTGTTGTTTCTACTAAATCAACAATTTTTTCACCTTTCCACTTACCAGCGTTTATCTTACCATCTGGTGCCATATGTAATCCCCATTTTGGTATTTCAAGTCCAAATTGATTTAAAACATTTTCAATTTTATCTCTCATACTCTCCGGTCTGGCTGTAACAATACATTTGTCTTCAACTGATTTATATAAGTTGACTAATTCTTTTGTTTGTTTCGGAAGTGATTCGTCTAAATAAGAAAATTCATCTGGTTGAACTAAATATAGTCTATTCCCTTTTCTAACCCAGTCTTTTTGTTCTTGATAAATTCGTTGAGGATCTTCTATAAAAATTCTTCTATCCTGTACTTTTAATTTTTCTTTTGTAACTCCAATTCTTTTGATGGCTCTGTCTAATAAATCTCTTACTGTTAAATTTTCATTTAGGAATTTTATGGCAATATCTTCATATCTCGGTGTCACAACAAGTGTGTCATCGAAGTCAAATACATATAGAGTTTGTTGCTCTATATTAAATTCATTAAATCTATCAATCTTCACCATAAAGGACTTTCTCTATCAGATCAAAGTTATCGCTTCCAAACTCGTCTATGCAGTTAGAAACAATTTCTTCCTCTGATGAGATTCCTGTTTCAAATAGTGAAGATACAAAACGTTTAACATCGTCAATTGTTGTGTAGATTCCGAATTCATCATACTGAGGTAGAACTGTCATAAAGAAAATTGATTTTTTTCTTATATATTAATCATTTTCTATAAAAAACCTCATTTTTTAAACTAAAAACGAAAAAAATCATATAAATTTTACAAAAAATCATAATTTTTATGTCTTTCAAAAAAGATTTATCTAAATACAAGCCTCGTAAAGAACAAAGAGAGGCTATCGAGTTTATTGACACTGAATATAAATCAAATCCGTTAAATAAATTTTTTCTAATGAATTTGCCAGTTGGTGTTGGTAAAAGTCACTTAGCATTAATGATTGCGGAATGGTATAGAAAAAATGTAGATAAAACCGCCAAAATAGATATTATTACTAACTCAAAGATACTTCAGGATCAGTATTCAAATACATACGAATCTATCTCTGACCTCAAGGGTAAAGAAAATTACGAATGTGAGTCTTATTCATGTTCTTGTGCTCAAGGAGCTGAATTTAATCGATTGAACAAAACCTCGTGTGAAAGTTGTCCCTATTCTTCTGCTAGAGAAGGTTATATGGGAGGAGGTATTTCATTGACTAACTTTTATCTTTATATACTTTATTCAATTTATAATCCGAAAATTCGTGAGGCTAGAGCTCCTAAGGTTTTGATTGTTGATGAGGCGCATGATTTTGATGACGTCATGTCTGACTTTATCTCAATTAAGATAACTGAAAATATCATTAAAAAATTTAAATTTAGTGATGAATATAGTATAATCAAAAAATTAAAATCTGTTTCATCAATTGCAAGTTATGTTGATTTTCTAAAATATCTTAACAATGAGATAATTTCAACTATGGAAGATATGGAGAAAGGCATGGCTACTTCTCCTCGTAATATTAAATCTGACAAAAGAGATTTGAAGATTTCTAAGGTACTTAAAACTAAAAACAATGATGTTAGACTAATGCAACTTGTTAATGATCTTAGACAATATCAATTAAAAATTGAAGTTTTTTTGAAAGAGTATAAAGATAATCCTAACAATTGGGTTTTGGAAACACAGTACAATGAGAAAATGAAACAAAAAGAATTATCACTTGAGCCAATATGGGCTTATGATTATTTAGATAAATATGTTTTTTCTCATTATGATATGGTCTTTTTAATGTCTGGTACTATTTTAGATAAAAGTTTATTTTGTCAGTTAAATGGACTAGATGTTTCAAAGGCGGTCTACTATTCAATCGGTTCTCCTTTCAATGTTAAAAATAGACCAATTTACTATATGCCCCTTGGTAAAATGTCTTTCAAACAAAAAGAAGAGACATTTGAGAGGTATATTCCATATATCAAAAAGTTGCTTGATAAGTATAAAGGTAGAAAGGGTATTATACACACTAACTCATTTGAGTTAGCAAAATGGATTGAGAATAAAGTAAAGGATCCAAGACTTGTATTTCACGACTCATCAAATAAAGATGAAGTTCTTAAGATGCACAAAGAGTCAGAAGAGGCAACTGTAATAGTTAGTCCTTCTATGGACACTGGTGTAAGTTTTGATAATGATGATGCAAGATTTCAAATAATCGCTAAGGTTCCTTATCCGAGCTTGGCATCTCAAAAAAACAAACTTAGACAAACAAATAATCCAGATTGGTATTCTTGGAAGACAGTTGCTGGTTTAGTTCAGATGTCAGGTAGACCTGTTAGGTCAAGTATTGACTATGCTGATACCATTATTATTGATGGTTCTTTTGGTGATGTAATTAAACACTCTTCACATTTTATACCAGATTGGATACAACAAGCAATCAAGCGTATTAATGTAAAATTAGAAGCATAAAAAAACCCACCGAAATGGTGGGTTTTTTTATTTACTTATTCTCGTAGATTATTTCTTTTTTGCGTATTTTTCTCTCCATTCTTTAGAACCAAATTTTGGTTTTTTATCGTCATCTTTCTTATTATCTTTTTTATCGTCTTTCTTATTATCCTTTTTGTCTTCTTTAGCATCTTTCGCTGCTTTTTTCATAGACTCTTTTTTATCACCATCTTTATCTAGGTCTAAGAAATCTGGCTTAGATTTTTTACCTTCTTTTAAAAAGTTATTAAAAGATGAAATTCTTTCTACTGTAGCTTCGTCACCCCAAAGTCTTCTTCTTTCTTCTTCAGCCTCTTCAGCTTCAGCTTCGCCATGACCTTCGTGTCCTTCTTCTGGTTGTTCTGACCAATTTTCTTCAGACCATTCACCACCCGGGATTTTATCGTCTTCACAAGGTTTACACTCTTCTTCTCTATCTTCTTGGTCTTCCACTGGATAGTTACCTAAGTCAAATTTTTCTTCTTCAAATGATTCGAATGATTCGAATTTTTTAATATGTTTCATAAGGATAATTATATTTTCTATTATATATTATATTTTTATTTTCATTTTTTTGATTTTTATATATACCTTATGAAGATATTCACTTATGTCCAATTTATTACTGAAGCAAGAGGAGATGTGAAATGTCCGGCTATCATTTCTTCTTCATTTATGAAAAGATGTAAAACCATAGAATCTCCAGTTTCTGATGCTTTGATTGATATGAATAGAAAATTGAGCTCTTATACGTTTATAAGTGATAATTTAGATGGTGAAACAATTCAATATACAGAGTCCGAAAGGGCTATAGACCAATTAAATAAACAATATGGAAAAACTGAAGGTTTCAATCCTCTAAAATATATGCAACGAATGAGTAATCCTGACCCTGATAGTCATTTTTGGAACTTAAATCGAGTTGATATAAAAGTAGGAAGATTCGTAAGAAGATTTCTGACAGAACAATTTACTGATGCTCAAATAGAGGAGTTTGTAAATAAGTGGAAATCTCAAAAAAGTGATACAAAATTTGAATTTCGTTCTGGTAACGAAATAGTTGATGCTTATAATACAAAAAATTATGAAGGTGAGGAGGGAGAAGGATATAATCCACTTTGGAATTCTTGTATGAATAATAAAACAGAGCTTGTCGATTTTTATCTTTACATCAAAGATTTACAAATAATTGTCCTGTTAAATTCTAAAGGTCAAATTATAGGAAGATCGTTGCTATGGGCAGATGATAAAAATAGAAAGTTTTTAGACAGGGTTTATTACATTTATGATGCTGATTATTTCAAATTTGTTACACTTGCTAAAGAAAATGGTTGGTATTATAAAAAGAGAAATATTAGCGGTGGTTCAACTTGGATTTTGAACGGTGTTGAGAGTAAGATTGAAGCTAGAATAGAATTTCCAGTAGATTCAATTGGTTACATTCAAGATGACCAGGGTTATCCACAGTTTCCTTATGTTGATAGTTTTTACTATTTAGATGATAAGAATGGTTATTTATCAAATTATGAACCAAAGTCTTCTTATTATTTACTAAATGATACTGACGGTGCCTATGAGTACTATTCCGGTCTTTATGATGTTTATGGTAATAGAGTTGAGGATGAAGATGATTATATTTTTTCTAAAACTCAAAATGGATTAGTTTCTCTTTATAATTCTGAACATGTTCAGTATGATGAATTTGATGATTATATCGATATTCGTTATCTAGAAGATCCTAACAATGGATTTGTCTTTGACGATGATAAACAAGAGTGGTATAAAAAAGAAGATTATGAAAAAATGAAATCTTCTAAATAATATATAAGATAATGGCAAAGATTACAAGATTTAAAGATTATTACTTATCAGAGTCAATTATTGATGACTTTATTATTGGTTTAAAAGAAAACGCTGATGCTGAATTTGAGCCTGAAATTCAAGAAATTATCAATAGATTTAAAGAAAGATTCGGTAATAAAAAACCAACAAATCAAGAGTTTGCTGATTTTTATCACGAGCTAAGAATAGATGGTATTGATAGTACTTTAATATTTGATACATTAGAAGATTTAATTCCAAACTACGAAAACGAAGACGAACTTGATTTACAAGATGCAACAACTTTCAAGAGAATAGAAAAGAAAGTTCTATCTGATTTAAAATTAGATACTAAACTGGTTTTCACTTTTGGTGCTGGAATTGGTGCTTTTTATCCGGTTGTTCAAAAAATGATGGAAAATCTAAGTATTTCTGGGGTTGATATGACACAGGAAACTTCTGTTCTACTTACCATTGCTTGTGTTACCATAGTTTATTTAGAAGAAAAGAAATTTAAAACTCCAGAGGAAGAGGATAAGTTGACTAAGGATTCTAAATCTATGCTAGAGGAACTTAGAATGAGAGGTATTGGTGATGGTATCGTGAAAAAAGTAATAAAATCAATCGAATCGATAAAAAATGTTTTTTCTGTAATTGCTAAACATGTTGGTGCTATGGTTGGTGGTGTAATTGATATGTTTGGGTACACGGCTATTCTTATTCCTATTATGAATGCAATATTTTGGATTATTGGAAAATATGAAATGTCTGTAGATGCTGTCATACAAAATTTCTTTTCAATTGGAATGGGTGTCGCTTCTCGTATAGCAAAACATGGGTTAGTTGAACTTATAAATAAATTGAAAGGTATTATATCAAATAAAACAAAAGAAGAAATTATTGACGAGTTGGAAACACCGGTAATTCAACGATTCAGTGATATTAGAGACAAAGATTCAGAACAACAGGGAGATTTAATAAAAGAACAATAAACCATGTCGGTTTAAATTCATATAAGATAAAAAACAATTATTAAATGACTCCTCAATTAGAGAAAGTTTTCTTTAATTATATTTTAGCCAATAAAAAGTATTTTGAGATAGCGAAGCCATTCTTCTTTAGAAACTCAGAAATACAATTTGTCTACGGTGTGGTAAGAAACTATATGTTAGTGGCTAGTGATAGCAAAGTTCCTACTCCAAGGCAAATATTAGATATGGTGAACCTCGAAGATAAAGAAGGAGTCATCACTAAAGAAATTTTAAAATCAATATTACAAGTAGATTTAAAAGAATACGATGAAAAGAATTTCATTGAGCCTAAATTTAATGCTTGGATTCTTTCTAATCGACTCAAAACAGGAACTGTTGATATCATAGATGAGACTAGAAATTTAGACTCAATTTCTGAATTTGAAAAAGCAATTGAAGCCGCAAATAGAATTAAATCAATTGTTGATGAAATGTCTTCTACAAACTTTGTACAAGATGATGATTTAGGTTCTGATTTTGATGAACCAGAAAATCACGTTCAAGACTCCTCTAAGTTTAAAGTAAAATGTGGCTTTGATACTATTGACCATATGTTAGGTGGGGGTTGGGATATCTCAACTTTAAACGTAATTATGGCTCAAACTAACGGTGGGAAATCACTTTGGATGCAAAATTTTGCAGTAAGAGCAGCTGATTTAGGATTTAATGTTCTTTATATCACATTAGAGATGTCTGAAAGAAAGGTAATGAAAAGATTGGGTGCTATGAGATTAAAAATTCCAGTCAATGATTATGATAAACTTTCAAATGATACTAATATGATAAAGAAAAGAATTGCCGCTTTGTCAAAACAAGAAGGTGGTGATATTTTTGATAAAAAAGTTGGAAAAATTATTACTAAATTCTGGGCTGCAGGAACTGCAACTTGTTCAGATTTTGATAATTACATACAAAAATTAAAAGAAAAGAAAGATGTCAAAGTTGATATGATTATTGTAGATTATATCACTTTAATTGCACCAGTTAAGGGTCTTGGTGGTGACAATCTTTATACAAAAGGAAAACATTTAGCCGAAGGTTTGAGAGCCTTGGGTGCTAAATATCAATGTCCCGTGATTACAGGAGTTCAGGTGGCTAAAGACGCTTGGAACTCATCTGATATCACTCTTGAATCTGTTCCAGAAAGTAAGGCAATTGCCGAAACAGCAGATACATTTTTTGCTATAATAAGAACAGAAGAAATGAAAAGACAAAACCTTTATAGATTTAAATTATTAAAACAAAGAGATGGTGATTTTTTAAAATCTCAAATTAAATTAAATCTAAACCCTACATATCTGACACTGGAAGGTGACCAGTTTTTGGACCAATAATGTCAATTATAAAAAAAATAAAAATATTCTATGGCTAAAAAGCGAGTAGACGAAGATGACGACTTTGAAAATGATTTAGAAAATGATGATGATTTACCAGAATATCAAGAAGATGATACTGATGATGTAAATGACGATGATGATGGTGATGTTCTTGAATTAGATGATGATGGTGATATTGATATCGTTATTGAGATAGACGAAGATGATTTAAATTTAGAAAGTGAAGAAGAAGCTTCTTCTGATGAAGAGGTAGTAGAGTCTGGTGATGATATAATCTTATCAAAACATAAAATTGAAGGTAAACACTCATTAAAATATGATTCTATCTTTAAAGGCAAAAAAGAAGATCCTATCTCTGAAGATGAATTAGATGGTTTTGCTGCATACTATAAAGAATCAATTGAAGTTGATAAATCTTCTATTTATCATCACGAATCAATCGATAATGAAAATTATGTAAGAACTAAATTAGTTAAAGAAAAAGTTTATGAGGTGTTGAAACAAAACACTTCGATAAATTTTCTAAACAACAGAAGAAAACCATCAAGAGTTGATTTCAATTGTTATTATTCTTTGCTAAAAGAAAATCTTAAAGACGAAAGTTTTACTAATATTGAACTATTTAATGAATTGGCTGTTTATTTTTCTGATAACCTTTTCAATATGTTTAAATTATTAGATAATAATTGGAGAAATCTAATTATTAATGAACTACAAGACCATATTGGTAAAAATAAAAATTCAAAAGAAATAACAAATAGAAACATTTATATTGGTACAGAAATAGAGTTTGTTTGGTTTGATGAATTAGTAGAAGAGGAAAAATTAATAACTGGTGTGGTATTAGAAACTATTTATGAAGAGTCAATTTTTAAAGTTGATTCATTTGAAAAAATTTACATGATTGAGCTCTCTGATATTACAAAAATTTTAAATAATACTAAATTTAAATATAACTTAAATAAATTAAACAACATAGACTTTTTGTAAAAAAATAATAAAATAATAAAAAAAATGAGTTGTAAAAAACCTCAAAAAAATTAAAAAATAAACTTTTTCAATTTAAATGAGGTTCAATATATAACTAACAAAAAAAATTAAAGGCAAATATGAATATAAAAGTAACGAAAAGAAATGGCAAAAAAGAACCTGTAATGTTAGATAAAATTCTTGATAGAATTACTCAGCAAACTTACGGATTAGATTCAAAATGGATTTCACCATTTGATGTAGCTCAAAAAGTTATTGCTGGTGTGACACCTGATATTATGACATCAACATTGGACCAATTGGCTATGGAAACCGCAGCATCCTTAACTACAAAACACCCAGACTATTCTGTGTTAGCTGCAAGATTGGCAATTACGGCATTGCATAAAGAAACAAAAAAGTCTTTTTCTGAAACATCAAAAGACTTATATAATTATGTTAATCCAATTACTGGAAAACATTCTCCAATCGTTTCTAAAGAATTTAATACGATTGTACAAAAATATGCTGATGAATTAGATTCAGCTATTGTTCACTCAAGAGACCACAACTTTGATTATTTTGGTTTCAAAACTTTAGAAAAATCTTATCTTTTGAAAATAAACGGAGTTGTTGCTGAAAGACCTCAGTATATGTATATGAGAACAGCGATTCAAGTTTGGGGTGAGAATTTAGAAAAAGTTATTGAAACTTATAACACACTTTCAGAGGGGTATTATACACACGCTACTCCAACTTTATTTAATTCTGGAACGACAAGACCTCAATTATCTTCTTGTTTCTTATTAGACACTGAAAATGATTCAATTGAAGGAATTTTTAACACTCTTAAAGAAGCGGCACAAATTTCTAAAAATGCAGGTGGTATTGGTATCTCTTTTAATAAAGTTAGAGCTAAGGGAACTTACATTGCAGGAACTAATGGTACATCAAATGGAATTATTCCTTTCTTAAAAATCTTTAATGAAACAGCTAGAGCGGTTGACCAAGGTGGTGGTAAACGTAAAGGTTCAATTGCAATCTATATGGAGCCTTGGCATGCTGATATTATGGAGTTCTTAGATTTAAGAAAGAATCAAGGTAAAGATGAAATTAGAGCAAGAGACCTTTTCTTGGCTATGTGGATGAATGACTTATTTATGGAAAGAGTTGATTTGGATGAAGATTGGTCACTTATGTGTCCACATGAGTGTGATGGTCTTAATGAATCATATGGTGAAGAGTTTAGACAACTTTATTTAAAGTATGAATCAGAAGGAAAAGTAAAGAGGACTGTAAAGGCAAGAGAAGTTTGGAATAAAATTTTAGAATCTCAGATTGAAACAGGAACTCCTTATATTCTTTACAAAGATTCTATTAATGAGAAATCTAACCAGTCAAATATTGGAATTGTTAGAAGTTCTAACCTTTGTGCCGAGATTGTTGAAGCAACTGGTGTCACTAAAGCTCAAAAAGAAATTCTACAAAATAAAGAACTACTTGAATCTTTAGGACTTGGTGAGTTTTATGGCGAAGAATCTGTTAATGAAACCGCTGTTTGTAATCTAGCTTCAATCGCTCTTCCTAAATTTATTAATAAGAATAAAACTTATAACTTTAATAAATTATATGAAGTTGCTTATACAGCAATTATTAACCTAAATAATGTTATTGACGTTAATTATTATCCTTCAAGAGCTGCTAAATTCTCAAATCTATTACACAGACCAGTTGGTTTAGGTGTTCAGGGTCTTTCTGATGTATTCTTTACTTTAAGTTTGCCTTATGATTCTGATGAAGCAAAACAATTAAATAAAGAAATTTTTGAAACTATCTATTACGCGTCTATTAAAGCTTCTTGTGATTTAGCAAAAGAACAAGGAACTTATGCAACTTATGAAGGTTCTCCTATTTCTGAAGGTAAATTTCAATTTGATTTATGGGGAACTAAGCCTACAAAAAGATGGGATTGGGAAAAATTAAGAGAAGAAGTTAAAAAACATGGTGTTAGAAACTCTTTAACAACTTGTATTATGCCGACTGCTTCTACTGCATCTATCTTAGGAAATGAAGCATCATGTGAGGCTCAAACTTCAAATATGTATACTAGAGGAGTTCTTTCTGGAACATTCATCTTAGTAAATAAGTATTTAGTTAAGGAATTAGTAAAATTAGGACTTTGGGATGACAATTTGAGAAGAAGAATTATTTCAGAAAATGGTTCTGTTCAAAATATCCCTCAAATTCCTACTAACTTGAAAGAAATCTTTAAAACCGTTTATGAGATTAAACAAAAAGATGTTATTGATATGGCGGCTGATAGAGGTGCCTTTATTGACCAAACACAGTCAATGAATATCTTTATGGATTCTCCTAACTTTGCTAAATTAACTTCGATGCACTTTTATGGATGGGGTCGTAGAAACTTTATGAAAGATAACAATGGTCAAATTATTCTTCCTCAAGGTGAGAATATTGAAATTATCTATGATAAAGAAGGTAATCCAAGATTTTATAGAGAAAAGAAAAATAATCTTAAAACAGGTATTTACTACTTAAGAAATAAATCTGCTTCAGATGCTGTTAAGTTCACAGTTCAAGAAGAAAAAGAAGTTAAAACAGTTGAAGAACAACTGGCTGAAATAAGCTGTAGCTTAGATAATCCAGATGATTGTTTAGCTTGTGGTGCTTAAATAATAAAATTAACATTAAAAAAGGAGAAAGATTAAACTTTCTCCTTTTTTTGTGCTATAAAAAATCCACCTTCGAAAAAAACGAAATTTTGAAGGTCCATATATATCTTACTTTTGTAAAAAAAATTATTAAACTTTAAAACTTTTTTAATTTTAGATATAAAAGATAAACTACTCCAGTAGTGAGATAGAGAGTTACTTCGTAATTTGGATTGAAAAAACACTCTCTGTCAGTTTACTCTGGTCAATATATAGTTTAAAACGCAAACATAGCGATAGTTTGAGATACTTCGATACATTAATTTCTAAGATCGAAAAGTGTCTGATAGCGACAGCTAAGACTACCAACAAACCATTTTGGTTGAGGTGAAAAAGTCCGGATGATTCCACGTAAAGGGTTAAGTGAGATGGTCACTACAACTATCGGCAAAGTTTCGGGAGAATTCTTTGTAACGCTCAGGCTAAATTATCTTGTTTGCAAAATTATATAAGAGACCAGATTTAACAGAAATGTTAGTCTGGTCTTTTTTTTTGTTAAAAAAATTAAAAATAAAATAAAGTTATGTCAAAATTTAACACAACATTGCCAAAGCAAAAAACACTAACTGAAAACTTAGCAGGTGGTCAGGCTTATACACAATCTAATGAGTTAGCACTTGTATCTTTGTTATTGACTTCTTTTGTCAATGATCAATTTTATAGAGGTGCTAAAGATACACTTAGTGATTTGAAGAAGTTATCCGAGAAAGTTAAAGACAAAGAATTTGTCGCTAAATCTGCTATATATGCTCGTGATAAGTTTGGAATGCGTAGTGTGACTCATGCTATAGCCGGTGAATTAACTTCTCAGTTAAATGGTGCTGAGTGGGGTAAAGATTTCTACAATAAGGTCGTTGTGAGAGTTGATGACATGACTGAAATTCTTTCTTACTACTTAGCTTACAAAACCGAAAAAGATAATCCTAAGTTTCCAAACTCCTTGAAAAAAGGATTTGCTAAGGCTTTTGATAAATTTGACGGTTATCAGTTAGCTAAGTATAAGGGAGAAAACAAAGAAGTTAAACTAGTTGATATTGTTAACCTAGTTCATCCTGTTCCTACTCAAAGAAATAAAGAGGCGTTGGAACTTCTTATTAAAGGTGAGTTGAAAAACACTGATACTTGGGAAGCTAAGTTATCTCAAGTAGGACAAATGGCTGAGTCTGAAGAGGAACTTGCTGACCTTAAGTCAAATGCTTGGTCAGAACTTATTTCTTCAAGAAAGTTGGGTTATTTTGCACTTCTTAGAAACTTAAGAAATATTATTACTCAATCACCTTCTTCTGTAAAGGCTGCTTGTGAAATGTTGGTTGATGAAAAGTTAATTAAAAACTCAAGAGTTCTTCCTTTCCGTTTTGCTACTGCTTATGATGAAATCAATAAAATTGCATCATCTAAAGAAGTTAGAGACGTGCTAATGGCTATCAACCAAGCACTTGAAGTTTCTATTCAAAACGTGCCAAAGTTTGATGGTGAAACTCTTGTAGTTATGGATGTTTCTGGTTCTATGATGGGTAGAGCATCTGAGATTGCTTCTCTTTTTGGAGCAGTTTTAGCAAAAGCAAATAATTGTGATGTTATGACTTTTGCAACTGATGCTAACTACAAATCATACAACCCCTTGGATTCAGTAATGTCTATTAGAAATAGCTTTAAATATTCAGGTGGTGGAACTAATTTCAAAGCTATCTTTACAAAGGCTAACAAAAAGTATGACCGTATAATTATCCTTTCAGATATGCAAGGTTGGATGGGTTATACTTCTCCGTCTAAAGAATTTAATTCCTATAAGACGAAGTTTGGAGCCACTCCGTTTGTATATTCATGGGATTTGGCTGGATATGGAACTTTACAATTACCAGAAAACAATGTATTTGCTTTAGCTGGTTTCTCTGATAAAGTTTTTGAAATTATGAAACTTATGGAGACTGATAAATCCGCACTCTATAATGAGATTAGATCTATTCAATTAGTTTAACAAAAAAAGTCACTCAAAGAGTGACTTTTTTATTTCCATATAGTTTCTAAATCTATCCTTGAATTTATATCAATTACTTTTCCATCTCTAATTAGTGAATACTTTTGTAATGGTTGAAAAATCTTTAAAATGTTTTTAATTTTATTTAACTCTTCTACTTCGATATCATAATTGAATATTTGAATTAGGTTTTCAATTTCATTAAACCCTATTGACTTTCTATCTAATAAGAAATAAGTAAAGTCAAAGAAAAGTTCATTATACTTTTCTGATTCCGCCTCGTGGTGTTTGAAAATTAAAAAATTTGTTAAACAATTTTCAATTCCAATTGTTGGTAGAGAAAATTTATATCCATCTATTTCAAAACATTTTAATTCCTTATTGTAATTTTTTAACAATTCATTATTTAATTTAAAGTAATTAAAATAATCTGATGAAAATTCTATAATATCTGGTTTTCCTGTTTTTTCATTTATAAAGCTAATTTTAATTGAATCACCTTTTGTAAATTTTACAATTTCTAAAAATAAAAATACAACATCTATGCTTTTTAAGTCATCAAAAGTATAATTCTTAGGTAGAATTAAGTTTTTTTGAACAATCTTTTTTACTTTGTAGATTATTAATCCGAGATTATCTTTTATAAAATCGACTTCATATTCTTTTATATCATTCAACTCAGCTCTTTTGATATGAATTATAAAATCGTCTTTATAGAAAAGACCTTGTGATGGAAGTTCTCTATTATTAATCTTTTTTCGAAAGTTTAGTAGGTTCTTGACCAAATTTAATAAATTCATACTAATTTGATTTTAATTATATATTAATTTTCAGGAAGCACATGATGAGTAATATATAAATTATGATTATAAATGGTGATTGTGTTGAGGAGATTAAAAAAATTGGCGACAATACTATTGACTTAATTATAACAGACCCACCATATTTTATATCAAGAGAATCAAACTTTAAAAAAATTTCAGAAACTACTCCATCTGAAATGGCTACAAAGTATAACATTTCTATAGACTTTGGTGAATGGGACAAAGGTGAATTAGATTGGAATACATTATTTTTTGAATATAATCGTATTCTTAAAAAAGGCGGTACCTTAATTATTTTTTATGATATTTGGAAATCTAGTGAACTGAAAGAGTTTGCTGATAAATATAAACTTAAGCAACCTCGTGTTTGTGCTTGGATTAAGACGAATCCTGTTCCAATCAATTCTAAGATAAATTATTTATCTAATGCTACTGAATATTTTTTTACTTTTATAAAAGGTAGTAAACCTACATTTAATTCTGAATATGATAATGGATTTTATAATTATCCAATATGTCACGGAAAAGAAAGATATCAACATCCAACACAGAAACCACTTAATTTAATATTAAGTTTAGTTGAAAAACATTCTAAACCTGGTGATTTAGTTTTAGACTCATTTGCTGGTACTGGCACAACTGGACATGCTTGTAGATTATTGAGTAGAGATTTCATATTAATTGAAAAAGATTTGAAATACTTTGAAATAATAGAGCAAAGATTAAACAAAATTGAAGATAAGTAATATATAAAGAAAAATAATTTTATAATTATGTCTATTATAATAAAAAATTCACAAATTAATAACGATACTATTCAAGCATTAAATAATTTAATTGAACTTGATATCAATGCATCTGTTGCATTTCGTTTAATGAGAATTATTAAAGAACTATCATCTATCGTTGATGATAAATTAAAGATGGAAAAGAAAATTCTTGAAAAGTGGGTTCAAAGAGATGAGAATGGTAATCCAGTTCCAGCTAAAGATGAAAATGGGAATTCTGTAGAAGGTGCTGTTAATATCTCTAACGTTGAAGAGTTTACAAATGAGATGTCACAGCTAATGGATGTTGAAAATGAAATTCCTTATGAGAAGATTAACTTTGAGGATTTGAATCTTCAAACTGCCAAGGTTAAAGATTTAATCAAATTAGAATTTTTATTTAATTAATGTTATTTAAAAAAAGAATAAAAAAAAATAAGTCTATTAATTTTGATGATACTAATAAACTTTTATTAGATATACAGAGATTGTTAATAAGAGAATCAAGAAAAGATAAAATTGAAAAAATATTTAAAGTCTGATAATTATTTATCAGACTTTTTTATTTGTATGTTAGCTTTTTAATATATACTTAAAAAGTAAAAAATCAATGCCGGCTACTTATAGTTTAAATGTTGGAACAATAACAGAATCTTTTCGAAAAGCTGATATTTTTACAGTATTACAAGATCTTCCAGATAACACACAAAAAATGATATCACCTCGAGATGTCAGAGATGCGTTTTTGACAACTTGGGCTACTTCAGTTTTTAAAGTAACAACACCTAATAATCTATCTAATCTAGAGTATATTGGTATTGATTCTGGTAATCCAAATGATAGAGATATCAAGAAAAAGATTCTACTTGGAAAAAGAAGTTTTGGAAATTTAGATGTTATGTCTAATTCTTTACTTCTTAATAACGATGCTGATATTTTCATTTATAATACTAAACCAGATTCTGTTGCTCAGAATTCAACAAAGATGTCAATTCTTTCTGGTACAAATTCAACTTTACACATCTATGCTCCTTATTTAGAATCTTATGCAACTGGTTCGGTAGTGGATTTTAATATTGTTAATCCTTCATTAGCTGGTGGTGCTATTAATTTATTCTCATCTACTGGAAGAGTTTCAATAAATGGTATCATATTTCCAACTGCTCAAGAGACAGGTGTTTCTGCCTCTAATGGTAGAATTCTTAGATATACAGGTACTTATCCGAGTGGATATTTTAGATGGGATGATGCTACATTAACTTTAACAAGTATAGGTACTCCTGGTATTACAACTAGTATTTTTGGAAGTCCTGTATTGGTAAATGGTTACTCTTTGGAATTTGTAGATAATTCAATTGTACCAGTTACTCTTGGTGGAGTTACTCAAGGTAGTTCATTTTCTAATAATTCTTTTTATAATACACAAAGTTCTACTTTTTCTGATTGGCCGGTTGTTGAAGTATTAAGAAAGGTTCTTTATCCTTATATTGAGCCTGTTTTACAGTTAAGTGTATTTGATACGGCAACTGGTACTACATACGCTGAAGTTGGAACAACTATTAGTGTTAGTGTGACATTTTCTGTTGCTACTTATGCAAGAGATGCAAATGAGTATATTTTTCAACATTTTGTAAAAGAGTATCAAGAACCCGCTATAAATAGTCTTTATTTCTCTTTGACTTTTAGTGATTTACCTGGGAGTGTGACTTACTCGTTATTTACTTATTCAAGATATGGTGCTACAATTTCTTCTCCTGAAATACAATTAGCCGCTTCTAATAATTCAACTTTTACATCAACTGCTTCTTTTGGTGCTTTTGTTGATACTGGTGGTGGATTTTCTTTTTCGACAAGAAAGGCAATCAATTTTATAGCACCGGTGGTTGGTTCATTTGAAACGTTTACTTTTTCTGGAGCAAGTAGTAGTGATGGTATTAGAGATTTGTTAATAAGTCCATCTGTTCAAAAGATAATTCAACCATATAATGGTAGTTCACAATCTTTTTACCTGACTATTCCTGGTTCCGGTCATTTATATTTTGCTTATCCACAAAATTATGGATACTTAAATTATATAAAAGACCCTAATGGTTTTGTAATACATGATTTCAGCTCACCATTATATTCAGCGTTCACTTATTCAGTAACTACATTTACACCTAGTGCTATGGTTTCTAATACACCAACAGCGCCATATAATTATTATGGTCCTTATATCGTGTATAGAACTATAGCAACTTGTAGTAACTCAATGTTTGCGCCTTTTGAACTTATATTTTAAAATATGTATACTTATAGCTTATATAACTCAACAACATATCAATCTACAAGTCTATCGCTTAGTGGTACTCCTTCTTACTTTCAAGATGTTTTAGACACATTACCTGATAATTTACAAAAAATAATATCTCCAAAAGATTTGAGAGATATGACTTTATCACTTTGGAGTGATGTTATATTTAAAGAAACTTCCGCATCGGGTTCTACTATTGGTTATATTGGTATAGATACTGGAAACCCAACTGGTTCTGATGTTAAAAATAAAATTTATGTAGGAAAAAGATACTTTTCCGGAACTTATTCATCTAATGACGCTTATGCTATTATTGCTACAGCTTCATTGAATAGTGATTTAGATTTATTTTTCTATAATACAAAGTCTGATTTAGTTGATAATGATACAACAAGAATTGCTATACTAGCTGGTACTGCATTAAGTAATTTTGAAAATATGCCATATATACAAAGCCAATTTGTGACTGGTGTAACTGATTCACTTTCTATAGATTTCGTAAATCCAATTGGTGACGTTAATGTTACTAACGTTTACGGTGATATAAATATTGGTGGTCTTAGTGGTTCGGCTACTGTTAGTTTTGCCTTTCCTACACCATCAGAAAGTTCAGCATCCGCTTCAAATAATAAAGTGTTGAAATATGATGAATCTACACAGAAGTTATATTGGGATGATATTATTTTTCCAACATTAAGTACTGTTGGAACAACTGGTTCGGCTTTACAAATGTTTGGAAATCCATTCTTAGTAAATAATAGTTCTATTGAATTATATGATACAAGAAGAGTTCCTATAAATATAGGTGATATAACATTTGGTGCTACTTTTGGTAATATGGCAGCAACTGAAGTGTTGAGAAGAGTTATTTATGATTATTTACCTCCTACTTGTTCGGCTCAATTACTTGCGCCATATTCTTCTGGTTATGTTGAAGTTGGAACTTATCCAACACCTACTGTTGAATTTACAATTAACAAAAAAACATTACCTACGATTGCTACGACGCTTACTAATATGATACCTGGAGTTTATGGTGCCGTCACAACCCCTCAATACAGTTCGGTTACATCAACATCAAATGGTATTGTTATTTCGCCTATTACCGCATCTACAACTACATTTACTGTTCAAGTTAGTGATGGTACGGGTATAGGAACGGCCTCAACTACAATTACTGGTGTTTATCCTTATTTTTATGGATTTAGCTCTTTGTCTACAATGACTACAGTTGGTCTTGGTTCACTAACAAAGAAAGTAGAACCATTTGGTGATAAAGTTTATGATTATGTTGGAAGTGGAAATATGTATTTTATTTATCCGAAAGACTATGGAACACTATCTAATATTTATGATAGTTTTGGAAATACATGTTCTGCATCATTTTCTAATTTTTCATCACCGACTTCTCAGATTTTCTCATCACCAACCGGTTTATGGGCATCTGAAGAATTTTGGGTTTATCAATGGAATGGTGCGCCTATGATAAGTTTACCTTCTCAAAATTTTGAATTCAGATATTAAAAAATTTATATATAGATTATGCCAATACAATTGATAGACAACTTTGAATTAAATGTACAAAAACCAATTGACAATAGATTTGTTGTGGGTGGTACATCTTCTTTCTATGCTACAAGATTTGATATAGTCAATGCTTACCATGGATTAAGAATCTGGGATTTAAATGATGGTCAGCCCTATGTATATGATGGCTCGACTTGGTCTTCTGAAGCGACACTAACTACCATACAAGGTAATGGAACTGCTAACTATCTTCCTAAATTCAATACTTCAAATTCTATTGAAGATAGTATTATTTATCAAAACTCAGGAAATATAATTATTGGAACTACTTCAATTGGCTCACCTTCTGCTAAATTAGTTGTTGATGGTAATATAAAAGCAAATTCAGGTTATTATTATTATGGCTCTGGTCTTTATTTAACTGCATTAAATGCTACAGAGATAACTACAGGAACCTTAGATTTAGCAAGGCTTTCAATTAGTAGCTCATCTTCTGGATGGATTATGTCAAGAAATTCATCTAGTGCCAATTGGATTAATCCAAATTCACTAACAGTTGCCACTGCTTCTGCTTTAGAAACTACAAGAACTCTTTGGGGTCAAAACTTTAATGGAACCTCAAATGTGAGTGGTAATATTACGGTAAATGGTGGTGTTTTGGCAATTACTGGAGCGGTACAATTTAAGAACTCAAATAATGGTTTTCTTAATGTTGTGTATGGTGGTACTTCTAATATAAACAGAACATACACAATACCTGGTTCAAATGGTAACAGAACTTTTGCACTTCTAGAACACTCACAAACATTTCTTGGTCAAAACACATTTGGTAATTTTACATTTCTAAATAATAATATTCAAGTAACTGGAACATCATCTTTTAAGGATGAATTAGAAGTCGATGTTACTGCTGTTTTAAACTTTCCTCCACCTATTGGTCCGGTAAGTTTAACTACTAAACCACTTAAGGTTGAGTTTAACGGAGTAAAAGTTGGTAATACTACTGGTAATCCGTACATAAGTTTGGCGACTAACGCCTATACATTTAATGGAGACACAGATACTGGAATTTTTAGAGTCGCAACAAGTGGTTCTACAATGTCAAGTCTAAGATTGTTGAATGATAATAGAATACAAATGATATTAGGTAATAATATATCAGCAACTTACAGCACATCAGTTGAGCAATATTCAACACCTGGTATAGCAATGATGAGTCTTTTAGATGTATTTTCTATAGTCAGTTTCAATGCTGCTACATATGGTGCTGGTAGTTCAAGATTTGTTTGGTTAACTAATTCACCTTGGTCTGCTTCTATTACTGCTATCTCATTACCATATACTAATACAGGTAGTGGCTTATCGGGACCCGGAGTCGCAGCAGCTGCTTCTGGAATAAATGCTGAAAACTACGATAGATTGGTGAGTGTGCATACTGGTGGTGAAACTAGTTGTTTTTTACACTTGGAAACTTTTAGTGGTAGTGGTGTTTATTATATCTCTCAAACAATTTGGAAAGATTGTCAATATAGTATGATAATACCTGCTGGTAGAAAATGGAAATTATGTGCTTATAGAAATGTATCAAATTCTACTATTATAGTGAGTGGAAGTCCTGTGGTTATACCACCTGATGTATCTCCATCTGATGATGTTCAGGTGTTCATATATAAATATGGAATGAGTTAATTGATTTTTTCAAACCACCAGTTAAAATAAATAAAATTATCACCGGTAAGACTATAATATTCATTATCATGTGAAACTATCATTTTATCATCGTGTGCTCTTACTAGTTCTATTTCAATTCCTTTATCCATTTTAAGTTGTTTTCCAGTGTCAACTGAATAACAAATAACTTCATCATTCAATAATCTGTATGTTCCTGGATCAGGTTTTAACCACAGTTTAACTGTTTTAATAATTAATCCTCTAATCTTAATTATCCACTCTTTAGGTTGAAGTAAGTCAAAATCTTTGAAAACTTCAGAGGTGAATTTAGGACTCAAACCAAGTATATTTTCAATTTTACCCCAATATTCTTCGTCATTAATGAAAAAACTTAAATAAACATCATAGTGTATAGAATTGACTTTTGTAATTCTTTGGATTTTCATGCTTTGAATATCTTGATGCTCTAATGCTAGTTTACTTCTCAGGTTAGCATAAGCTGAAGTTCCTTTTAAATTAAAAAGAATACCGTTAATTCTAGACATTGCTTGTCTAATAGCATCTTGGAATTTATCAAAAGCATTTATAGATAGTTGAGGGTCATCTACATGAGTAGATGCTCTTACTGAATCTGGATTAAACCTTTGTAAGTTAAACTCAGTGAATTCTAATATTAATTTATTTCTGCGTTTCATAAGTTAATATATATATTAAATGTCAAAAACACTTTCTATGAGAATAAAAAAATTTAATGAAAATTTAGAAATTAGTGCTGAGAGAATCGGTGAAATGGTTGAAGAGTTGAAAGAACTTCTCACTTCATTAGAAGAGGATAATAAAACTATAGAAAGGTATCTTAATGAATTAGAAGACTACAAAAGTTCTTCATCAAAAGGCAATGACCAAATTGATGATTCATTAGCCGCTTTTCAAATAGTAAAAAAGAATATTGAAGATTCAATTGATAAAACGGATACAGTCATAACTAATCTAAATGATTATAAAGAAAATGACAGACAGTATCTTTATACAGAAAATAAATAAAATCTATGAAATATATTCAGAAATATAACGAAAGATTTGATATTCTTGAATTACCAAGACAACTTTATAAATTAATAAAGAAAATTGGTGACTTTTCGTTAATTAGTAAAGTAAAAGATTGTTTAGTTAATCTAAAAGGTAAAAGTGCAGAAGAAGCATATGAATATATGTGTCAAGTTTTCGAAACAAGACCTGATAAAGATAATTTTATGGAGTTAGCTAATTTAGAATATGTAACAGTAAATGAATCATTTTTTGATAGACCAGTAAATACACTAACAAAAGTTTTATTTTGGATAGGTCTGTTTTTAATAGCGGCATTTTTAAGAATGGGTTTAGAAAATTCATATAAAGATGAAACAATTGACTTTTTAAAGTCCGAACAAATTGAAAATGTAAAAATAACCGGTTCAGACCCATTTGCTGAGAGAAGAGATGATGTTATTAGTTTAACATTTACTGGTGAAAAAGACGGTAAACAAGTTACTGGTGTTGTGATAGTTGGTGGATCCTCTTGGAGTAGCCAAGGTAATACCTATCAGATTAAATATTACAATAATTAAACAAACAAGTAATTAATTTTCTCATACAATCTTTAATGAAGAAGACGGAAGCTGGTGGTGAAATATATTCAAACTCAGAAGCTGATAAACTAAGTAGTCATTATGGACTAGATGTTGTCGATGAAGTAAGTAAAATGTTATCTGAACAAATAGCAAAAGAAATTGATAGAGATATTCTAAAAAGTTTAGGATTAGAAACAGATAGAAATAGGCGAAGAATTAATTCTATAAATAAAATATACAAAAATGTTTGTTGATCCAAATCAAAGTAATCCATATAATAAAATATTTGAGAGTCCAAATGTTAATTACGATTTACAAGGAACTTGGTCACTTTTAAGAACTATTATAAGGAAAAGAAAGATTAAAAAAATATATGAAACAAAAGATTCAGATAGGAAAGAAAAATAGTTTAGAACCGGGTTATGTTTATGCTCCTTATATTCCAATTACTACTACTTCTGTTATATCTGGATATTCTTCTAAGAATGTAAGTAGAAAGAGAAAGATTAATAAGATATTTGGTTTAGATTTAGATATTAAAGATTTCTCAACAAGTAAATCAATAGTGAGTAGATATTCTAAAAAGATTATAAATGCTAAGTATTACGAAAATATAGAAATAAAATAACCCACTTAGTAAGTGGGTTATTAGTTAAATTTCATCCATAAATAAAGATTCTAAATAATCATAAACTTCCATATATCCATCATATAAACTCGATTTTTCTTCTAAGTAGTCTGTGATTTGTCCAGCTTTTTCCTCCGATGCTAGATTATCATCATTTGCTATTTCCATGAATTTATTGTAAAGGTCTTCTTTTCCATCATATAATTCAAAGTCTTTTTCGGATAACCATTGTTCAAATTTGTTCCAGTGTGAATTATATCCATCTCTGTCAAATTCTTCATTAAATCTTCTTAAATGTTTCATTTTATTTTTTTATTTTTAGAAATAAGTTTGTTCAAAGTAAAGTGTTTGAAACTTATCATTTGTATCGACTAAAACAGCCGCATTTAATAAGTCAGAGTATTCAGCTACTGAACCGTTTTGTAAATCAACATACTTTTGAATAAAATTAAAAGTTGCTGGGTGAATTGAGTCCAATGCTTTTTGATTTTCTGAATATTTTTCAAAAAGACCAAACTCCATATTATATGCTTTGTTAATAATATCAACCAAGTTCATAAAATTCTGAGTTGTTGGAGCTTGAGGTATTTGTGGAATAATGTTCCATTGTGTTAAATAATCCTGAAGTCCTTTAGCATGTTCTAATTCACTTGTAGCTTCTGCTTCAAAGAATTCTGCTGCTTTTTTATAATTCATATTTTTACACCAGTTTGCGGCATTTCTATAAAAATAGTGAGCAGTATATTCATCACCAAGTCTTTCATTAAACATATTAATTATTTCTTCTGGTAAAGAATTAGGTGTAATCGGACCATTGAAAGCTGGTGATTCAGTTGGTTGACTTGGTCTTTGAGCCTGAGCTTGCACTCCGAATTTTTTGATTTCCATATATTTTTAATTATTTATTGTAAGTTAATTTGTAGATTGTCTTGTATTGTAAAGCTATTAATTCGTCTACTATATTGTGTATGTGAGTATCTTCATCTTTAATACATTTTCTAGCTGATTTAACAAACTCAACAGTTTCTTTGAAGTAATCTAATCTATCTTTTGATTTTGCATCTGTTGTGTCAATTACATCATATCCTTCAATAAGACCATATTGACCTTGATAAATCTCAACGATATCATCAATAAATCCAATTACACCATCATAGTAAGCCTCTAATGCCAAGTGAGCAGCGTGAGAACCCATATCACCTTTTACTGTCCAGTGATAAACTTGTGCCATTTCTCTACTTTCCAATAATTTAGAAATAAATTTAGAAACATCACCTCCTTCAGAAACTTCAACCTCTTGTTTTTCTTCTTTATCTTCTTCTTCTTTATTCTCTGTCTCTTCTTTTTTTCCACTCATTAATTTAATAAGTTCTTCTTTAGACATATCTTCATAGTTAGAAGGTAGGTTGGCTTGAAAATCATCAGCTTCGTTAATTCTTCTTATCTTTGATTTCTTTTGTATTTCTGAAAATCTTTTCATTGTATATTTAATTTTTTTCTGAATTATATATTAAAAATAAATCTTTATTTTTTGACCAAAAAGTGTGTATCTGTTTTTAATATATACTAAAAAATAAACCATAACTATGAGTTTTATCAAAAAATATCAAAGATTTGTAGAGGAACTTACAGCTACTGCTCCTGTGAGACCTGATGTAAAACCTGGTACAATAGAAAAACCAAGTACAGCACCTACAAAACCAACACCTTTTAGAAGAGATAAACCATCAACTGAGCCAGGAACAAAGGCTTCGGCTGAAGATGTAGCCGAAAGATTCATTTCTATGATGGTTGAAAACGGTGAATCAGTAGAAAAATATATTAATTAATATGAAGAGTTTTTTAGATTTTTTAAACGAGGCTACAATTAAAGGAAATATTGGAGTTCCAGGTGAAGGACCTGAAGGAAGAAACGAACCTTCATACTTAAGTGGTGTTGAAGAAGAAGGTAGAAGAAAAGCTGCTGGTAATCCAATGCAAATTGGTGGTAGAATGATGCAACTTATGGATTCAAATAAGACATTAGCCAGAGGTAAAGAAAAAGAATTAGAAGAATTTGCAGAAAATATAATTAGAAGTGTTTATTCTGGTTTTATGAGTTCTGTTGAACTTGATATCAAATTAGTCAGAGACGGAAATGAGGTGAAAGACTTCATGGATGAGGAGGACGAAAAGAAGAAAGAAAGAAATAAAAAAGAGCAAGAAGAACAAGAGGACCAAGAGGAAGATCAAGAAGAAGGTGGTCAAGAGGAACAAGAGGAACAAGAAGAACAACAAACTTTGAGAAGATCTAATGATGCTCAACTTAAACTTGAAATTGATAAAAGAAAATTAGCAAATGCTATTACTCAAGGTGAGGCTAAGAATACTAAAGAAATAATCAGAATGCCTGAGTGTTTAGACGGATTGAAGGAAATATTTGGTGATAGAAATGGCGAACAACTTCATAGACAATTATTGGAAATCACTGATTTAGCTGACAAAATGGATTGGATTATTCCAGTAAATGTTAAGGCTGATATGATGGAAAGAGCACCTCAAGGTATGGCTGGTGCGTGTTCAGTTGATTGGCAAGAAAATAAAGATGAAAATAAAGAAGAATCTCAAGATTTTGCTCAAAACGTACTTAATGAACTTCAAAATAAAGAAGAAGGTGAAGATTTAAATTCAATGGAGGAAGAAATTAATAAAATCATGTCTTCTGGTTCTCCAATTATTAGAGCGAGAGGTATCGACTTTGTTATGTTAATTCATGAAACTGTTAAGGGTATTTATGAGTTAATTGCATCTAGAGGTATTCCAGAAGATACTACATTAGCGTCTAATGTTTTCTTAAACACAGAGACATTTGGAGATGAAGCGGAAGATTTTAGATATGGTCCTAAAATAGCAGGTGATTTAAGAGATTTTATCAACGCCAATAGAAAGACTGATAGTTTCCCAAATGTTAGAGAGTTTGTTTTTGGTAAAATGATAGAGATGGACGCTGAATCTTTCTTATCATTAATGAAAGGAATTTTGATGAAAACACCTGAGGCGAGAACACAAATTGATAGATTAATCGATGAGGTCATTGATGAATTAGAAGGATTTGAAAAAGACTTATCTGATTATGAAATGTCAAAAAGATTTGAACAACCAGAAGAGAAAACACCTGAGTTGAGTGATGAAGAAGAATCTGATATTGATAGATTAGTTAGACAATCTTTGAGTAACGAAGAGCCAAAACCTGCTCAGAAAAAATCTTATGATGACATGACAATGGCTGAAATTCAAAAAGAAATTAATGATGCTGTGGAAGAGGAGAACTACGAATTAGCAGGGGAATTGACAAGAAAATATCTTAAAGGTGAGTCTAAAAAAGTTTGGGAAACTGAACTTAAAAGAATAAATGAAAGTCACAATCTTAGAGGAAGAATCTAAAAATAAAAAAAAGTCTCAAATTAAATTTGAGACTTTTTTAGTATTTGGTAGATAAGATAAGCATCATTAACATCTTCATATGGTTTCGGAATTGTTGCAACTGATAAAATATCTGACTTTGATAACTTACAATGTTTAGACCAGAAATCATCTATTTCATTATTATCAACTATTGAAAGAAACATATCTGTTTTTGTAAATTTACCTCCAGATATTCCTATAGTATTTCTCCAAATAAACTCTTGTCTTGGTTTTTTACCACCAATCTCTTTAATAATAGGTGGATAAGTTAGTTTACAAGATTCCAATTTAAGTGTTGATGGAGAAAGAACTGTAATATCTTCAGACACTTTATCAAATAGTTTTTTTCTTAAAAGAGTTGAGAATGTAACTAAGTCGATGATATCACCTGCTGTTGATGAAAATGAGTAACCTTCAATTCCAATTTTAGTTGGTTTATTGATATCAATATTATCTAAAATATCATCGATTATACCATCTGTAATTTTATCATAATCTTTAAGTTTAGTGATTTCACCTTCTGAGTAATCTTCAAATTCTCTATACTCAACAAATTTGTATGTTACATATTGTTCAGCCATTTTAAACCATTTTTTAATTCCGGTTTTACCAAATGCTGATGATTCTCTACAATAGTTAAACATTTTAAAAGTGTCACTATTAGTGACAACAAGTGCTGTAGATATTAATGATGGGTCGATTGCTACGATATTCATATACTATATATGAATTGTGGACTTTTTCCTTAATAGCTTCCCGTTTCTTCTTCTGTTTGAGCCTCTTCGCCTTCTTCTGTTTGCATTTGAGCCTCTTCTTGAGTTTCTGGTTCCATATCGATATCGGTATCAATATTTTTAGGCTCTTCTTTAGTTTCAGCTGGAACATTCTTTTTAGAATCTTCTTCTTGTTTAGCTTTTCTTCTTTCAGCTTCTTGTTTAGCTAGTTTCTGAGCATTTGTTAATGCTGCAAACTGCATAGTTTCTAAAAAAGATTCATATTTTAATATTTTCATGGCTAAAATTATTTTTATTATCATGTATATATTAAACTTTTTTTTTGAATATTTTATAATAGTTATAAACTAAAAATATTGAATTATGGCAAACGATTGTGACTGCAAAATTAGAATTACCGGTGAACCTGAAGATGTTAAAAGGTTGAATGATAAATTACAAATTCAAGAAATTACAGAAAATGGTTCTTTGAATTCTAGTAATTATGAATTATTATTTGATTCCATCGACGATGTAGATGATTGGGGTTCAAAATGGCAAGTATTTATTAATATTGATTACTCAGACGGAGATACTATGATGTTTATCGATGGTTATTCAGCTTGGGCTCCAGCTGAGGGACTATGGAAAAAGATTTCTAAAGATTTTAATTTATCTATTACTTGTGAGTATTCGGAGCCAGGAATGGGATTTGCTGGAATTACATCTTGGAATGATGGTGTTGAAACCAATAGAGAAGAAATGTCATATTGGGAATTTATCTACGAAAATGATAGTGATTATTTCTGGGATGAAATTGGATTTAGATGTGAGTGTTATAGTTTAGAAGAAGTAATTGATGATTTAGGTGAGATTTATGAAAATATGTCTGAATCAGAAAAAGAGAAAATTAAACAAATACATACAAACAATTTTAGTGAGTAAAAGAAAACCGAGATTCAGTCTCGGTTTTTTTATTCATCTTTAGATGAATTATCTAAGAAATCTTTCTCTTCTTTAAGAAGTGAATCAATTCCATATTTTGATATTTTATCTAAAATTGCATCTACATTTAAATTTATTTCCGGCGCTGGAAGAGCAATTGGTTTTGGTTCGTACCTTGGAATGTTACGAAAAAGTTCTTCGAAACTGGGTGTGTAAATAATTTTTTCAGGTGATGATGTTTTCGAATAAGCAATCATTGTTTTGTTTGTCAAATCAATCCATGCTCTATACATTTTGAACTCTTTTTTGTCTTTAACCAAAATGTCATAATTTAGTTTTAACTCATCGCAGATTCTACGAAGCTTTTCGTCAGAAGTAAACGCATAATCTATAATAATAATATTCATAGTGGTCAATTATTTTACAAATATACGAATTATATATTTAAATTAAAAATCTTTCTAAATTTTGATATTCTGTATATTTATAGTATATTTGTAGAAATAATCACTATGAAAAGGCATATTATAACAGACTCAAAACAAGCTTTGAAATTCATATTTGCTGGTAAATCAGTTGTAACTTTTACCAATACACAAACTGGTAATAGATTTACTTATAAAGTAAAACAAGCAAAAGACTCTAACTTGTTTTTTGTTAGCGTTCTTACAAATCCTGATGTTTATTCATATATTGGAACTTCTATCGAAGGTAATTATAAACATGGAAAAAAATCACAAATTAGCCAAGATGCTCAATCAGTAAAGGTTTTTAAATATATTTTAAAAAAACTTATTAGTGATGATTTGCCTGATTTTATTGAGGTTTGGCACGAAGGATTTTGTGGAAAGTGTGGTAGAAGATTGACCGTTCCATCTTCAATCGTCACTGGTATTGGACCAGAATGTATTAAAAAAATCTCTAAGTCAGAAAAGAGAGATAAATTTTTAGAATTAATTTTATCGTAATGTTTAGTTTAATTTATTGTTTTCTTCCGTTGTTATTAGCCGTATTTCATGTCTATCTAATTAAAAAGAGAAAATCACTTTCTTGGAATATTAGAAAAGGTGAAATTTGTTACCATTGTAAAGATAGTTTAAATCTATCTGATGATTTAATCCTTAAAAGACTTCTTGATCCAAAGAACTACTGTTCGTTGTGTGTTTCTTGTAATAGAGATAGAAAAATTCAACAAATTAAAAGACCTTATCTAAAATGGAAATTCAAGATGTTTAATTCTATGGTGAGTGAAAATACTTCAAAATTTAATATTATTTTTATAGCTATCATTTTTTTATTAATCGCTTTAGATATTGTTTTAATTTCTGTGGGTATCAAGTTCAGATTATGGCCCGTTTATGGAACACTAAATTTATTATTTTATTTTTTTAGTATTTATAAAACATTTTACACAACATCAAAAAAATAAAACATTTATCATATTTTTTGATAAAATTAAAATGATAGCTACTAATAAATGGGGTCGTTACTCGGTTCCTAACGAAATTTCATATACATATACTGCTCAATTTATATTAGATAGTGGTGTTCATGAAGATACTACTATTGAATATTTAAAATCTATTGGTGGAAATATAATTCATGCCGGTGCCGGCTTTGGTGATTTTTTACCTGCTTTGAAAGATTGTGATAAGATTTGGACTTTTGAACCAAATGAACTTATGTATCAAAGTTGTTTAGAAACAATATCACTGAACGATTTAAAAAATGTCGAATTGTCTTCTTTTGCTATTGGGAATTTTGATGGATTATCTACACTAAAACATATAGATGAAAATGGTCAAGAGATGGGACCAAGAAGTGAGATATCTGAAGTTGGTAAAGAGATTAAAATGGTCAAATTAGATTCTGTAATACCTAAAGATTGTAAAATTTCACTAATACATTTAGATTTAGAAGGATTTGAATTTGATGCACTTTTAGGGGCTAAGAATATAATTGAAAGAGATAAGCCTGTAATTGTGTTAGAAATAGACAGTAGAGCAGTGACTTATAATAATTTTATGCAATCAATAAATTATTTTCCTCAAAAACAACTTATATTTAATTCAAACGAAAGAATGGTTTTTGTTAATACTGTTTATGTGTACAAAGATAATAAAACGGCTGATAAAGACTACTGGTCATCTGACCTACCTCATCCTTTATCACCGAGTGATGATGATGTCAAGATTTATAATAGATTTATAGAAAACGGTAGGACATTGATGCTTGGTTGTACAAAAAAACTGATTCCTTTAAGTCATTTTCAAATGGATATCGATCCTTGGTATCATTCATCAACTGTAATTAAAGATAATTGGTTGAATAATAATACTTTTTATGACAATATAATTGGTGATGGCGTTCTTTCATTCACTAAAGAGTTAGCTGATGATTTAATCGATATGGCTTCAAAAAATTGTAAAGTATTTATAGCTAGAACTTTTACAAAAAAACTACCAATTATGAGAGTCGCTGATAATTTTCCAAAACCCCATGACTTCAAAATTAAACCCACAATTACTATTGAGAAAAAAGACTATTCTTTTTACATATGGCATTTTTAAATCAACAACAAATCAATAAAGATGTTGAATATTTACTAAATTTTATAGAAGAGTCTCAGTGGCATCATAAACCAGATTTTAACTTATTTTCTGGTTTTGATGTGATGACCAGAGAAGATTTGAGAAAAGTAGTTATGAGTGGAGATATAGGTATCTCTAAAAGCTCTGGTTCGACAGGTGAGCCAGTAACAGTTGGTAAATCATATAGAGATTATATTTGGTACATCGTTTCTACAATTAGAGAGTTTAGATGGTTAAACTGGGATGTTAAGAAAAATATTGCAACCATAAAAGCCGGTAGTAAAACAGTTGATATTGATGGTTGGGGAATACCCACATCAATTGAACCTATTCAAGGTCGTAGATTTGTTAATGATTTGAAACCTATATCTGAACTACAAAAATGGTTAGAAGAAAAGAATCCTCATTATATTCATTGTTTACCTTCTGTTTTCAAGCAAATAGATACTAGTAAGATTTCAAACTTTATAGATTGGAAAGGAACTGGTGAAGTTGGTGGTAAAGCTTACTCTTCAGAAGAATGTGGTATAATTGCCTTAACTTGTCCTGATAATCCAAGTGTTTATCACGTTATGGAAAATCAAATTGTAGAAGTTGATAAAGACGGTGCTATTATAATAACTACAAATAGTAACAAATACATAAGAAGATATAAACACGGCGATCATATTGAGTTGGGTAAGTGTAATTGTGGTAGAAGTCTACAAACAATAACAAAAATCCAGGGTCGTGTTAGAAATATGATGATTTTACCAAATGGTGATAAGAAATGGCCCTTAGTGGGTTCTTTAGAATATGAATCTTTTGGTATAAAGAGATTTCAAATGGTTCAAACTAAAATAGATGAATTGGAATTAAGTATTATTTGTGAACCATTGAACGAAAGAGAGTCTGATTTAATTAATGTTGTTAGAAAACAAATTGGATTTGATATCAATGTAATCATAAAATATGTAGATGGTTTTCATAATTACAAATTTGAAGAATTTATATGTAACATAAAATAAAAAAACCTCAGAAAAAATCTGAGGTTTTTTTGAATAGGGCCCGAATTGCTTCCGACTTCCACCACCTTATTTTTCTAAATAAGGAAACTTCTTTTTTTGGATATAATCGATTATACCTCTGATAAAAAGTTCTTTTATTACTGATTCACAAGTGTAACTTTTATCGTAATAAAACTCAATATTATCTCTAACATTGTCTAGTCCTACTTTATAGAGAGTTTCAATAGGAAAGTTTTCTATTTCTATATCTCTTTCTAACAATAATTCTTTTAACTTGTGTTTCATATAATTAAATTACTTTTTTGCTTCTTCAACAGATGCGTTTCTATAAGGAGTAACTAATTTCTTAATCTCACCTAAAGCTTTACGCGCTCTTGTATCTGAAACTTTACTTGTTGCGTTGTGGTTTGCTTCAAATTCTGCCCACAAAGCTTTCAATTGTTCGTAAACTTCTTGTTTCATTTTGATTTATTTTTATTTTTTAGAGTTAAAGTACTCTTGAACTTTATTTTTATCCAAAGATATCATCAGCATCTGATGCGTCTGTGAATCCGTTTGTTTCATCTTCTTCATCACCCATTACATCACTGAATTGTTTCTCAACTTCTTCAATCTCATCTAATGATTTGAATCTAAAATAATCATTTACAATTGGTGCCATTTTTTCAAGAACTTCTTCAGTAAATACTTCTGAAGTAAATAATTGTTTTGTTGTAACTGATTTATTTAAGTGATTAATATACCATCTGTTACCACCTGGTGTGAAAGTCATTTCACCTGTTTTCTTATCAACTTCCATTTTTCCTTTAGCGATACCAATTTGTTCAAAGTATTCTGGACGACAGAATGCGTCCAATCCAGTGTAACGATTCATACCGTGAGCGAAGGAGATATCAAATCTAATTTTCTTAGGTTTAGCCATACGATTCTTAGCTGTTTTGAAAAGAACTGAGATACCTGATTGACCTAAGTCCATATCATCTTCTTCACCAGTTTTCAATTTAGATTTAGACATAAATCCAATAACTGAAGCTGAGTATAACAAACCGTTACCACCTTTTAATTTTTCTTGTGGAAATAAATCCATTGTTAAGTAAGTGTGGTTACAAACAATCATAGGAATATCTAAGTAACCTAAATCTGTATTGATTGAACGGAACATAGAACCTAATGCTTTTGCTTTAGTCATATCTTGTTTGATATCACCTTTTAATAAATCTGCTTTTTCTTTGTTAGAAGCCATTTGACCTAATGAGTCAAGAACAATCATTAATTTAGGTAATTCAAAACCACCCATTTTTTGTTCTTTTAATTCATCAACTAATTGAGTTAATAAGATATTAACATCTTCAACTTTGTTAGATCTAATCAATCTGAACTTTTCTAATGAATTGTCAATTCCGAATTTTGGTAAATCTTCTAAGTCAATTGCTTGTTCTGTATCGATATAGATAACAGAATAACCAGCTTTTTGAGCGTGTTTTGAAACTGAGTAAGCGATAAATGATTTACCTGCTCCAGATTCACCTGCGAATGCTGTAATTCTGTTTGAAGCTACACCACCTCCTAGTAATTTACCTGAAAGGGCCGCGTCTAACAAATAAACCCCAGTTGTAATGAATTGTTTTTCTTTAATTTCTTTTTCGATTTGGATTGGAACTGATTTTGCAATGTTATCTAAAATTGAACCAATCTTAGAAAACTCAAACTTCTTTCCATCTTTTGCTGCTTGTTTTGCCATTTTGTAAAGTTTTATTTTTATTTTTCTATACTTTATATATTAAGAAACTTACTCCCCCTTTCAAGAAAAATTAAAAAAATGTTGAAAGAGGGTAAGGATTTTTTATATATAGTATATGAAAAAGTTAGAGTTTTTAGAAAAAGCTAGAAATACTCACGGTTATAAATATAATTATCCAAATTTATCAGATAAAGTTACTTTAAATGATAGAGTAGAAATTGAATATAATGGTGAGGTTTATATTCAATCTATTTCTAAACATTTAATGGGTAGATGTCCAGAGAAAACGGTTAAAAGAAAAACTACTGAAGATTTCATTTCAGAATCTAAAAAGATATGGAATGATAAATATGATTATTCTTTAACTGAATATACCGGTGCTTTAAATAATGTTAAGATAATTTTTAATGGAATTGTTTATGAACAAAGAGCCAGTTCTCATTTATTAGGACTTGCTCCTGAGTTCAGAGGTAACGAAGAAAGCTTATTGAGAGATAAGGTTAATAAATCAGATAAAGAAGGTGTTAATAATATTAAAGATTTTTTAGAAAAATATCAAATAGAATATCAAATAGATAAAAACTTGAATAATAATATATTCCAGTTTTATTTACCAAGTAAAAGAACTGTAATAGAGTATCTGAGTAAAGAACACTATTTAATTAAAGATTTGGATAAAAAAAAGGAAGATTATTGTGAAGATAATTATATTGATTTAATTAGAATTAATTATAGTCAATTTGATGATATTTATAAAATACTTTGGGAAAACTTATCAGACTACATAAAAACAAAAAAGACCAGTTAAACTGGTCTTTTTTTTATATTTTTCCTGGTATTTCTAAATACTGGTCTAATAACTCTTTTGTTTCTTGGTCATTTTCATCAAAAAGAACTTCACCATTTTTAAGAGTAATTTTATTCTTAGTAATAAGTTCTTGAAGAGCTTGCTCATCTGAAAATAGATTCATTTCATCTCCTGAAAGATGAATGCTTTTTTTGTGAGCTTCTCTGATAATAAATTTTGAAAATCTTTCTAATTTCAGAACTTCTTCTGATTTTTCTGGATTTGCTTCTAATATTCTTATTAGTCCTTCTAATTCACTTACATCAAAGACATCTTTTAAAGAAACTTTTGTTCCTTCTAATTCTTCTTGAGCAATCTCTGCTGCTTGAACTAAAAATTGCTGTACTTGTGGATCGTCACATTTATCATGTAAATCCATTAAAGTGCCTCCATTCAATTCAGAAGTAATGCTTTTTCCGTTGTTTATACAACTATGAATTTTTTTAAGAGCTGTAATCACCTCTTTGTTATCATCAAAGCTTTCAAATAATTTTAAATATCTCATAATTTATATATTAAATATGAAATTTATTTTTTTTAAAAACAAGAAAGATATCTTTCACCTCTATCACAAAGAATGGTGATGATATTTCCTTCCATTTCAGGATATTTTTCTAATAATCTCTCTGATGCTAAAACATTTGCTCCGGATGATATACCAACAAATAATCCATTTTCTTTTGCTAATCTTTTGGCTCTTTCTTTTGATTCTTCTGTTGATATAATAATAATATCGTCAACTTCATTTAAATCAACTAAAAACTTTGAGCCATCTCCAATACCTTGTATTCCGTGAAGTCCTGGTTCACCACCAGACATAACGGGTGATTCTGCTGGTTCAACTGCAACTACTTTCATATTTTGATGATGTATCTTTAAGAATCGTGTAATACCCATAAGAGTTCCTCCTGTTCCTGTGCCATCTACAAAAGCGGCAATTTTATCTGAATGTTGTTTGAGTATCTCAACGCCGGTTACTTTATAGTGAGCTTCGATATTTAAAGGATTAGAGAATTGTTTTGGATTAAAGTATCCATTCTCTTCAGCCAATTTATCCCTTAGTGTGATTGCATCATCAAATTTACCATCTGGTACTTCAATTAGTTCGGCTCCATAGTATCTTAACATTTGTTTTCTTTCCTCGCTCATATTAGATGGCATAATGATAATACATTTATATCCTCTTTCTGCTGCTAAAAAAGCAAAAGCAATTCCAGAGTTTCCAGATGTTGCTTCGATAATAGTGTCTCCTTTTTTAATGAGGTTATTTTCTTCAGCGTTGTTTATAATATAAGTTGCCATTCTATCTTTGATTGAGCCACTTGGATTTTGTCCTTCAAATTTTGCAAAGATTCTGTCTGAGATTTGTAGAAGAGGTGTGTTGCCTACCTCTTGTGATAATTTGTACATTAAAGAGATTAATTTTTATGTTTTATATATTGATATAATAGAAGTTTATTGAAATGTTTTGTCAATTTAATTTAAATAACTATATTTGTAATATGAATATATGGTTTACATCAGACACTCATTATGGTCACACAAATATAGCTGGTGAGAGTGTATCTCGTTGGCAAAGTGGTTATAGGGATTTCAATAGTGTCTGGGAAATGAATAAAGCCTTAATTGAAGGTATTAACAAATATGTGAAAGAAGATGATATACTTTATCACTTAGGTGATTGGAGTTTTGGAGGTATTCACAACATCAAATTATTTAGAGATTCTATTATTTGTAAAAACATTCATCTTGTTTTAGGAAACCACGATGAACATATTGTTGATAAGGAAGTCAAATTTCACGATAGTTCATTCAATCCAATTGAACTTTTTTCATCAGTTCAAGATGTCTTACACTTAGAAGTTGGTAAAACAAAATTATTTCTTTCACACTACTCACATCGTGTTTGGAATGGAAGTCATAAAGGTGTAATACACTTATACGGTCATAGTCACGGCTCGATTGAAGATTGGGGTCGTTCTATGGATGTTGGAGTGGATGTTGCTTATAAGAAATTTGAAGAGTATCGACCATTTAACATTGGTGATATTTTTAGAATCATGGAGAGTCGAACTGATAAAATGCAACATCATGAATGATTTACACAATAGATTGTCTGTTCTAAAGATTGTTCTTAATAGTAGTTATGGTGTTGATTTTTCGACTCTTAATAATATTTATAAAGAATCTTATGATATAAGAACAAAGATTAAGACAATAGGAAGTAGAAAAGATAAAATTAATAGAATATTCAATGTCTAGATTTGAAATGGGTGATAGATTGGTTTGTATCAAAGAATACAAAACATTTAAAGTTGGATCGCATTATCCTATTAAAGGTAGAGGTGATTTAGAGTGGAACGCTGACCCAGAAGTTAATGGACGAAAAGGTTATGGTTTCTGTGTAGAAGATGAGCAATATGGTCGTCTTTCTGGTAGAAAAGATTGGTGGAATTTACCATATAATGAAAGAATAAAGTGGTATTATTTTACTGAAAAAGAAATTTCTGAGTATTTTGTTACCGAGTGGGAAGATTATAAATCACATTTAAGAAATGAAAAATTAATTAGTTTAGGTTTATGAGAGATATAAGAACATTTGTAAAGTTATTTGATTTAAATGTTCCTGATTACGAACATTTTGAATATTATATTTCGCAATATTCAAAATTACAAAGATGGAAAGACATCCAAAAGATGATAGAACTTTATAATGATTTTGAAGGTAGTGTTGTCGATCCATATCAATATAAAATTGATAAATCAAATCAAATTATAGATTTTATAAAAACAACCAGAGCTTATAATGAATTAAATGATGATAATTTAATTCCGGACTTACCACTAACAAAGAACTTTGAGTATTCTGAGAACAAAAAATATTTATCAATTGATATTAACTCAGCAAATTGGACAGTTCTCAAAAAATATGATCCTCAATTTCTGAATGAATTAGGTGATAATTATATTGAGCTACTTAGGAAATTTGAAGTTCACCCCGTATTTTGGTATTCAAAACAATTCCGACAATATATTTTTGGTAATCTAAATCCAAAAAGGCAAATAAAAGCTCAGCGTGCTTTTGTTCAAAATTTAATTGAGTCTATATCTGAGTATTCAAAATTAGAAATCATTTGTATAAAATCAGATGAAGTAATTTACTCATTTGATGATATTGATGATATACAACAAATTATATTACATTTAGACCAGAATATTTTCAAATATAAAATATTTAATGTTAATAGGTTTGAAAATTTCAGAGTCAATAACTTTTATGATAAAGATGATAATTTCTCACATAAAGAATTATCGGGTTGTAATGGTAATAAATATTTCATTTATCTAAAAAAATATATATTCAACGAACCAATAGATATAAGAGATTTGTATTTTAGGATGGATGGTGATTTGGCGATTTGGAATGTAGATAATCTTAAATTAGAATTATGACAGAAGTAAATTTATATTTAGAGAGTAAAGATAAAAAACTAAAAACTTACCAGTTCGATGAGTATGTGTCTAATATAGATACTGCACGAATGTTACTTTTCAAGTATGTAAACTCTTTCTATTTGAATTCAAAGTATAAAATTACAGTATCAAATAGATTTTTAAATAATGAAAAACACGCTGAAATTAATATTATTCTAGATAAAAATACTGAACTAAATAGAGAATTTCTACTAAAAGATTTGCTAAATGATTGATATTTTCGACAATAAACCTTTGGACTTGAATAACATAGTCTGTCACTCTGGTGGTGCCGTTGGTTCTGACACTGAGTGGGAAAATATTGGCAAAGAATTTAAGGTCATAACTAAAGCCTATTCTTATAAAACTTCTTATCACGTCTCTGAGAATAAAATAGAAATATCTGATGAAGACTATAAAGAAGGTATAGAAGAGATAAATAAAGCAAATAAATGGCTAAATCGCTATGGTATTCATAAATATATGAATTTACTTGCTAGAAACTGGGCACAGGTCAAATACTCAGATCAAGTCATTGCCGTAGGTACTATAGTTAAAAAGGGTGAAAAAAGTCCAAAGGGATATCCAAATAAAGGTAAATTTGATATGGTTGATGGTGGTACTGGATATGCTTGTCAAATGGCTATAAATCATGAAAAGGTAGTCTTTGTTTTTGACCAAAAACGAGATAAGTGGTTTCGTTGGTCTTACTCTTCGCTGTGTTACGTTGAATGTCAATGTCCTAAAATATCATATCAAAACTTTGCGGGAGTAGGAACTCGTGAAATAAAATCAAATGGTATACAAGCAATAAGAGACGTATTTACTAAAACTTTCACAAACTAATATTTTAGTTTTAATATATCATATTAATGAGACAAAAATCCATCAATATGATTCGTAGATTTCAAACTGTTGGTTCGATAATACTATTTTTTTTGATTTTTGTTCTTTGTTGGAAAACAACAAATTTTCAAATAACCGAGATAGAACTTTCAGAATGGGGTAAATCAGGAATCATCGGATACCTATGGAATACAGCTTTATGTGGATTAGCCGTTTCGACCCTAGTAAACTCTTATTTTTATATAAAAAAAAGTAATAGAATACGTTGGAAATGGTTTTCTTATTCTATGTTTAGTTTTGTGTCAATAGCTCTTTTTGCTACTGGATTTTTCAATCTGAGTTGGGGAATAATTCATATGATTTCGGCTTGGACCTATTTTTTTATTTATCCACTTGTTATATTCATACACACACATATAAATAGAAAGACTATACATTACAAAGACTGGAGAGATGGTATGATTATTTCAATTGGAATGATTACGATACCACTTCTTTTTTTCTCACTTTTTACTGGATTAGCAATTCCTGAAACAATTCACATTATTTTTGTTATAATATGGAATCTTAAAATTGCATTTAAATGACAAAAGAAGAATTTATACTTTTTATTAAAATTTTAGGCTTTAATCAGACTTGGTCTACTGATGATAAATTTAGTATGTCGACTGATGTGATTCAAGGTAGCCCTTCGGGTGTAGTCAATTTATCCAAAGGATCAGTTACGGGTTCGAGTGTTTGGAATTTTTATGATGAATTGAAGATTATAGTAGGTGATGAGAATTTTCAGTTAAATTTATCAAGTGTAAATTCTGGTATGGTCTCTGGTAAAAACTTTGGTCAATTTAGTTTAAAAACATTTGGAGATAAAAATGATTTTCAGTTAGAAATATTTTTAAGTTTTATTTTGGGTAGTTTTAATGAAAAACCTAGTCATATTTTGCAATTTGTGCGTGACATGAAAATTAAAAATATTTTAGAATAATGTTTTTTTATAAACTAGGTAAGTTATTTAAATTGAAAAAGTGGGAGATAATTTTAGGTTCTCTTCAACTATCATTTATTGCTTCTTTTGCTTCTCAGTTTTTTTTACTTTACATGTGGAGTGAAGAATTTTCTAAATCAGAAAAAAGACAGATGTTTTTAGCATCACTCTTGTTTTGTTTCATAAATTTAGTCTCAATAAATCAGGTATCAAATTATTTTGATTTTAATGTTATAATATGTATATTTGTTGGAATGATTATTAATTTTTTTATTTATATTTTACCAGCAATTATTTTTATTATCGCAATGGATTGGTCAGAAGTCAAACTTACACAAGAAGAAATCAGAGACGCCAAATTGAGTAGAGTATTAAGAAAATTATTCTAATTTTTAATATATACATTCTATGAAAAGATTTACTGAAGTGGTAAACGAGATGAATAGTGTAAAATTTAAACTTGGTCTAGATATACACGGTGTTGTGGATGCGATGCCTGATTTTTTTTCATTTCTTACCGACTCATTTATCAAAAATGGTGGTGAGGTTCATATTATAACAGGGGGTCGTTGGGATTCTGAGTTTGAAACAATGTTAAACAATTTTGGGATTAAATGGACTCATAAATTTTCTGTCTATGACTATCTAAAGGAGTCTGAAACTGAAGTAATTGGTAAAGTTGAATTTCCAGATGGAACAATACAAAAGAAATTTAAAAATGACGATTGGGATGCTGTAAAGGGTTGGTATTGTAAACAAAACGGAATTGATCTTCATATTGATGATACTTTAATTTATAATAATTTTTTTACTACTCCTTTTGCTAGATTATGGACTCACACTGGTCAATCTAAAGCTCCTCATAAAGATGTTAGACATATGGACTAACTTTTATATTTTTTAAGATATAAAATAGAAAAGTATGTTTCAATCTGAAAAAACTCAAGAATTAGATTTAGATAACCCTATATTTGTTTTCTATATAAATGTAGAGAACAGAACCCGTCAATCTGCTCAAGAATATATTGAATCTGTTCAAAAACAATTTGACGTTTATAAAAATGCCACTATGTGGTTTGTTGCTGCAAAGAAAGATGAAGTCGTTTGTATATATGATGGTTGGGGTAGAGTTAGAGATTCCGAATTAAAAGACTTAATAGAAGAAATAAATACTAAAATAGAAATAATGTCTCAGTCACATTCATTTGATGATTTTAAAATAAATGTCAGAGATTGGAGAATAGGTAAATTAGTTGATGAAAAAGAGTAGATGGGATATAATCGGTAGTGATATCTATAAAGATAATCTAGAAGAGTATGATAGATATTTATACTACTGGTACGATGGTGAATATGACTTTGACTATTATGACTACTGTGATAATTGTGGTAAATCTTATTGTCAAAATTATGAACATTGTCAAACTTATGATTACACAGAACTACCAAATAATAAAGTCACTTATATTTCAAAAAGTTTTGGTAACTGGAAGATTAGTCATATGAGCCATCCTTTACATGGTAGATATATTGATATGATGTCTATTTATCCAAAAACGGTTTTAAGACAGATGAAAATTGATTATTTACTTGGTGTAAATAAATGGGAATTTGTCAAAAATCCAACACTAGGAGATATATTTAAAATTAATAAATAAAGACATGAAAATTGAAATATATGAAGAAAATTGGACAATAGACTTTGTTAAAGATAACAAGGATAAAATTTTTGTATTCGCTGATAACAATCTTAGAATTGGTAAAGTTGGTCAATCAATTATAAGAGATTTACCAAATGCAAAGGGTTTAAGAACAAAAAAGGGCTCCTCTGATAAACCGGTTTCGTTTTATTCTGATTCTGAATTTGAACAGAATATTAATAACATTAGAGAAGATATTTTAGATTTAAAATCTGAATTATTAAATGGTAAGAAAATTGTACTTTCAAAAAATGGATATGGAGTTGGTTTGTCTCAGATGGAAAAAGTATCACCTAGAACCTTTTTTAAATTTTGTCAATTACTTCTCGGTCATTTTGGTTTTGATAATCTTAGCGGTTCTTTGAGAAGAAGAGTTCCTGGTTATGATGAGATTATGGCCGGTACATATATTTCTTTAGATAATAAGAAATTCGAATCTAATGTTCTGACTCCTGTCAATAATAGTTATTTTAGAAAAGAATATTTATCTCTAAATCTTAATACGTTAGATGATTTAATAACAAATGGTAAAAAACTAGCATTTACATATCCAGTTAATCATAATCTTGGTGATATAGTTATATTGTCTGTTAAAAATTCAAACAAATATTTAGTTTGTCGTGTTGTAGATTCTTATGATTATAGAGATGTTAGTTCAGAGATGTGGTCGCTATTTGAAGGTTATGATAGTAGTTATATAGATAGTTTGCAGTTGTTAGATAAAAATCAGAATTTATATCAAAATCATATTGATTTTATTTGCACACTTGATGAAGAAGGTAAGATGGAGTTTAACCAAGAACTTTTTGGAAATCAAGAAATTAAGAAGCCAAAAGATACTAAAGTTGTTGGTCAAACATTAGTCTCACCGGTTGATGTCGTTATACCTGATGGATTTAAAAAACTTCTTAGTAAAAAGAATCTAGATGGTGTAATATTGAAATTCCCGGATTCTGAAAAAGACTACAAATTATTTAAAAAACAAAAATATCAAGTACAAGTAGAAGATACATTTTATGCAATAGAGTATATTAAATATCCTATCTGGGATTCCATAAAGATTTTATTAACTTCAAAAAATTCTTTTCTATGAATATAGATGACATTGTAAAAAAAGAAGGTGATTTTCACCGTTGGATTGAGAACTGTGATGGTGTTGAAATTGAGTGCGTGATTAGAAGAAACGGAGTTGGTGCTCTTTGTGGCTATGTCTTAATAAATGAAGATAATAAATTTTTTGGCTTAGACTATGATGAGATTTCTTATCGTATTGATTTTACACCACATGGTGGATTGGCATTTTCAGATGAATTTGAAGGTGGTTGGTTAGTTGGCTTCGACTGTGCTCACGCTGGTGATTTTTGTCCTAATTTGCCTCAAAATTATGGTGGTGGTACTTATAGAGATTTAAATTTTGTTAAATCTGAATGTAAAAACCTCGCTATGAGTGTATCAAAACACTCTAAATTGGCAAAACGGTTAAAAAATATTGACAGTATTTTAGGACAGTAATTATATTTTGATTATTTTTGTCAAAATATTAAGATATGGATGCTACGACAACAATCAATGATTATTTAGAAAATCCAGAAATCAATTTTGAATCACTTCCTGATTTAGTTTCAATGGCTCAAGACTATCAGTATCAAGAATTGATGTCTCAACTTCAAGAAGAAGGTTTAGTATAACAAAATACGGTTGGGTGGCCGAGTATTAGGTGAGAACTCGCAAAGTTCTTTACGGTAGTGAAATTCTATCCCCAACCTCTAATAAATAAATTTATGTCAATTTATATTTCAAGACAAAACTATAAAGACCAAAGAGATTTAGTGCCTGAATTTAGAGATTTAAAATTGAAATTAATTTCAAGTGATTTTCAATTTAGTGTTTCTGATAAATTGGTGAAAAATTACTATAATGAACTTCTCTTTATCAAAAAAAAATTTCCAAATGATATTATCACCGGCTCTATAGCACTTAGTCTTGTTGGTTTAATTAACAGAGAAGTATCTGATATTGACATTCTAATAAAAGACACTAATAGATATTCTGGTTATATGAATGACTCATATGATTCAGAGACTGGTATGATAGATAATAGACTTGGATATATTATATTTGAATTTAAAAGAGGCTTCTTTTATAAAAAGAGAATATATGAAGTTGATTTCTTTAGAGATTTAGGTTCTAAATATATTGAGTTTCAATTTGAAGGAGTCAATCTAAAAATACAACATCCATTAGAAATCATTTCAGCTAAAATGGGCATGTCTCGTAATCACAAACATTATAGAGACTTAGAACGAATGTTTGCTCTTATTAACGATTTATAATTTATTTTTCTTCCTCTTTTTTATTTACTTCCTCTTCTTTTTTGACTTCTTCTTTCTCTTCTGTTTCTTCTGTTTTCTCTATTTTCTTAATTATTTCTTCAGAAGTCTTATTTGTAAATTGACCACTTTGGTATTCAATTTTGATATTGTCACCTTCTACTTCAGTTACTTTACCAGTTGAGACGACATTAGATGCTGGTGATTCTTCTAGGTTTTGTTTTTGAGTATCTTCAATTTTATTCCAATCCTCAATAGTTTTATCCTTTTTTAGGTAAACTACATTATCACCAACTTGATAAACTACTTTTCCAGATTTATTATCAACACCTAGATTTTTTAGCGAGGCATCAATATCTGATTCTTTCAATTCATTTAGAGCTTGTGTAAAACTTGGATAAACTGATTGAATAAACCAATTGTAAAAAGATAATCTTTTCTTTTGTGCAATTGGTGTAAATGTTTTGACTTCCTCAGGGTGTAACATTCCTTTTTTGTATAAATCTCTTCCTCCACATTTAACCAATATTTGCTTTAAATCCGGCATAATAGTAGTTGCTGTTTCTGTTTTGAAAAATCCCGGAGCTAACTTTTCGTTTTCTACAGTATCTGTCTCGACATTTGGTTGTGTATCTTTATTCTCGTCTGATGAATTGATTCTTGGTTGAAATTCTTCAGAGAATTCTTCAGAAGAAATATTCTTACTGTATTTAATCTTTTTAGAAACAGAGTTTCTAATAGTTTTAATCATATAACTAACTATTTGATAAGGCATTTGATTTTGACCAAATTTTTTGTCAAAAACTTTTTTTAACCAAAATAAACCACAGTAGTCTGGTCTATTTTTTTGACCAGTAAAGTTTATATCTGTAGATTTTATGTCAATCGGGTCAGAAAGTAATCCATATTGACTATCAAATATAGAAAACATAAACTCGTAATAGTTTCTATCTCCTGAATCTAATTCATGTTTAATATCAACTGGTGTGCTTATACCATGATAACCCTTAGGTAAAAAACTACCACCGACTCCTCCGGAAACTTTCATTTCTTCAACAGGTAGTCTAAGTAAGAAACTATCACTTTTGGTATTCAGTAAAGTAGATTTAACCCATTCGATGACATCTTTTGGTTTACAATTTACGTCTAAATTTTTAAGTGCTTTACCTAGTTGTCTTTCGATGATTAGTTTTATAGTATTATCATTAAAAATAACTTTCTCATCTATTTTTTGATTTCTAAAATTAGTATAGGATCTCAAATATTTCATATAAGTCTATATATTAATTTTTAAAATCGTATTGACTTTAGTTATTTTTTCATATCTTTGTGTTATGCCAAAGTATATCAATTATCGTTATATTTTTCCACCTCGTCCTAAGAACGCGATATCTCCAGATGATTTAAATTTCTGGGATAATGGAACTCTTATCTGTCAGCCAAAGCTTAATGGTTCAAACTGTCTTATCTTTACTAATGGTCAAAAGATTATAGTTATGAATAGACATAATCAAAGACTTACCAATTTTCAATTATCAGATGCTGAGGTTAAAAATCTTTACCGAGGTAACGGTGGTTGGATGATTTTAAATGGTGAATATCTCAATAAAAGCAAATCTGATGAAACAGGACAGGTTTTCAATCATAAGTTTGTAATTTTTGACATTCTTTGTTATGATGGTGATTATTTAGTTGGTAAGACCTTTGAAGAAAGAGTTAATTTACTTGACACTCTTTATGATTGTATTGAATCTGAAAAAGATTATCTTTATTCGATTTCTACAAATGTTTATCGTGTCAAATCATATCGAGATGGTTTCAAATCATTCTTTGATAAATATACTCCGATTGATATGATTGAAGGTGTTGTTTTAAAAAGA
>JACCDX010548908.1_pt1 | contig 75875 bp, 104 predicted proteins | sample 7449681 | NCBI WGS metagenome assembly JACCDX01 (sample SAMN15323450, study PRJNA562643) | freshwater metagenome | isolation source: river surface water | place: USA:Blue River Watershed | collected 2017-08-18 | reverse complement strand
TCAAGCTCTTTTTCAAGTTTAGCCAGGTCAGTCTTGTGTTGTTTAATTTTTTCTTCGATACCGAAGATGGTTAATTGTGACATTCTAAAGCTCCTTTAGAAGAATTGTCTGCTCGGCGTCTATCGCTTTGCTACTTTTATTTATCTATAGTATATCAGGTTTGATATTTTTTGTCAAGAAAAAAGCCCCAATTACGGGGCTTTTTGTTGTAGTACTCAAGTATTACGATTTGGGAAGGGCCAAACACCGTTCGCCATTGCGGTCACACTAGGAGCGACATACTGATACCGAGGGCTGTAACCATCTTCACGGTCATACACGCCCTTGTCGTAGCCTTCATCGTAGTCCTTACGGTTGCTATCAGGAAGTGTGAAATCACGACCTTCATAACCATCAGTATAACCACGATAGAAAGCAGACGATCCCTTCTTAGGCTCAACCTTAGCAATGTTGTTACTTGCGTTAGATTGAACAGGCTTGTTGAAAGCAGTATCAACCTTGTCACTTTCGTTACCGATTTCACCAATAACTTCATAACGACATGCACGACCCTTAGCGTTGTTGTAATCGCTAGGAATGGACACTACGTCACGCGGGTTAATTTTCAGAATCACCACACGATTGTCGTAACCATTGCCGAAGTGAGGCAGATACTCCTGAGAACAGAAGTGCAGACCAGTACTACAGGTTTGATCCTTGTTGTCATCAACTTCGTTGCGTTCCATTTCAACTACTTGACCAACACCGTTGTTCATAGTGCCACTGTGAATATCCAGATAGTCGTTACGGACTTTCTTGTAAGCCAAGAAGCAACCATCAGGAGTGATCGGCAGACTATTCTTTTCCAAGAAGCCATACAGTTCATCGACGGCTCGCTTGCTAGGGTTAGTCATGAGGTTCTCCATGAAGTTAACCAGAGGCTCGATGGGGAATTCATCTTGCAACATCGCAATCATGCGAGTAGCCAATGCGTTATGCATGGGCTTGCCCTTCCAGTACAGTTGGTCACCTTGAACACTGACATTGCCCTTGCCGTAGTTCAGTACGACTTTCTTGGGTTCAACAATATCAGCGACCTTAGCCCAATCACCAGCCTTGATAGCCTCAACCACTTTGTTATAAGTGATGTGAGATTTAGCGATGGTGTGTGGTTTGTTGCCAATCACAACGGTAATGTTATTACCTTGGATAATAAACGGGAAACTCATTTTAAATACCTTTCTTTTCGTCAATCAGGTTAATATATTCTGCAACTTCAACTGCCTCTGTGCTGTATTTGCTGATACGCTTCAACAGCGGATAGCGACCATACAACTCCAACACTTCTTTCGAATACTTATCAATCAATGCTGTTGGGTCAACATTTGCTTGAGTTTGCACCGAATACTTGCGACACAGCCATTCCAGATATGTCTTACGGTTACCATCTTCAACCTTCACATCTTTGAAAGTATTGTACAGAACCATGTAAGGGCTGTTTGGATTTGTCACATGCTTAGTAGCATTATACTGATAAATTTCATTCCAGTCAATAGACTTCTTGACCAAACCCATTACATCAGCACTACCAAGTTTACTGAGTTTGTCCTTGATGTGTTCATCGAGGTTGACCCAGTTCTTTTGCAGTTTGACCCATTCCATGTCAGTCTTACGAACACCATAAATAGTGTCAGTAAAGATACCTGATTTTTGCAGGTTGTGATGCAGGTCCTTAACATCAAGGACAACACCCAAACACTGATAGCCGCTCAATGGCAGATAGTAGTGAATCTCTTTGGTATCAAAGTCACCTGCTTTACCAGCATCATGCCAGACCATAGGAGCACTAGAACTCCAACGACCACGCTTGGCACCTTCAACCAAATGCATGATAGTAACGTTCTTACCGATACCGCCAGCACGTTCCTTCTCAAGCAGGTCACTTGCTTTGAAGATTTTACCTTCAGGCGGAGTAGACAATGCCTTGAAGAACGGGTTCGTCAACACTGGCTTGTTCTTGTCAGCAGCCTCAATCACATACACATTACTGTAGTGAGTGGGCATCTTCATGTTACGCCAGTGATGCTTGGCTCGTTCAGTAGCACCAACTTTGGTGTCGTTGACAACAAAGTAAGTATCATTACTAACACGAATTTGCCATTCAGGAGAAATCGCTTTTTGACCAGCAATTTGAATGTATGCCTGATGCGGCTTGATGTTAGCACAAGATTGGTAACTTTGTGTCTTAGTAAAACCTTTGATAGCAATGTTATACTTGGTAGCAAGATCCTCAACAGAAATCTTGAATTCCTTCAATGCGTTATAACGATTAGTAGTAGGATCAAACAGTTCAAACTTGGTGTCCTGAACATACTTGACTACAGCCTGAGTAAACAGGTATTCCTCATGACGCTTAGACAGATACAGTGCCCGCTCCCACATATTGTCAATCTTGTCAGCCTCAGCCGCAATGTGAATTGCCAATTGTGCATTCAGTGCAACCAGTTTGGTCTTGATAGCCTCAATCGTTTCTGGGATGTAACTCAGACCTTCACGTGACGCTTGGAAGTCAAGTTCTCCGATATTGAATTCCATAACCAGACCGCAACCCAGCAGACTGTGCAGACCATTAAGAGCCTTGTCAGCGTTAGGAACCTCGATTGGGTACTTGATATTACCCATGATAGCATAAGAGTTGCCGCGACCCTCACCCGAGTAATGAACACCCGGGATGATGTTAGTTTCTTTGTACTCAGGATCTTTGAATTTGAAATCGGCGTTGCCAGAAACTACCGGACGCAGTTTGAAGTATTCGTAAACATAACGGGCTTCGCTACGGAACTTGTCAAAGTCATAGCGATCTTCCACGGCGAACCGAACCTCAACACCGCTAGGGTCAGTGGTTTCTTCTTCCATCATCAGTGCGATAGAAGGAACACCTTGCTCATTAATGAAAGCGGTGTAGATACCTTTGCGACCGTCTTTGACGGCGGTTACAGTGAAGTTATCAGTATAACTAAAAGGAGACTTGCTACCGAGACCGAGAGCTCCAATGAAGGCGTTAGAATCAGTCTTAGTAGATTCAAAATATGTAGTGTAAATGTTTGTAACTTGGTCATGTGAAAGTCCTGTGCCATAATCACGGATTGAGAAAAAAGGTTCAAGTGCATTAGGCAAATGAATGTCAAAGGGAGTATCCTGTTTGCCTGCGGCAGTGTGACTGTCTACGGCGTTGCAGGACAGTTCACGGATGATTGCGCGGATCTTGTTTGCATACAGACCCGAGGACAGAATGTTGAAAGCCTTAGCACTATTGCGAATCCGAAATTCGCCAATCTCGCCTACGTTGGAGACGATTGCTTCGTTTTGTACAGCAGAGTGTAGTTTCATGTATGTTCCTGTGTAAAACTATATTATATAACCGATTGGATTATTTGTCAAATTCAACCGCAAGTGTTGCGGCAATCATTGCGTCAGCAGGCTTAGACCAAAAGAAATTCTTGGCGTCATGAGCCTCACGGACACGGTCATTTACCCGGTCACAAAACTCTTTGGGCCAAGAATTCATAATTTTGAGAAACTTGGCAACACTGGCTTTCTTTTGTTCATCAGTGAGGTTGTGTTCGTTTCGAGTTTCTCGGGCAATTTTGGCAATGTAGACCACTACCGCATCTAGTTGTTCCTGGTCAAAGGACAACAGATCGGTTGGGTCAGACTCAGGTTGTTTCAGTGTGTCAACAATTTGATCGGTCATTTTTGATCCTTAGATATAGAAGGGGGTGTCAAAACCGAGGGCGTCATAAACGCATTCACGGACTGCGGTGTCAGTCGCTTCACCGAAATCCTCAGGGAAACGGTCAGCCAAGTCACGCAATTCTTGGAGAACTTGGGGCCAATCCATTTTGAGTACTTTAGCACTACGCACGATTGCGTCAACTGCATCGTCACCGAAACCGGTGTACATACCATAGTAGGGCTTAGTACCGAAAACTTCTTGAACGTCTTTAGTCAGTTGATCCATTTGCAAGCTCCGTTAATCAATCAATACATGTATTATATGCCCAAATCCATTTAATGTCAACCGCAAAAAGGTAATACTTTAGCTTAACACATTTAATCATAAATACGAATATGAAGTACCTAGCATCAGACGCAAATACCATAACAACCGTGCAACTTATATCCACTGTACTAGCAGTGGTAGGATTAGTATTGCTACCTCTACCGTTGCATTATCTGTTGGTGTCACTTGTAATGTTCTATGTGTATGTGGTCTTGGGTGTAAGTATAACACTACACAGGTACTACACTCACAAAGGTTTTGAATTTCCTAACCCGGTAGTTAAGTGGTTATTTACTGTGATTGCTATTTTGTCTGGAAGGGGTAGCCCATTAGGATGGGTTTACGTTCACAGAGTTCACCATGCTCATACTGATACTGAAAAAGACCCCCATAGTCCACATAATTTGGGTTTTAAACTGTTCGGCTTTAGACCGCTGGAACCTAAAGAAGAAAAGACTAAGATTTTTATGATTAAAGATATGTTGTCAAAGGATCAAGTGTTTATCCATGAAAACTATCTAGGAGTGATTCTATTGTGCTTGGCAGTATTGGCACTGATAGATATCAATCTTGTATTCTTTGCGTGGGTTCTACCTGTCGCATTGGTACAACTAAGTCAAAACTGCTTTAACTATTTTGCTCACATGTATGGTTATAGAAATCACGACACTAAAGATACTAGCACCAACAATGTGTGGCTCTGGCCATTAATACTAGGCGATGCATGGCACAACAATCATCATGCAAAAGCCCAGTCTTTTTCTACACAAGAAAAGTGGTGGGAACTAGATCCTGCCGCATATATCATAAAGGTTATTAAAAAATGAAAAGTTTATTCTATCCAAGAGAGTGGTTCTTTGTTGCAATGCAAGTGATTGCTGCCATAGCAACACTGTATGCAATCATGAATCCGGCACCAATTGGTTACTGGGCACTAGCGTTATTTGGTTACTTCTTAATCACATGTCTTGGTGTAACAGTAACATTCCATAGACTGCTAACTCACAAATCGTATAAACTATGGAAGCCAGTCGAATATCTGTACTCATACTTTGGTAACATGGGTTGTACTGGTTCTAGTGTTGGTTGGGTATTTGTTCATAGAGCACACCATGTCTATGCTGATAAGCCCGGTGACCCTCACAGTCCTGTTACATTAGGACCAGTAGGAGCCTTCATTGGTAATTACAGCGGTCCATTCAATAAGTGGATGGTTAAAGACATTATTAATGATCCAGTACATCGCTTTATGCACGAGTGGTACATTGCTATTGTTCTAGCGACAGTGGGTATATTGTATGCGATCAATCCATTGTTAGCAGTTTATTTGTTCCTCATACCTGTTCTAATGAACACACTAGCATCTAGATTGAGTAACTGGATTGACCACGATCCTAGACTAGGTAAAAAGGCTACTGAAGGTAAAGACAATGACGCATCACATAACGTATGGTGGTGGTCATATATTACGTTCGGTGAGGGCTGGCACAACAATCATCACAGATACCCGGGTGACTATAGAATAGGTCGTAAGTGGTATGAATTTGATCCTGGAAAGTATGTGATAAACTTAATGATGCTTCTAGGTTTAGCACACAAAAAAGCATAAAGAAAAGCCCCAATCAAGGGGCTTTTTTATTAGCGTTTCTCTACGATCTTATCAATCAGTCCGTAAGCTAGTGCTTCTTCTGCTGACATGAACTTATCACGATCCATGTCACGTTCAAATTCCTCGTATGTCTTTCCTGCACTGTTGTGCTTGACATAGATTTCAGTCAGACGCTTCTTCAAGTAAGTGATTTCTTTGTAAGAAATTTCAATGTCACTTTGCATACCACGGGCGCCACCTGAAGGTTGGTGAATCATGTGTCGTGCGTTGGGCAACATAGAACGTTTACCTTTAGCGCCTGCTTGCGCTAGTAAACTACCCATTGAACATGCTTGACCCATAACGATAGTTTGTACATCAGGGCTAATAAATTGCATTGTGTCATAGATTGCCATACCTGCAGTAACACTACCACCTGGGCTATTAATGTACATGCTAATGTCTTTGGAGCTGTCCTCACTCTCTAAGTATAGTAGCTGGGCAACAATCAAGTTTGCCATTTGGTCATGAACTTCACCCTCAAGCAGGATGACACGGTCACGTAGCAATCGACTGTAAATGTCATAACTACGCTCACCTTTAGATGTTTGTTCGAGAACGATTGGGACTAGACTCATAAGATTCCTTTTTAAAAAAAATTTGCGATAAATACTAAATCGGTGATAGAATAGAGGTTCTATCAACTTCATGAGAGATTATACATGAGACACTTTGAATTTACAAGAACTTTGGTCGAGGCAGCTGCCCGTCCTAAAGCAGGAAACGTGGATGTTCAGCCCACTCCTGTCACCAAGCAACAAGTAGAACAAATTCTACGAAAAAACGGCTATGAGGACTTCAAATTTGCTGGAAACAAAATTAACGTTTTGGTTCAGATTCCAGCAGGACAAAAGAAAAATGAATTCCGTGTAGCTATGTTGAATGAAATACTAGCTGTACTAAAAGCACAACTACCCGAAGCTGACCCTGAATACAGTTCAGACCCGGGTCTAAGCAGTTTGGGTGGCATCGTTTTCAGTGCTAGCCCAGTAAGTGTTGTAGTTAAAGACACAGGTAAGCAAGGTGACCAGTCTGCAGGTGTTGCTAACGAGCTAGAACTAGCAAGTATTTTACAATCTGTGATTCAAAAATATGGTTCTGCAAACGTAACATTCGTTGACCCACGTGGTAAAAAAATGACTATCCGTAACTGTACAAATGTCGATGTGGCCGGACGAGATACAGCGGATCGTAAGAAAGCAGACGTTGTATTAACTAGCGAACGAGGCTCTTTGCCTATCAGTATTAAGAAACTTGACGCTGATATGTGGGAAAGTGCTGATAACATGTTCGGTGAACGTGCCCGTGCAATTTTAGATAAACTAGTAGCTAAAGGTGTTGTTGAATTGCGACAGATCGGTGAACGTAATCTACGATCTGGTGGTAGCTCTAAAACAGTCCCTGTCTATGAATTGTCTAAAGAAATCGTGATGGAACCAACTGAACAGGAAGCATTAAGTGCAGTATTTGGTGCTGACTTGAATCCTAAGGGCGGAGTCGTTGTCCAGACATTCAAACCTGAACACTTTGCACAGAAAGAAAACAATGTAACTGTTAACTGTCATGCAGTTATTACTAATGCCGCAGAGATTCCTGAAAGTCACATGATGGTATGGTTGTTACGCAATGACAGCACACGCAACGGTGGTTCATTGGGTATTGCAGGTATTCGTCCACTTGGTGTTACGCTAACACGAGGTATCGGTAAGAAAGGTACTAAGGACGTTATTCTTGTAGATCAGTTTGGAAACGTAGTCAAGAATCCAAACATCAGATAATCAACACTTGAAAACGTTTTGATATTTAAACCATCTGCGCTTGCTATATGCGCTCTTTAATGGAATTCCTAGTTTCTTTAGTTTATCTCGGAAGATAAAGAAACTAGGACCATGACTCATAATAGGTTCTAAACCCTTATTGAGTCTTTTTAACCCCTCAACATCCCACTGATATTGATGGCACATTTCGTGTGCTAAGACTATGATTAGCCATTGGCGAGAATACCACTTATCCATCATGCGTATCTTACAAAAACTCTTGGTTTTTGTGGGCATTTGTAATGATCCATAACACATACCCCAATACTTTCTACATCGGCCCACGACCTCAATTTCGGGCATAATTAGCTTGTTATTGAAAACATGCTTATTTAGGATCCTGTATAGCTTTACCACTTCATCGTGGTCAGTTCTATAACAAAGACGCTTTTGATATGCTATAGGAGGAAGTTCCTCACGCATAATTTCGGCTAATGATGTTTTTTTGAGCATGATTTATTTACCTATGCATATTGCGTAAACTATGAAGATATAAAAAATGAAACGGATTTCATGTGTCTAAATATAGTTTTAGGAGAAAAAAATGACGCTAGAATTAGCAATTGCCTTATTAGTAGCAGCCGTCGCTGTATATTACATCTTCTTCCGTAAAAAGGATGAAGTCACTGTGGTTGAAGAAGCGGCCCCTTATAAGGTTGACACACCTGTAGTTGCACAAGAACCTGTAAAGGTTGAAGTTGCACCTGCGGTATCTACCCCGGCACCAGTAGCAGAAGCTAAACCAGCAAAAGCTAAGGCCCCTGCGAAAGCAAAAGCTAAGGCACCAGCAAAAGCTAAGGCCCCTGCGAAAGCAAAAGCCCCGAAAAAAACAAACATCAGAGTAGCAAAATAATCTGATGAATATCGGTTTTGATATAATTAGTGACCTCAACTTAGAACCATCAGATGAGTTCAATTGGGAGGGGAAAGTCACTAGTCTGTATTGTCTTGTGGCTGGTAACATCAGTCACGACACCAAGACTATTAGACAAGTATTGAACAACTTGGCTAGATTTTATCAAGGGGTATTTTATGTTGCGGGGTCTTTGGAATACAAAGATGCCCTCAACATAGATAGAAAAACCGAAGAACTAATTAAACTGACAAGAACTATAAAAAACGTTGCATTTCTACATCACAACGTTGTAATCATTGACGGCATCGCTATCGTAGGTGCTAACGGCTGGTACGGTAATACAGAACCTACTGAACATGTCACTGCTGAAATGATAGAACAATATCGACATGAGGATATTGTTTACTTAAAATCCACAATCGAAAGACTTCAACGACACTTAGATGTTAAAAAGATAGTGGTCATGACAAACAGTGCTCCGGGAGTGGAATTCTATTTCCACGAAGAACCTGAAAGCATACATTCTCAACTACCTCTCAACTTAGCACTAATGGTTGATACTGAAAAGAAGATATCTCACTGGATATACGGCTCATATGGTAAAGTAGTTGATACCAATATAAATGATATCAACTACGTTAACAACGCCCATTATAAACGAGATCCGTATTGGGCAAAACGAATAGAAGTTAGAGGTTAACTCTCAGCTTCAACCTTAACTTGAAGTGGATAGCCCTGTGTTCTGGCTTCGAGTGTAACTTCAATCCCCTTTTGTTCAGCAATTTCATATGGTAGAATCGCTACAACTGCACTACCTTCATTATGAATGTTCTGTGTAATCGATGCCGCGGTATCAGCGGTATAATCAAAGTAATCTACTAAACTATGGATAACGAATTCCATGCTTGTCACACTGTCGTTCATGTAAATGATTTTGTACAACGGTGGTTCCTGCAATGCAAGATTGGGTTTGATTTTTACTTTTGTATCTGTTTTAGACATGTTATTATCCGATGTAGTTTAAGAAAGTGAGTAGCCTTTCGACTACTCACTGCTATTATATTATTTAGTGTATGTAATAGCAATAGCTTTTGGCTTCTTTTCTTCTGGAACGATTCGTTCTAGTTTGATAGACAGAATACCGTCTTTTTGTGAAGCATTGACAACCTCAACGTGTTCTGCTAGTGTAAATTCACGTACAAAATCACGTGTGCTGATACCTTTATGTAGATATTCAGCGACTAGGTCTTCTTTCTTCTGACCCTTAACCGTCAACACACGATTGTCAAGATTGACCTCAACTTCACCTTCACTGAAACCAGATACAGCAATCTCAATGTCGAAGGAGTCTTCGGTATTTTTGACGATGTTATATGGGGGATAGTTTAGTGATTGTTGACTATTGATTCGCATTAACTCGTCAAACATGTTATCGAAACCGATACCAAATTTGTGAATTGACGGAATGTCAAGGGAACGAAGGGATAGTGTTTTTGTCATATTTTTCTCCTATTAAGCAAGATGACATGTTTCAGACCCGACCATCGGCATCTGAATACGTATTTATTTTACAAAAAATACGCAAAAAAATCTAATATTTAGGTCAATATTGTTTCTTGGGCAAACTCTGGTCACGTAAGTATTTTTGCCATCTACGTTTAGCCTGGCTCTTTGCAACCTTGCGCTTAATGGTAGGCTTGACGTATTGTTGTCGGTCGCGGACCTCCTGTAAAAGATTCAAATCAGCAATCTTTTTCTTGAATTTACGCAATGCTTTATCTACATTGCCGTCCTGTACAATAACTCGTCTTCCTCTTGTCATACAATCGCTTTTGGGTTTAAAATTTGCTCCTGACTAATATTTATCTTAGTTACATTATTTTCTCTATATTTTCTAGTGTTAAACATGTGCGGCATCAACACACGCTCAATCTCAGTATGCAACCCACGAGCACCTGTTTTCAGTTTCAAACAGTTTTCAGCAATTTGTTCCAGTGCTTCTTTATCAAACTCAAGTTCAATGTTATCGATACTGAGCAAATACTTATATTGGGCAATATAGTTGTTTTTCACGTTGGTCAAAACTTCAACTAATTGTTCTTTAGTAAGATCCTCAATACTTACGGTTGTCGTAAAACGTCCGATAAATTCAGGAATCATACCAAATTTAGTTAAGTCATCAGGACTGACTTCAGTTAAATTTGCCTGCTTTTTCTGATCTTTGATATCAGCCGCAAATCCTATACTTGTACCGCGGGTTCTGCTGTTGATAATATCTTTGATTCCTACGAATGCACCACCTGCAATGAATAATATATTCTTTGTATTGATTTCTAGCATGTCTCCACCGGGGTGCTTGCGACCTCCCCCTGCAGGGATACGACACGTAGTGCCCTCAACAAGTTTAAGCAATGCTTGCTGAACCCCTTCACCGGAAACATCACGGGTAATAGATGTAGACTCACCCTTACGTGCAATTTTGTCGATTTCGTCAATGAAGACGATACCGCGCTCTGCTAGTTCTTTGTCACCGCCTGCGGCATTAAGTAACATACTAATCATAGATTCAACGTCATCCCCTACGTATCCTGCTTCTGTTAGACTTGTCGCATCTGTTACAACAAAGGGCACGCCAAGATATTTGGCTACAGTTTTCGCAAGTAATGTTTTACCTGACCCAGTAGGCCCAATAATCAGTACGTTACCCTTAGCAATTTCTAAGTCTTTGGGCGGGTGAGTAATGCGTTTATAGTGGTTCGCTATAGCAACACTCAATACAGACTTTGCACTATCTTGCCCGATAACATGCATATCCAGGTATTCTTTGATTGAAGAAGGATCATACTGTGTATCGTCCTTTTTAACTTCTGCCTCAGCGGTGTTATCGTCAGTTATCAATTGGGTACACAATTCTATGCAATCGCTACAAATTGCAACATCGTCTCCTACAATTAATTTTTTAACAATATCTTTGTGATTACCACAAAACGAACAGTGATTTAGTTTTCCATCAGTTGACATATAATTATACTTATCGAGATAGGAGGTCTATGTTATTTTTGACAGTTGCTTTCTGCAACGACAGACAATTCTACACTATTCATTTGATTAAGCATACTCATTAGGTTACTTGGAATCAACACGCTGATAGTATTTTTCTCTTTGTGATTACCGTATATTTTAATGTCATAACTAGAGCCAATACCATAGAATGAACCATAGCCTGCTATTGCGGGCGGCGCCCAACATTGTGACAATAGTGTATTTCTGCCATAGTCATTAATGGTCATCTTGATACGCATTTCGTTCTTACCGGTAACACTATCTTGTATTTTGTAAACCCTAGACATATCATTAAAACGATGCGTGGTTCTCTCGCCGATGACAATATCTTTGGGATTCTTTACCATGATAGTAACATTGCCCGGAGAATTCTTTAACAATCCATTGCTACCATCTTCTAGTAAGTTCAATGTTTCACGCAATGAAACGATGTATTCATAGTTCCATGACAATTCATATGGAACATTTAATACCATGTTTCGGTAATTATCAATTGATATTTTATATGGAAATTGCTTAATAGTGTAAGCCTTCACTGGATACCCTTTCAATACATTATCTAGTATCTTATCACCTTGCTTGCGCTCATTCATTAGTGTTGAATATTGCGCTTCGTGACGCTGACCATCCATTTTGTCAGTAGATTTGCTTGTTGCGATAATCTGATTGGTGATCTTACTTTGTGCAACCAGTACATCCACTGTTACTGTAACTTGATTGTGTCTTCGGTCAGTACTAATTACTTTGTAATCATCTACATACCCTGCACTATGTACTAGGATTTGATTTTTAATCAAGTCGTATTTGGTAGATTCACGCTCACTTAATACCAATGTACCAATCTGATATTCGATTGCGTCACGAAATGCAACTTGTTTAGCTTCCTCAAAGGTACTACCAGTACCCGTAGTTCTAATATAATTAGACTTTGAAGTACTGGCACATCCTGCAAGAATCAAGCAGACCAGAACAAGCCAACGCATGATTAGCTACCGAATTTTTTACGCAATTGATTAGAAAATCGTTCAGATTCTTTGTCCCAACGAATAGTGACAGAAACCTCTTGTGCTCCTACAACCTCTTGCTTGACAACCTTAAAGCCACGCAGAATACCTGACGCATTCACACGAATGGTTTCTTGTAAGTTGTATGCAGTATCGTTAGAATTTTCACGGATAGAAAAGTTTGTGTCTTTGCTAGCGTCAGTGTCAGACATTTGAACTACCTCACCGATGTTGGTGCGAGACTTTAGACGGTCATTCGCCTTTTCAACGTTCTTAGCCAGGGTAGTTGAAACACGTGAACTAGACACATCTTCCTGAATGAAGTGACGAACCTGAGCACGGGCCCGATCACCTGCACGAATCAATGCAGTGCGGCGATTAGATTCAGTGTTGCCGTTTGCGCTAGCAGTAGCGATGGATTCAATTGAGATAATTTCACAATTGCTCTTGTCAATTGTATACCAATGGCAGTCAGTTTCGATTCGGATTGTGTCTTCACGGAAAGATGTAGATAGTTTCTGTGTACGAATACTATCCAGTTCACCTTCACCTCGTTTAGTAGTTGAGCAACCAACTAATGCTAAAGACGCGGCTAGTGCGATTACAGCGAGTTTCATATAAATCCCCAATAAGTTACGATATTCATAGTGTAACATATTAGGGAATTAAAGTCAATGCTTTTTCTTCTTTAGGTATTCCGAAATCTGATCTTTTTCGTTTTCAGACAATAACTCAACATCATACTGCCCTTTATCAATCATATTGACCAAAAATTCTATGTATTTTTGGTCATGAAGGTATGTATCCGAACGGTCCTTGTTAACCTCAATCCAACGGTTACCATCGAATTTAAACACACGGTTTGGTAAGGCGTCTACTCTTACAAATACGTCACCTTTTTGTGCGAGATCGGGAAACTTAGTTCCAAAACTTGTGTCAATCTTTCTACCTGCATCAGGTCTCGCTCTAAAGATTTCGGGATGCATATCTTTCAATACTTCCCTGGTCATTTGCTTACCCTCATACATGACATAGCCACTTTCTAAAACAGTGACTGGATTTTCTTGTGTAACACCCTCTGTAACTATTTCAGTCGGTGGAACTAGATAATCACCCGGGCGCTCTATTTCAGCTATAATTTCGGGTTCAATTTCTGGAGTTTTTTTTGGAGAGACCTTCTTAGCTACGGGTTTCTTTTTAGCAACAGGCTTCTTCTTTGGTTGCTTAACTACAGTGATAGCTGGAGTAGGAACTTTCTTTTCACGTTTCTTATTTGGTTGTTCTTCTACGACTTCTGGCTTGTAAACCATTGGTTCAATACCTTCAAAGTGTTTGAAACCTGCAGTTAGATAAGGATGTTGTTCGAGTATTGATTGTTCTGGCTCTTTAGTGACAGGATCAGGTTTAGGCAACTGTTCTTCAACTACGGGTTCTTCTGTTGCTTTCTCGTCATGATCCTTAGGGTGCTCACCCAAATCAACAAACTTCATTGCTGATTCTTTTACTTGTTCTAATTGGTCGTCTGTTAACAAACCGTCATCTGGTGGATAATCAGGTTCGGGCATTGTAACGTCAGCAACCCATGCATCTGGTTTATATGATTCTTCTTCTTTCCATTCTTTACTTGCATTAGCGGCAAGAACAAGTGCAATAGCAAGAGGATCAAAAACAATAACAAGTAAAATAATAACCCATCGAACAGCGGCTTCAAGCATGTTACTGTCAGCATTGTCACCGTAAATCAATGCGGCGATATACTTGATAGGACCAACTTCGGCTTCTACTTTTCGATTCTCAGCCGCAATCGGTGCTCGTTCTTCGTTTAGTTTTGCAATCTCTTTCTGTGCATCACCGATTTCTTTTTGTAACTTACTACGTTCACCTGCTTGTTGTCTACGAATTTGTACGGCACGTTCAGCACCGTTTTCACTATCACCACGTGAAAGTCTAGCATCAACCTGTGCGTCCATTTGTTGTAGTGCTTTACGTGCTACTTCAATGTTGTCACGTTGGGTTTTAATTTTCTCGTCATACAATGATAACTTGGCTTGTACATCACCTGAGGTAATGCCTTGATCCATGTGTGCTTTAGACAAGAATCCAAAGATACCCATAGATGTTAATAGTGCAAGTGCTACAACAGCGGGTACTAGATATAATTTCAATATCCAGCTACATTGTTGCCAATATTTGCGTAGCCAAACAGTTGTGGTGATCTTTGCTACTTCTAGCATAGAACCCATAATAATGACAGGAATAACTGCTCCGGCAAAGATAGCAGTTAGACCAATAATACTATAATAGGCCGCTACTGTACTCAATGACAGTGCGACCAATAATGTTAGGTTAGGTAGTGTTATTATTCTTTTGAACATCTAAATATTTATTCTTCGAATAAATGCCCAAATGTGTTCATAAATTCAACTCCGGGCATTACAAGTTTTCTAGGTAAACTACGCAAACCTTGTGTGATGTGATAAGTGACGAGTTCTCCTCCCCTATCTTCATCTGTTTTCTTTACTTGAATGACTTCAATCTTGTTTCCATCTTCAAATAAGTATGATTTGCCTATTAATTCACTAGGCGTAGTCATTCTTCATCTTCCTCGTCAGCAAACATAGCATCAATCTCTGCCATGCGTTTCTTACGTTCTTCCTCTTTAACTACACCTTCGGGGGTTAATTCAAGGTCACTTTCGCAGTATGGACAAACTTGTTTACCTTCTTCAAGTTCTTTTCCGTTTTTATCTTCCCAAACCCAATCACCTTCATAACTCTGACCGGTCCATTTGCACTTAGTACATTTATGTGTAGGTTCTGGTGGTGTGTCAGGAGTAACCCAACTAGATTCATCACCTAGTTCATAAGTAACATCATAACCACCTTTACGGTCGGTCCAGCAATCATCGTACTGAAAGTCCCATTCAATATCTACATCATTGTCGTATGCATCTGACATGACTTCATCCACATCAATTTCACCTGACTCAATATCAGCTAATTTTTGTGCAATTTCATCTTCATCTAAATCAGGATAAATCTCTGATAAGAGATCCTCATCCAACTCAATAGCATACTGTCTGTCATGCGAATGCCATTCATGTTTTACGATTGTTACCATAGTGTTTCCTTATTTGTAGGGTTTAATGTCTTTGTGCTTGACAATTATAACAGTATAAACTTTATCTTTGTATTTAATCGGTAAATCCAAGTGGATAGAGATTCGTGGACCTTCAATCTCATTAATTTCGGTGTCATTTCCGACTGTGCCTACAAAAGGAATCTTATTCCACTTACCAATAACACGATCACCTATATCATATTTTGCTTGATATCGGTTCTTTGCGAAATATTCAGCTAAACTTGCCATATTACAACCAACTGTGACAAGACCAAGTGTTCAAATAACGCATACTACCACCCTTGAATGCGCCAAAGTGTTTTTTGTAGAAGTTGTTATATGCCTTCTGCCACTTCTTAGTGATAGGTTCAGGAGCATGGCATGCAAGGTAATGCAGTTTACCAAATTGCTTAAATATAGTTTTGTGATTCAACTTGAACCCAACAGGATACCATTCAACACGGCTTTGCCAGTTGTAATTGTCAGTGCGCCCCATTTTGAGTCGCATTTTCATAATATTCTTTTTGTCCATGCTTGAACTTGGACGGAACTTGTTGGGTAGATTGTTCATCGCTTATTCATAACGTAGTTGAGATATGCAATCGCAAAACTAAGTGCGGCGTTGCCGTACTGTTCACGCATCAATGACTCAAGACCACCGATAGTCAAGATACCAATCAAGAACCAAGTAATCTCATTACTGTTTCTGATATACCATTCACGAAATTTATTCATTGTCTTTCCTTTGCGTTTTTGTAAATTTTAGCCCCTATGTCATACAGAGGTTTGATAATAAAGATGCCCCAGAATACTCCAGTGACAAACATACTGAATTCTTGTAGTGTCATCATAATTAATCCCAACTAGAACTTGAACTAGGACTAGAACTACTGTCCCAAGAACTACTAGACCCAATATCATCACTGCTACTGCTACTCCAGCTACTACTAGATTTTCTTTCTTCTGGTTCAACGCTAGGAACATCATTGTTCCAATTAACAGTACCGCTGGATGACGATTTGTTGCTACTCAATAAATCGGCTACAATCATAGTAGTGAGAATATCAGGACCATCATCACGTGTATGCACATAAGATACAGTAGATCCGGTTGCTTGATTCTTCACTACCGTCCTAGACTTGTCAGCATTGTAATCGTAGGTTGTTCGGCCTATGTGTGTTGCTCCGCGCAATTTCTGACGCCATTCTTCTTTTACTTGTTTATCGCGGGCTTTTGCTTGTTCTAATTCTTCACGGATTTTTTGAGCCTTGCGCTCACCCCTGAGTTTAAAATACTTAATGCCACGGACTACAACAAATACAGTTACTACTGGAATCAGTAGAATAAGCATCCAACCAATAAAATTTTCCATCACACTATCCACTTCTTAATCAAACCAAATGCTATTCCTGCAATCGGAATGAGTAATAGGCTCATACCAAATACAACAAGTGCAGTCAACATGAATCCTATTACTTTACTCAGCATGGTATTACTTAGGGAGCATCAAACTAGTCATGTTGCTAGGAACAACGATAGTCTGAACCTTACCGTTCTTAATACCTTCGGAGATATTCAACGCAGCCTGAGCATTCATGAATGCGATAGAACTTGACGAGTTATTAGCCAATGCTGCCATTCGTCGGGCTTCTGCTTCGGCAGTCTTAACTTCGACTTCTTTCTGTTTCAATTCGTTCTTTGCACGAACCAAGTCGTTTGCACTTTGAACAACACTGTCAGCAGGCACAACGTTACGAACCAAAACTTGTGTGATAGACAATGCACCGTCTAGTTTTTCTTCTGTCAATGCTTTTTGCATCAGTTCCTTGACTTTAGTTTCAATTGCTTGACGGTTGTCTGCCATGTCCAATGCTTCATATTCACGTGCGGCTTTGTAAACGCTATTACGTGCGATTTGCATAACATAGTTATACATCAGGTAAGTGTCGCCCTTGTGTTCAACGTGGAACGCTCGGCTCTTACTATTATACAACTCGGCAACTTGCGCCTGATTCAAGTTATAGATAACCACCGCATCAAAGTCTTTCATGGTTGAGTTATCTTTAGCAAGGGGAGTCATGTCATCCAACTTGACGTTAACGTCCTTGACAGGGAAGGTCATAACTTCGCCGATCAATGTTTGATTCCAAGAACCGGGCAAGAGTTCAGTAGTACTGACCTGTTTATTGATATCTCGGCGAAGACCAACCTCACCAGTCTCGATACGTGTACATGCAGAGGTCAATGCAACAGCGGCAACGACAGCGGAGAGTTTCATAAAACGATTCATATGAGTCCTTAAGTTAAAAGAGAATTACCAAACCAAACATCACTAACAATGCGAGTGAAGATGCTAGTATACTATAACCAGCAATTTTTGTCAACACCAAAGCCTGTTTTCCTGTCATAAATCGGAAACCCTGAATCAGTGCGCCAAATGCAACAAAAAGTATTAAGAATAAAAAGAATACACGAATCATAATTAAGCCTTTAAAATTTCCATCATTTGTTGTTTATGTTGATTAATATAGCCCTGCGCTACTTTAATCATAAACTCAGCATGTTCCAAACTACTAGGAATGACGACCTTTTCACCACGCTCAAGTTCTTCGAGTAGGAGAATTTTTTCAGTGTCAGAATAGGGAATCATAGTTTCACTCCGTAACGTTTTTCAATGTCACGCATCTTTTGCTCGTAGGCTTCATCAGACTTTTTGTTCTCTTTGATAACCCAATAATGAATGAGAACAATCGGGATGATAAAGATCACAGTCAAAAGCAATAGTGTTTGAAATTGAGTCATGTTTTAATAACAGCCTTGATAGTATCAACAAAATCTTTCATTTTGTCATGTGGATAAATGTTTCTACCCAAATTTGCAAACCTAGTTGTTATAACAATGTTGTCAGGAGTATAGTCACCTGATTCATCTATCTTGTCAACCGATGGTGCGGCAGGGTGTTTGGAGTACCAGTCTGGATGATCTTTGTACAGTAACCCTAAATCTAGGGGAGTGTCCAACCAATAGCATTTACCGTTTTGTTTATTCCACTGTGCTTCGAGGTCTTCGGCAGTGATTAATACTTTAGCTGGATTCCACTGTTTAGAATTCTTGCCAGCCGCACCACCTACAGATGAACCAGTCTTCTCCATTCTTCTTCGATTAGTAGAAGAATTGATACCCCACGTTCCATCTGCTTTTAAATAGATACCATTTTTCTTACACATTTCAAGCAATGCTTGAAATGGATTTCTTTGTTTTCTCATTATTTGTCATCCCTAAATCTCACAAAGCGAGGGAATCGCAGACTGTAAGTACCATCTTGATTCTGTGTAATCACATCGCACAAGACCTCAGCAGTTCTGCCAATGACCACATTGCGATTGATCCAATAATCGTCTCGGTCAGTGTCGCTAAAGCCACTGCCAACGTTAACTGAGATTTCTTTTCCGTCATCAACTCCGGCGCAAACAAGTGCTCCCAAGCGTCCGACATTACGGCCAGTACCTTCTTCAACACCGATCACCTCTAAATCAACAGTAATTGTAGGCTTCCACTTCATCCAACTAGTGTTACGCTTACACTCATATGGGGCACCCATGTCCTTAATCATGATACCTTCAAAGCCTGCGTTCACTTGATCCTTAGCATAACGGTCAAGTTGGTCACGACCTGCGGCAGTGTCAAGATCAACCATGATGTGTGGGAGCAATTCAACATTAGGCATTTCGTCAACGACACTACGCATGCCATTAAGAATTTCCACACGCTTTTCAAGTTGAGCATTCCAGTGACCTCGACGGAAGTCAGCTAGAGGCATAATGTCAAACACATTGAATACACTATCCTCAGCTTGAACATCGGTTTTGCGGCGTGCTTGTCGCATAAGTTCTTGGAAACTCTGACCGATCACCTCACCATCAAGAATAAAACCATCATGAAATGCGCCACCGTATTTGTTTTTGATAGTGCGAACAAGATTGATAAAGTTAGATTGAACCTGTTCCTCGATGTGAGTAAAGTTCTCAAAAATTTTGCCGTTACGACTGTAGCAAGTAGTAACAACTTCACCCATATCATTATAAATGACCATCATAATGACACGCACACCATCCAGTTTAGGCTCAAGTCGTTTGATACCCTTCATTTCAGGACGACCCTCACTATTGGTTGCAAGTTGGCAACCAAAGATTGGGATTTCATAGTCGGTCTTTTTACAGATTTTGTTGATTGTCTTATCACTAATACCCGCACGAAGGTCTCGGCGAATGACCGGAGCACAGAATGTATTCCATTCAATAGTATCAAAACGCTCGGACATGTTATCAATAGCAGTCAGTGCGGCGTTACCTGTGAGTTCACGCTTACTGAGTTTGGTCAGTAGTTCATTGAATTCACCCCAGGGGTTTTCTGCATCAACGATACCAACGGTATCAGGTACCTTGCGTACCCCGAATGTCACGAAGGGATTGTAACAGGCTTTAGTCAAGCCCAGAAAGATTTGCGAGTTAATAGAGCCAAGAGTTGCGGCTTCTAATGCTTGTTTCAGTACGTCCTCTTTGTGCAGGCGACTGTCTGATTCGTTTAGTTTATTAATCCAAGAAGCGGACATTGTATTCCTTATTTGAAGGGCCACGCACTATTGGGATTGATAGGCGGGCGAGGTTTGAGTTCAATTCGTTCTTCTGAAACTACATTATAATCTACAATGGTTAATTTGTCAACCTCGAACGGTGCGTAAATTGTAATACTTTCATCTTCTATTTGCCAATCATGGTCACCCTCGTATAACCACGCTTGATAGCTTCTACCGTCATCGTCACCTTCACAATAACAACGCTCGATTGCTTCCTTTTCCTCGTCAGTGAGTTCATCGTCAAATTCGAAATCCACGCTGATGCCATCATCGAGTTCGCAACCATCACCGATGTTGGGGTCAACAATTACCCATTTGGATTCTAGGTAAGGAAGTTCATCTTCACTCTCAACGAAACCTTGACCCCAGCGATATAGCTCTTTGACATTCCATCCGACCACAGACCCATCGGGATTTGTGCGATACACATCGTACAATGCCTCAATAGATTTTTTGTCTATTGGCCGAATGCGATACAATATTTTAGTTTCCATAATATATCCTTAAATTGATTTACGTAGTAGGCCTCTGGCTCTGCATTCTTCTAATACTTGTTTAGGTAGATCCTCATAGTCATCTACTTCACTGCATTTATATTCAAGTGTCACATCATTCGGATCATCACTAACAGTATCGTCAGGCTCTTCACCCAACCAAAACAAAACTAGCAAGACAGTGAGGACAACGATGATGAAATTTTTAATCATTTTTTATTTTTCAATTCTGTTTCGATAAAGAGGTCAGCTTCATATAGAAACAACCAACTAGCACTAGGATCAGCGAAAGCGGCATGCTGATATGCAACTAACTTATGCTTGCGATTGAACACTAGGTTCTGTCCGGCAAAACCGACAAAACAGAAATCAATATTGCGACCACAGTTAACCCAAATTTGATATCCGTAATTTCTTACTGGACCTTCACTAGGAATCCACGCAGAAACTGCATCATTCAAGTACCGACCAAAACAGTCATCCTTCTTTTCTAGTTCATTAAGTATCCATTGTCCCAGTCGCAACCAGTCTTTCGGCTTAGCACTGAATCCATTGTAAGCAGAAACTTGATTGTGACTATTCAATACCCAACCACCATCTGATTCAGCACCGGCAGGACCCCAAATTTCTTTTTCAAAGAATTTTGCTAGGCTCATTTTTGATGAATGCTCTACTACCAATGCAAGAGTAATGGTATCAAAATTACTATAATTCCACTGTGCTCCAGGCTTCTGAGATTTTACATCTTCTTTGTGCATTATGTCAACAAAATTCTCAAATAATTTTCCCTCAAGTACACTGCTTATTTTATTTGACATTTCAATAGTTTTGTGCCCGTTATTATAAAGACTAGTTCTGTATGCACCACTAGACATTTTAAGCACTTGCCTAATAGGAGCTTCGCCCCAAGAAGTTCCTGCAAGTTTGGGTACGTATGTTTCAACTTTATCATCAATTGATTTGATGTGTCCTGCACAAATAGCCTTACCCACTGCAAGAGAAGTAAGACTTTTGGTCATTGACATTCCCAGTGGAGTCCGGTGTGAACCACCCCAGCGGGCATGTTTTTCGTAAACTAATTCATCATTGATTGATACTAATACTGATCTAGGTTTAATTCTGCCAAAGACCTCATCTAAATTTTGTTTGCTTTCAATGGGCAGTGCATTTTTATTTTCTACTACTTGTTTAGTTGTTGAAGGGCTTTTAGAATACTCAACCCTTGCACTTCGTCTAAAACCATCAGTGAGACTTTCTGCCCAGTTAAGTTCATGTGCCGTTGCGGCACTGTGAAAAATAACTAGACCAAGCAATGTGGTTCTGAACATTCTTAATTACCAGCTTGAGTTATAAAACACTTTATTGCCTAGGAACAATTCTGCTTTTGCTTCCTCACAGAATCTCAGGTCTTGATCCTTGTAAATGTCATCGCTTGGGTTGCCGAAAAAGAAACCTGTCGTTTGTAGCTTTTTCAATTTGTTGCGCTTGATATCTTTTTCAAGCATATCAATTTCGTCCCAGGTCAATTCAAGTTCAATACAGTTGAATGTATCAGTGCCACCTTTGGATTCGTAGAGTTTCTCCATCCAACCTTGAAGATTAGGATGCTTGCGCCAGTATGCGAGTTCTCGTGGTTTAGTCTTATTTGGATTCACAAACTCAGCGGTAGCTTGGTCCCATTCAGCGTCCTCATACCATTCATCTTTTTGTCCGGCACGACTAGCAATGTATGCGTATTGATCCAATCCCATTATTTCACCTGTTCTACTGTTACTTCTTTGATTTTGTCAACGCCTTTATCTGCCATCTTTGCGATGCCACTAAAGCCCACTGTTGCAATAACGATGCCGGTGATAACACCTACTAGAAAGTTTGTCATTATATTACCTTTACACGGTTGAGTTGAGTTGTATTGTCGCGGTGACCCTTGACAGTAGCTTGAATTTCAATTTTGTCACCGACCACTAGTGGGGTTTTCGTATAAGAGAAAAACATCACCTGATCCTGATCGTTGATTACATTGTAGAACCATGTGCTCCACTTCTGTGACCAGATACCCTTCAGTACTTCAACCCGCTGATTGATCTTGTCACCAACATCACCGACATAGCCACCACGTGCCCACTGAATGCGTCGGTCAATATCGTCACGCTTGGTAGTCTTTGCGTATGTCGCGGGCAAACTGACAATCACAGCGAGGTCGTACATGCTATTGATTTCGTTTTTGTTTGCGGCATCAAATGCTGACTGCATGAAAGGACTAAGTTGTTTACCTTCAATCAGTTTGAAGGTCAGACCTTGAAAGTATCGGCGCACGACACCACCTACTTGACGGCTTTCTTCGGTAATTTGTTCAGGGTTGGCAAGCAGTCGTTCAGCAATCACACGATTAGGCTGAGGTTGATCTTCTGGAACACCGGGCAATAATGCCTTGATGTATTGATTGCCGTTAGTAACATACGCTTGCCAAGCCGCGGCCCAAACATCATCAGCATTGAAATTGATTTTAGGTTTCACCGGAGCAGAGGGTTTGCGATATGCGTAGGGATTACGATATTCATAATCGTCGGCTTGACCCAATCGCTTTACTTCTTGGGCGCTCATATTGGAAACGTCAACAAATCCACTCATGTCAATTCCTTATTCAATACAAGTATTATATACCCAAACTGATTTATTGTCAAATTAATTTGACCAGAATGATTCGCTAGAAGGAGAGCAGAAATAAGGGGTGTCATAACGCTCTTGGAACTCACGACCGGTCATGAGATTCTTACGGGTCTTGTAAGTTTCAAAGACTTCAACAATCAAGCCCAACTTACGCTTGCCTTCAACGACAGCAGAAATGTAGTCTTTAGTACTCGGAGCAAAATCCTGCTTTGCAATCAATCGCTTACCTTCTTTGGTGCGCTTGTCTTGTTTGTAGATTTCCAGTGTGTATTCAATCAGTGCAGACATTTCAGCTCCTTTAATCAATCAATACATGTATTATATGCCCAAATCCATTTAATGTCAACCGTAGGAAAGCCCCGTTTCCGGGGCTAAAAGTAGTACTAAGTATTACTTTTTAGACTGTGTACTTTGATTAACAAATCCGTACATCTTTTCCGCAGTCTCTAGGATCTTGTCTAGACCAGGAAACTCAGGCATGTTAACTGTAGAAACTAATTGACCTGTCTTTTCATCACGTGTAGCAGACATTTCCCAACCATGAAACTTCATAGAGTATTCAGATTGAACCATGTCCTTAGCCATTGCTAAGATATCAGCACGGATTTCGTATCCGTTCTTGTTGAATTTTACTTCGGGTAGTTTTGGTGTTTCAAATTGTGACATTTTGTGTCTCCTGTGTTAATGTGTGTTAATTGTAACAGACCTATTCTGTTACAACAATGATTTTGGTAGCATTGCGTTAGACCACAATTCTTTGTAACGCTTACGCAATCGTGCAAAGTCAGTCATGATTTCATTGTGTTCTTTCCACAACTGAGCATTTGCTTCGAAAACATTTGATTCAGGTACTTCGAGTGCCGCTGTGCGTTCACCGTCACCCCTAGATTTTGTTTTCAAATCGTGCTTGACTGCTAAATGTTGAATCACTTTGTTATCTTCGATACAATGCATATATACCTCAGGTATAGTATGGAACTTAGCCCATGCTAACATTTCAGTAATTAGTTTGTCACCTATGCCTTGTCGTTGATACTCGTGGTCAACACTAACAGCAAGTTCCCAAGAACCATCAGTGTTCTTGGCCATATGACCCCATCCAACACGCTTGTCACCGGTACTCGCATACCACAATTCGTGGTCTTTGGGATGGTAACACATAGTTAAAATCAATTGGTCGATGTTGTAATCACTGATGCGATATCCAAAACGAGAATAACGATCCTCGTCAGGTAATGCTTTTAGATGGTTACTGTAATCGTTGATCCTGTATATGTTAGTGTGCTGGATGTAAACTGTCATAGTATATTCTTATATTTTCTTGCTCTATAAGCCTTCGCTTCTTGGATAGCTTCTAGGATAGAAATAAGAATTTGTTTTATAGTTCTCATACGATTCCTTGTTTTTGCTTTTGGTCAAATTCTCTTGTTAGTCTTTCAACATCGCCACCGTCTTTAGGATTGTGACTTGTGATGTATTCTTCTAACTTGGAACCGTATGTGTTGGGTTTGTCATCGGCAAGGGCAGGTATTAATGCGCCCAAGATGAGAATCACCAGTGCGGATAATAGTACGCCCAACATGATTACTTAGCCTTTTTCTTAGCTGTAGTAGGAACTAAGGATTTTACTGACTCAGTAATTTCATCATAAAATGCTTTGCTACTGAAAATCATACCCAAACTCATTGCTGATTGCATGCCTGCATCTGCGGCCGATTTAGTGTATTTTGTTTGTGCATCAACGAAATCGTTTAATGCTCTTTTGATACCTTCGTGTTGAACAGTTGTCTCTACGAATTTCTTTTTGAAGTCTTGAACGCCATCGATAAAGGCGTGAGTTGCTGTATTAAACATAATTTTCTCCTGTGTAAGTGTGTTTAAATATGAGTTTTTAAATAGAACTCATAAACTATTTATCATATTATATCATAACCTCACGATATTTTGCTAGAGCCTTCTCTCTAATCGTAGCGAGTCTTTCAATGATGTGATCGGGTAATTCATCGTCACCATCAAAAATGGGTCTAAATCTGGGTGTCTGATACCTAGCGTAACCTACATGCAAATCTTCATCATCGATGGTATAGATTGGATCGCTACCACCGAGGATTAATGACTTGCGTAATGGATTACTTCTTAGGAGCTTCGGCTTTGGTATCCTTTGCAGCCGGTGCGCTTTTAGTGTCAGCTGGCTTGGCATCAGCCTTTTTATCTTCTTTCTTCTTAGCCAACTTCATTTCAGTCTTAGGAGCTTCTGCTTTAGCGGGTGCTGGTGCAGATGCTGCCGGAGCTGGTGCTGCGGCGAAAGCAGTGAAAGATAATGCGGCTAGGGTTGCGATTGCTAATTGTTTCATTTGATTTCTCCTTTGAAAATGAAGTAGATTTAGCGTCTACAATATAATAACGCATCAGATCCTGATTACGTTGACATTTCGTTGCCCGTTTTAACTAAATACTTTATGCGATATATATCTTATCAGGGAATATTTGATGGCTCAGACTATCAAGATGCTAATACACCAAACCAAATAGGAAAAGCACTGAATAATGGGTTTTCTGTATTAATTGACGTTTGGCGCATAGATGACAAGTTGTATGTGGGTAACGGTCAGCCGTTAATTGAGGTCACTGAAAAATACATACAGGGTGACAGATTTTGGATAAATGCCAAAAATTCTGATATGCAAGATTGGATATCAGCACAACAGTCTAGCTTGTATCCAAACTACTTTTGGTTTAATACGCCCAACCCACCACCGGCATATGTCACTGCTAGTAATGGTAAACTAATTACACCAGGCACTGTGCCCATCAACAATGATAGTGTGATGTATCTACCTGAGGTAGATGACCGTAGTTTACTTACTATGGCTAAAGTAAGATGCTACGCAATATGTAGCACTTACCTATTGACAATACGCAGAATGCGTAATGAAGGAATGTGGTGGTATTAACCGCCCCTACCTGTTTTCCTCATAACACTTGACCCAAAACCTTTTGAGGGTTTAGGTGCTTTTGCTTTTTGTATTTGAGCAGCCTTTTCAGGTCCAAGTTTCATATCACGTGCTTTGGCTTCACGTGCCATGTTAATGAATGGGTTGGGGCTTTTCTTTTCAGTCATCATTTTACCTTTATAGAATCTAAATATTCGTTTACGTTTCCGTACAAACTGACCATCATAGCAATTTTACTGTCGTAGAATCGTATGAAGGGTTTGCTTTTCTTCCCGTCTTTATTTACGCCGATAAAGTAGGGGCATTTGATTTTCTTTGTAAGTTCCATCAGCCATGCATGATAGCTGTTGGCAGGCTGAGGCTTGAGGTCATATTGATAGAACTCAATCTCTGCCATTCTGAATGCTAAGTCACCGTAATCGGTTAGTCGCAACCCTTCTTGTCTACCTGATTGCCACCATTTAAATAACAGTGTATCAACGGCAGTTTCTCGTTCTTCTTTGAGTTCGTCGGGTAACTCTTTGGCTACCGCTACTGTTACAAGGTATTTGTACGACTTAGGATTGGTCATCTGGGTAGACGCATCTACCTGTATTCATAAACACAACTGTAAACTTGTCTGTTTTAAATTGTGCGTTAAGTTTGCGACACAGGTTTCGTGCGTGTCCTGGATTAGAGAAGCTAGTCTTTTTGTACTTGGGTGTAGCTTCGTTGTCCAAGTAATGTTGTGATTTTAGGTTAATTGGTTGACCGTCATAGAACACAGCCCAGATGCCAGAGGCTTCTACGATCTGGTCACACTTGTACGTGACCTTATCTACTAATTCCAATAATACTTTTGGTTGTGTTCTACTCATTTAAACTTTCCCCCCACGATTTGAACTTCAATGACTTCGGGGGTAGATTCTTTTGTATTGTTTGCCTCTACACGGTCTATTAACAATTTAGCCAGTTCATCACGTAAACCACGTGCTTCTGCTATAGGAATGACTACATCTTTTCCTTGTCTCCCTTCAATTGAGGAAACCTTATCAATAAACCTTTTGATGTGAATCATTGTTTATTTATCAGCGCCTTAGCATCACTTTCAGATTTAAATGGACCCTCATACTGATAACGCTGAATAAAGATGTATTTAGGGCAAAAAGTTACTACAGGTTCTGCATTTTGATACATTACATACCATCCTGCGGCATGATAGCACTTACTTTTTGGCGTCTTAGTGTACAAATGCAGTTTGCGTTTAATATCAAACATTGAATTGTATACCTTACTAGTTGTAGGATATTCATTAAATGCAGGTTCTTGTTTTGCTTTCTTACTGGCTGGTTCGAATTCAATCTGAACCTGTCGTTTAATGGCGGTAGTATTCTTAAAGTGTGCTGTGCTACCGTTTAATTTAACTTCAAATCCTGATCCGTCAGCAATAACATTACCGACCTTCTCATTACCATCAGTTACAATCCAAAATTGATTTTTTACAACTGGTTTAGCTATTAGTGTCATGTGTCTCTCCCTTTGTTAGTTCTGCTACAAGCAAAAAATGCTCGTAGGCTTTTTTGACTGCTGGATTATCCAACAGTTTGTTCGCTTCGTCCATCATGGCTTTAACACCTGCTTCGGCACAGTCACGCAGTGAACCGTATGTCATCATGTTGCGCTGTGGATCATCTTCTGGCATAGAATTTAGAAACGCATCAAACAACTTACGCTGTTCAGGGGTGATGTTGTAACTTTTTACTGGTCGCAATTCATTCGCTTTATGCATTGCTGTACATATAGCATCCTCTGCTACACGACCTGCGGCAATCATAGGAGCAAGTGCAGGGTCAATGTTGTATCGAGTACTCTTGCCACCTGGATAACTCATAATGATATGAGTGCCCTTAGGGAAGGCATCCATCAAGTCACTGTCATATTCACGTACAGGCTTGTAACGATTGCCAACTTTCTCGTAGAAAACTTTTTTCATTTTGAAAATTCTTCCCAGAACAATTCTGCATCTTTTACATACGCAACAGGCTTGAGCCAACCACATTCAATGCATTGTAGAATCATTGTTTTGTATTGATTGGGAATATCATTATTGAATTCAAAGCCTGCTCTAGGTGACGCCACAAGACCGTCACTTAGCATAAAGCCCTTATCGCCTTTTCGAATGGGTCTTATACTTGATTGATGTACGTTGAATGTCATTTTTTCAATTCATCCCACATTAGCTCTTTGGCTCTTTTATCTAATTTCTCACGTTCATTTTTGAGAATCAATGGAGCAACTGTTTCAATATATTGAAGCAGTGCCTCTTGACCACCCTCACGCCAATGGTTATACTCCCCTTTTTTACCTACACTAGATTTGTAGTAAAGGTTATCATCGTTGAGTACAGCAACGATACCCATATATAATTGTTTTTCAATTAGATTGCTCATGAACCTTCCCTTGATATGGTGCATTAAGCCACCGGCTAATAATTTCAGCATTCTGGGATAATTTTTCCAAACCATAACGGCCACAAAACTTCATAAAATGTACACCAACTTGAGGGGTGGCGGTTACCCTAACTGATTCACGAATACGCTGATCTACCTTATCCTTGATTTCCTGAGGTTGTGCAGTGAGGTCAATCAGAATCTTGTTTCTTTCATAGTCATCACGAACACGGTGTTCAACACCCTCATGATCTAGCCAGCGAGTTAGCATAAACGTGTTCCACGAAAAGCCCTGCTTATCACGGTCAGCATATGCTTCCATGATACCGACTTTGTTCTTAGAACCTTTTTCTCGTGCACCTGGATATGCAGGGAATACGTTGTCGCCCGCGTCACCGCGGATCAATTTTAGGAATTTGAGATAGTCGGGAGTACCAGCAAGCATTTTCTGCTCTTTAGTCTTTTTGTCGATAACAGGCTTGCCGTTATCTTTCCAATAGCCCGAGGTCGTAATTAAGTGACCCTCCACCCCATTATATTGACTCACGTTTTCTGCAAGCAACTGTTGGTAGTCCGAGTCTGTTGAAATGATGTAGTGGGTGTCGTTTGGATGCAGATGGATGAAGCGGGCAATCATGTCATCTGCCTCAGCTTCTTCGTGACGCAAAACTGTTACGTTGGTCTTCTCACGCATGTACGTAGTGAAGGCTTCATACGTATCCCAGAACATCCTGTTTTCTTCAACTTCAGCCTCAGTCTGAGATTTTTCATCTACGATGCGATTCCTTTTATAAGGGGCGTAGAGTGACTTTCTAAACGACCTGCCCTCTAAACAGAGAACGATGTGGTCAATATTGTACAGGCGTACAGCTTGGTTAATGCTTGAGAGTGTCAAGTGTAGTGCAAATGCTGCCTTTTCTTCCGGGTCACTGTTGCGTGATGCAACGTGACGGGCACGGAAGAAAGTGTTAGCACAGTCAATTAGAGCATAGCGGTGTGTCATGGGGTTAGTATGTAGTTGAATAATATGCGTATATTATACGACTATTTTGCGTTTTTGTCAAGCCGCTTTATAGCTATTAAGGTAATCTTTTTTGATTAGCGTTTTTAGGGCATCACTACTACCACAACGAGTGTAAAGATTTTCGGGTCGATTATCAGTACGGATACCATTTAAATGGTCAACCTTCAACTGACCTTTCCAATATTCATTGAATTCCTCATCGGACAGTTTTTGTTCTGCAATATTGTCTGCTTGGACACGTCCAATAACCTTACACAAAGTATCACCTTCATCATTGACCAAACCTAGATCAGTACAATGTTGACAGTAATCTTTCTTGTTCATTTGATTTTGTGAACCGGGATTGTAACCCATGTGGAAATGTGGCTTAGTTACTTTTGTAACATTGTTTTTCTTTTTGGGCACGTGAGTGTTAATAATGTCCAGATACAGATTCAAACCTTCTTGAGGTGTGTACATGTCTTGACGAAATTCATTATACGCACTTTCTAGTAAAGGCTCACCGTTAGGAATGATAACATTCACTGTGTTTACAAAAACAACATACTTAGCCAACAAGACCTTCTGGCTAGTAGGAATATCCAATTCAGCAATAGCACGTGCTTTATCCGAGTGGTCATAAACACCACATACTAAACGCTTTGCACGTGCCATTGTTTGCAGTTGCATCAAATGCACATTCTTTGCGCTAGGATAACCCAAGAATGAAATTTGCTTCAATCGAGGAATATCCCAACCCATGTTACCTTGCATAATGACTGCTAGCAGAAACGGATCGACAATGTTAGTCGGCATGTTCGCTTTTCGAATGATAGAGTATGCTTCTTTGAATTCACAATTACCCTTAGGTGTAAGATATTTCTTTTCATCACTGGTTACGATACCAATATCAGCATTCAATGCTGAACCATATGTCAGAAAATCGTTTCTACGACCACGACTACTATACAATGGGATCGATTTAGTAGCATCTTCACGACCAAACTTAAAGAATGCACCCGGCATAACTTGAACAATATCGATATCCATAGCCTTTTGCCATGTGTCAGTATCAATAGCTTTGAAGAATTGAATGCACTTGTCAACAGTCAATTCGTAACTCAGCTTAGACAAATCATAGGTATTCAGCAATTCACTACGATATGTGTATGAATGTGATTCAGTTTTGATAGGCAGAACATGTGCAAACACACTAGTGTTTTTGTTTTCTGGCATTGCATCCAATGTTTGAAACACTGTAGCACCTAGCACAGTCTTGCCACGTTGACTTTTAGTAGCAGTACCTGTGTAACCTAGTACCCGTGAACCAGCAACTGCCATACCGTAAATAGTAGGCAACCACTTCGGGTCAAAGTTTGAGTTATTACGGCCCTGATCTTCAAAGATTGTAGTAGCATCAATAGAACCCATACCAAAGTGAATTTCATCCACAAAGATATATTGCGGCACACCAATCGACTTAGGTACTGCGGGTTCAGAATAATCTACCCATATCGAACGCAACCATTGTGTGGAAATAAACCAAACGTCAACTACATCCGGTGAAGTCACTTCACCGATCTTCCATGATAGTTTGATTTCATCTTTGCGGCGGGCACGAATGGTCTTAATGGTTCCGTCAGCACATTGGATGCGCTTGCCGTGCCACTCAGCATGAAACTTGTGAAAAGGACCATCTACACAGCCTGCATCAGGAGAGGTGAACACAATACTATCTACTGACGAATCACGATAGATTGCATATGGGATAGTAATCTTAGTAATTACTGTAGATTTACCTGCATTAGTACCTGCAGGAACAATGGTGATACGATGGTCTTTTGCCTTCTCAGATTTAGTAATAGAGTTAAAAATATTGTCGTGCAGGTATGTCTTTTGTAAGGGCCGCATGAATGCCAAATCAATTTGCTTTGTAGCCGATGCAAGATTGATAACATTTGGTCGTAAGTGGCTCATGTAATTCTCCTGTATAAAGTTCAATTATAGATGGATTTGGATTTATTGTCAATTTTATTTCAATTTTATGCCTGCGGTATCTAATCGTGCGAACACATTGTCTCCGAACTTCCATCCCTCGGGCATACATGTTTGCATGTCCAATTCATTATCTAGCAAATCAGCTTCTTGGTTTGTAATCAATACGATTGCAAGATTATTTTTAATCATTTGTGCTACTTCTGTGATTGGGCGTTTTTCCAATGTCATTGTAATAGCTTGATTATAAATTAAAATACAAGGAACAATATGCTCCCGATATGTATTTTCTTTTGTGCGCTTTTCGGATTCACCAATTGTAATTAAATGGTCAATTGAATCACCTTCAAGTAATGCTCGGGTATTCTCAAGACCAAAGCCATCTTCGCTGTCAATAAAATATTTGAATCGTTTAGCAATCTTTTCAAAGATATTACGTTCCGATACTTCCCTCGCAATAGGCTTGATTGCCTGTCCTCGTACTTTTTTAACAATGGTTTCGATTGCTTCGATAATACCAACGATAACCCAAAAGTTATCAAGTACATCACCGTCAAAGTTAATATTGATAAAGTCTTTTGAGTCCTTACGTGTTTCAGCACGTTTACCGATTTTTTCAGTAAAACCGGCTTCTAATATACGTTTACGAATTTCGGCAACGTCTTCAAGTTTTGCCGCCCAACCCACAGTATAGTGATTTTTCTTTAGTTCACATTTGATACCGTTGTTACTATTAATGTACCAAATTTTCTCCTCATGCTTCCGCGGTTCGTATTCACGTTCCTCACATGAAATTTTGAATTCGTTGAATGGGATAGCTGTCATTTGGGTAGACCTTTAGTTGAGTAAGTCTATTGTACTCCCAAAGTAGGTTATTGTCAACCTTTAAAAATGAATACTTTTAACTTACTTCTGTGCGACCATTTCCTAGGTCACGTGTTACTACATTTCGCATATCTCTGTTTGTGGGATCAGCTTGTTGTTGCTCATAAAGTTCTAAGGCCACATTGCGACAGGTATACTGAAACCACCTTTCGACAATGAGTTGGTCTGTGTCATCTTCACGCTGTTTGTAACCTGACTTGATTAAGTTCAATACGAACTTGTCATTCCAGTCTAGCTCGAATGAGCCATCGTTAATATTTTCAGGATCCAAATCAATACGAGTGATGGCAACGTATGGTTCACCTGCTAGAGTTGCTTTTTCTTTAGCTGAAACGTCAGTAGTATCCTGTTTAGGCCGGCGAGGTTTCTTTACCTTAGGAGTAGCGGGCGTTTTCTTTGGTTCAGGTAGCCCATGATTTTTCGGTAATGTTTCTTTCTTTTTTCCAAATAACTTATCAAATAATCCCATTTACATATTCCTCATATAGTTTCATGCTAGCCATGTTCTTAGCCTTACTCTCACACATGATATCGAATTTGTCATTGAAAGCCATAGCCCATTTGTTCACGGCATTGTTCCAGTAGTAGTCACTATGAGCACGTAGCTTTTGACGATTCTTACCTTGACTGATTAGTACGTCCCGATCAGGTAAAGTATTAACGCAATGACCAACCAAGCAATCTTCCCTAGACACAGAATAGTGTAGAGTAGGGCGAATGCCGCGCCAAGAATCAATAACCCGTTGAGTGCGCTCGTCGGATACAGCCAAGTATTCTCCTGAATTGACCCAGTGGTGATGAATGTCCAATACAATTGGAACAAGATCAGATATACTAAGGCAATCATCAAGTCCATAACTCATTTCTTCGTTCTCAATAGTCAGGCAATTGCGAGCCTCGGGACTGAGCCGATTGTATGCTTTGCGGATACCTTCTGGGCCTTGACGACCACTGATGTGAACGTTAATTTTCATGTCCTGAAAAATCTTACCATAACCCATCCATCGTGCCATGTCAGTGTGATACTCGAACTCCTCGATACTCTTATTTACTACCTCAGGGCGGTCACTTGCTAAAACTACAAACTGGTCAGGGTGAAAACTTAGACGCACGTTGTTAGCACGGGCCGTCTCACCGATAGGTGCCATCCAATGTTCAAGTAGATTTTGGACATAGGGACTGTGCCAGAAGTCAGTGTAGTCCTCATGTGTGTAGAAACTGAGCATGTCACTTGTGATACGTAACATACGTAGAGGTTCGGGCAGAGTTGCTACCTTTTTGACTAGCGCATGTGTATTCATAATGTTGGTCTTTGCAACGTCAATGATTTTGTCCTCTACAGTTTGTCGGATGTTGCGCTTTGCCCAAGCCATAGTCGTGCCGCCGGTGTTAAGACCTTCGACTGACGAAATCTCGCCTTTCTTGTTAATTTCAGCGAATTTACAAGCAAAACCGATACGTTTAGTATTAAGATTGAAAGAGTGCATGTGTAGACCAAAGTGATAAATAATAGATATAGTGTAGCACAGTTACGCAATAAAGTCAACTATTTACGGACCCAAACATGAAGATTCAACAATTAATGGAGGGCGCAACGCCCAAATTACCCGGAGCATTCGCCGGAGTACAAGTTATGACACCTCAGCAATTCGTTGCTAAGAGTGCGGAGGGTGAAGAACCTGGACCAGAACAAGATGTAGAAGAAGGTGATCCTGGGTACAACAAGCATAGTTTTATCGGTAAGATCCGTCGTGGTCGTGAGGCAGATAACAAGGGCTGGGGACAACTTGGTAAACTATTTCAAGCAGACAATGAAAAAGACGCTGAAAAGGCATTACGCAAAGGTAATCGTTATTACAATATGACTCGTGGTAGCAACAAGACAGCCGGCGGGTTCCCTAAAACTTCAATAGAAGAAGCAAATGGTGATTTACTAGGTGCCCAAACTCGTCCATTAGGTGGTCAAGAGTTTCAAGATTACATGGGTCGTATTGCTGGACGTGAGAAACAAAAGACAGACAAGTACAAACTTCCATACATTCACCGTTCAAGTGTAATCAAGTATTATAATGAAGAAGGCAAACGCTACGATGAAGGTCAAATCGTTCAAGCACTAAAGCAACGTCCTAAGAAGTTGTTAAAGCAAAATGAAAAGATGAAACACAGTAACGGGGAACTAGAACAGTTCTTCAATATTGGTTTTGCCGCACTAGTCGGTGTTGCAGTTAATGAAAGTGATGACAGTCTAGTTATCGTTAACACATGCCCAGGTGCTGGATCATGTAAAGTAGATTGCTTTGCTATGAAGGGCGGTAAAGTTCAGTTCGAAGGTCCATGGTTAAGTGACGGTCGTATTCTTACATATCTGTTGAATGACCCACAAGGCTTCTTCAGTCAACTAAGCGCAGAGATTGCTAAAGAAGAAAAAGCAGGTCAAAAGGGTGGTTACAGAGTAACTATTCGTTGGCATGATGCCGGTGACTTCTTTAGCCCTGAATATGTTGACATGGCATTCAAACTAGCAAAACAACATCCTAACGTACAGTTCTATGCTTACACAAAGATGGGTGATGTTGCTGTTGGTGCTAAGCCAGACAACTTCATCATCAACTGGAGTGAAGGTGCTCATACTTCACAAGAGAAAAAAGTTAAGGCAGCTGATCCGAACTTAGAAAAGACAAAGAATAGCCGTATTGTTCCAACAAACATATTCTATGACTTGTTAGTTAAGGACGAAAAGAAGAACTTGGTTAAGGGTTCAGAAGGTCAATGGCAAGTCATACCTGACAAGTTACCTGAACTAAAGCAACGTATCGCAAAAGAGTACGGAATCAGCGCCAACTCTATATTGTCTTATGACGAATGGGATCGCAAGACACAAGGGGGCAAAGTAGAAACTCCTGTCAAGTATAATGTCATCATCACTCCCGGTGAGCCAGACATTACAGCTAAGAGTCATGGAGTATTAAGCACATTATTATTGAAGCACTAAAATGAGGGCAGAAGAATTTTTATCAGAAGCATATAGCGACCCGGGAATTAGAAAAGTTCTACAGAAAAAGGGTTACAAGTACTTAGGTCAAGGAGTAGATCAGACCGCGTATCTTGCGCCTGATGGAATGATATTAAAAATATTTGGTACTAGTCGTAGTTCTAAGAATGGTAGTTTAGAACTAACCAGAGCACAAAAGACCTTTAAGGCGTATGCTGACTATTGCAAGGCTCATGCTAACAATCCTTTTTTACCGCAGTTCAGTGATTGGAACATGTTTCAGTACAAAGGTAAACCTTATCTACAAATTAAAATGGAACGACTGTTTGAATTTAATAATGGCGCAGGCGGGATTGAAGATATTCTAGCAGACATAGCAGACAAGGCAGAATTAAGTAAAGATCCAAAAAGGAAGCAGGAATTTATAAACAAGTTCATTAACGAACGAAAAAAGAATGATATGTGGTCTTATGATAGTGTAAGTCCAAACGCTTCACTGGCTTTTAAAAAATTAATCGGGTTGATCGGTGAGAATGGATTTAACCAATTGTGGGATACGATTTATGATTTAAGGCAAGTATCTAAAAAACTTAGATTGAGCAATTTAGATTTACACAGTGGCAACTTTATGTTAGGAAGTGACGGTCAAATTATTATTAGTGACCCGTTCTTCGCAGGTTGGGGTAGTTAAACTTTCAACAACTGTTCCATCGTATACAAGTTACGCATGTAGGGCGAAACATCTTCTAACACACTTGAAGGCGTATCGCCCTTTCTTCTTGGGCCGTATTTAATATCAAAGTCGCAATCATTGACAGTACGATATAATCTAGCAATTTCATTGACTGTATACCCTACTCCGTGTCCTAGGCATTCAATACTATTACTAGGCTTTTCGATTGCTTGACTCAATGCATCACAAATCTCCATGACATGAACATAGTCACGCACACAAGTACCGTCTTGTGTTTGATAATCATTGCCGTAAACAGTAAACGTTCCTGTTTCTTCTGCTTCCATTAACTTATACATTAATCCGTCAGGGTTCGTTGGATTGAAGCCATCACTACCCACAACGTTGTAGAACCTAAAAGTTGTGTAATCTTGAGGTCTGTGCTTAGTACAAAACTCACGCACAACATCTTCGGCGGCACGTTTACTGATACCATATGCACTATTACAGTCTTGTGCGGCACCTGTACTAGCAAAGATAAAATTCTTTGTCTTTACTTTGTTCAATATGTTCATGGTGCCATTCATGTTAGTAATGTAATACTTTATGGGCATTTCTTCGCTCTCACCTACACGGACTAATGCAGCCAAATGAATAACGGCATCGTATTCTGATTCAGGTTCAAACAGTCGATTAATGTCTTGCTTGTAGAATCTATCAACTGGTGTTTGGGGCATGTTTAAATCTAAACCATGCACCTCGTATTTACCCTCTAACATTTTACATAGATGACTACCTATGTATCCCGAACTACCTGTAATTAAAATCTTTTTCATTCAAATACAAACAGGCTTTCACCTGTCACTTCCTCTGTTGGTTCAAAGTTAGGATCTTTTGTTAAGTAAGTATCTTCATCTGTATAGATAACTCTAAACTTATGTTTGTTCGTTAATACACTACGGATATCATCAATACAAATAATTTTGCGATCCAGTCCCTTGATGTAATCTTGTAACCTTACTGTTGTTTCACCACAAATCTTTGCTGTGTTAGTGTTAGATTCTTTAGACTTGAACTCATTGAAACACTGATTCCATTTGTGAAACACTTTTGATTCATGATTCTTGGCATTATCCAATGAACCTAACAAGTACCATGTATCTGCGTTTTCAAAGCTATCATACAACTCTTTAGCTCGTTTAGCCATATCTTTTTTAGTGCATGTATAGAAGAAATCACTGTTGAAGTTTTTAGTCCATCGTTGATTTTCTAATACTAATGTAGGTAATTGAATGTGTTGCTCATAGAAAGCCATACCGTACGATTCAACTACACTAGGATTGAAGGCGATACGACTAGATTTGATAAAGTCTACTTTCTCTTGTCCAACAATACTAGCACGAACATCATATGTCGCACCGATCTTCTTTAGTCGTTCTTCAAACTTCTTGACACCATTAGGACTAGTCATTACTTTAGCGGGTAAACCCGTTTGTTCAATCAAGTCAATGAACAACTCAGGGTTCTTACCTTCTTCCCAACGACCAACAAACAATACACCTTCACGTTCACTGTTGTATTCTTCTAGTAAACTACGCTCAGTGATGGGAATAGGGAGATGTTGTGCTGTTCCGTTTACGTGCAACAAGTTGAACATACTTTGCGTACCTACAAAAATATTATCTGTTTCTAGTTGTTGACGCATCAATACATTCGTATTGTATAAGAATGGGTTCTTAGTGTCCTTGAATATCTGACTTTCTAAGTGAGTATAAGCAATTATTTGAATAACGTCCTCAAGACCCATTGTACTTGCTACTTGCACGGCCTCATAAGTATTGCAAATCAATGCATCGTATAGGTTATGCTCTAGTGCTTCAACAATAGCAGTACGGAAGTTAGCCATACGCTCATAGCAGAATGTATCACCATACATAAAGATATTACTATGCTCTGTGTACTTGAGCGGCTCTAATGGTGCAATAACGTTAGCCTTCAGTGACTTTACAAACTCACTATCTTGCGGTTCTTTGTCTGTAATGATATCAACTTTTATATTATATTCATCCATCAACTCACAAAAACTTTTAGCAAACTGACCGATGCCACCGTGAGGAATGAGTGTTTGATAACTCACCAAAAAGCCAATTCGCTTATCGTATGTTCTCATACTATTCCCTTAAGTCTAGCAACTAAGAATGCATCCTTTTGATACCAGCGATAATCAAATATAGATTCTCCGGGCCCGGTAATCATTGCTGTTTGTCTGTATGCATTCTTTAGCCACAACTTTTTCCCAGTTATGTGACATGTTTGCGGGAACCAAGTAAATTTATACTCGGTACCGATACATCTACGCTTAAATGGATCGTATGTTTGGGGCTCACCGTCTTCCATTACCAACTCTCCACATCAGTGATATCCATCTTGATCGTATTCTTTGGGTCGAACTCAATAGTGACATTAGGACCAATACCACTAACTGATTCTTCTTTCCATACAACCCTATCAAGATCGTACATTTCGAAAACTTCTTTTAGTTTTTCGTATTGATTTCTTGTAATAACAACTTGTTTCATTATGTCCCCCATTCATTTTTAAATAACGGCACTTGTAATCTATCACTATATCGCCAGCCTCTGTTCATTGCTTCAATTGCTACGTTACGTGCGTTCAAGTTGTAAATAGATTCAACCCCACCGCATGGCATCAAGTACACAGGACCAGTAAAGCCTTTCTTGCGATACTCATCTACTGCTTGTTCTGCCTCTTTTACATCTTCTTTAGTTGCCACAACAAACTTCAGATATATAAATCCATACATCTTATAACCCGAGACAACTTCAGGACAAATAGCATCTTCCCACTTCTCTCCGCTGATACTAAGTTTTGGACTCACACTAAATGTAATCGCATCTTTAGCACGATGCTTTTGCCAAGTAGTTAAGTATTTGCCAAACTCGTCACTGATGCGTTGAGTGCCGTTTGTTTCAAACGTCAACTCTTTCAATGACCTCATTTTGTCGTGCGAAAGAAGGTCAGGATACGCTCTTTGCCAGCCGAGCAGTGGTTCACCGCCCGTGATAACAAGGTGTTCATCCATCCAACGACCTCTAGGAAGTGTATCAACAATGCTACTAGCAATAGTATCGGAATCGAGCACAGGACTAAGATGTTTGAAACGAGGGTCCCAAGATGCATAACTATCACATCCCGTACTGACAAGCGGTAAGGATTTATAATCTGTAAAACTTTCTGCATTAATCGCAATTGTGTCCCTCTCTGTACTCTTTTCACCTTTGTTCAACCCAAAGCCGTTGCATTCAAAGTTGCAACCGAATGTTCGCAAGAACACGCTAGGTACACCCATGAACTTACCCTCACCTTGAATTGAATAGAATAATTCTGATATTTTTATTTGACTCATATTTACCAATGTCTAATGACGCCCGCTATAATAAAACAATTTGTTACTATATATGATAGCACAATTAAAGAACGGATGACAGCAATACGGTCAGCTTCACTGTCCGTACTGCCAGCCTTCTCGCCTAGGGCTTTTGCCCAAATACGCCAGAGTTTACGCAAGTAAGTCCTCATTCCATTCACGATGACCTTCACGGAAAGCCATGTTACTTTGTGTCTCACGTACTTCTACCCGATAGCACCAAAGTCTATCACTTTCACCTTGCCCTAATAGGTCGGGGATATAAACACCATTGACATATTTGTAAAGCATGTCGCTCAATCCTTCACATCCTAGTCGAGGTAGAATTGTGAGTTTAGCCATCTTCTTTTCTTGTAGCAACTTGTATGTTTCTAGCTCTGGATCATCTGCACTAACAAGCAATGTATGGTCGAATTGATCCTCAAGAATCTTCTTCAACTCTTTTAGACCACCATAGTCCATAGCCCAATTGCGAACATCTAAGTTGTCAGTACCGAAATAGAACTTCATACTGAAACTATATCCATGAATCAAATTACAATGACTGTCAGCACGCCATTGACGATAGGCGCATGGAAAGCTGTCATGGTACTCTTTTGTACTTACGTACTTGTATGTTATCGGTTGCATAATTTCTCCTATATTAATTGTAACATAGGCAGCAGAATTTGTAAAGCGGGATGATGACCGAAGACCGCTATATCTATTTACCAAATTTTATTTGTATAGTTCCAAAAGCATACGATATTTACTATACGCTTCTGCTATAGCAGGATGTTGCCTACGTAAATATCGTTCATCACTTTCATCTTGCCAGGTTCGTGTGTATTCATCGTCTAGTTGAACCAATTCTTCAAACCCACTACGTGTAAGTTCCATTTCAATAAGTTCTTCACGGTCAGAATAATATCTAGCCGTTTGATTAGCTCCGTAGTTGATAGTATCATACATACGGTCACGCACCACACCAACATGCTTGATTCTAAATTTACTCATAAATTGGTCGTACTTACTCATTGTTGACCTCTCTTATTTGCTTCACTGTCATATACACGTTTACGCAAACTACTAGAACTGAAACTATGATCTCGTCCATTGTATATAATCTCTATCCCCCGAAGAACACATTCGGATTTGCCCGTGAAAGGTTTATCAGCGTATTCGACACCGAGTATCCTTGTATCCACGGGGAGTATAAGGAGTAAATCAATGAGGTCTTGCTCGGTACTGTACACAACAACCTCATCAACATAACGACAAGCTGCCAACTGAATTTGACGCTCAACAATACTTTGTATCGGCTTGTTTTTAGTCTCAGGGCGGTCAATTGTAGGATCAGTTTGAAGTCCGCAAATGAGGTAGTCACAATGGTTCTTCGCCTCACTAAGCATAGCAATATGCCCGGCGTGCAATAAATCAAATGTGCTAAACGTAATGCCGATTCTTTTGCCTTCTTGTTTGAGTTTTTTAACATGATTGAAAATCATTCTTTTGCCTTGTCAATGATATCTTTTACAGCAACTACATTTCGTGCGTCTTGTATAGACATGTGATGTAATTGCTCGGCACATCGTTCAATCTCAATAGAAACCTTGCATGTGCCACATTCTTCCTCAACTACTCTACGAATCTCATGTAGTGCTATTACTGCATCGACTAGTTTAAGATTCCTCATCTTCTAATATTTCCTCTACTACTGTTTCGTCCTCAAAATAATGAACATCATACATCTTACCTGCATGTACATATTCATCCGTGAATGACCTTTGATTGTTTGTTGAACGAATAGGTTCAACGAGCCTTAACACAGTGAGCATATGTTCACGCTCTTCACCTTCTAATACTCTACGGGGAGGCCCCATTATCTTTCTAATGAAAGCACGGGCCTCTTCAGGTGTCATGTTAAGACTGTTTATCTTTGCAGTCACAGTTACGACCCTGATTGCAGTTGCCTGTACAATCGCTTTTAGGCAATCTACGAACTATTACTACAGCGACTGCAACAACGATTAGAATGATTAGTAAATTCATTCTTTTGACCTCATCAACTCAAATAAATCATGCCCAAGTTTATTTTTGAATTCTTCCTCAGTCATATCCACAAGAACATCCTTTGCAAGTTCCATGGGTAGTGCTACTGTTATTAGCATTTCTGGAGCAAAAGTATCTGGATTTGCTTTTATGTGTCTGCTGACTAGTCTCATTATTTGCAACCTTTGTTAGCGATTTGCAAGAACTCTGCACGTGCCGCTGGGTCAGTTTTGAATCCACCACCTAAGCGACAAGTAACAGTAGAACTACCTGTATCTTCTACACCACGACTCTTAACGCAATAGTGTTGTGCGTCAATCATAACTGCTACGTCCTCAGTATCAAGGATATACTGTAGTGTGTGGAAAATTTGTTCAGTGAGGCGTTCTTGGATTTGAGGTCGCTTAGAGAAATACTCAACGATTCGATTGATTTTACTGAGCCCCAAGACTCTTTGCTTAGGAACATATGCAACAGTAGCCAACCCGTCAATAACGACAAAATGATGTTCGCAATTGCTTTGTACCGACACGTTACGCTCAACGACCATTTCGTTGTAGTGCATTTTATTATCAACGGTAGTGCATTTTGGAAATGCTTCATAATCTAAGCCCCAAAAGATTTCGTTAACATACATCTTAGCTACACGCTTAGGTGTATCCATCAAGCTATCATCATCTAAGTCAAGACCTAATGTTTCCATTATTGACTTGAAGTGGCTTTCAATCTTTTCGATTTTTTCTTTTCTATCGAAAGTTTGAAGGTCATCAATGGGTGTTTCTACACCGACAGAAAGCAAATGTAAGTGTACTTTTTGACCCAACTCGGGGTCGCATTTTGTTTTATTATATGACATAGAATCCTTCCTTACGCGGATATGAAAATTGAAGTTTGTAACCGTTGTGTTACATTCTTATTTAGTCTTTTTCTTAGCAACTGTCTTTTTTGCTGGAGTTTTTGTAGTTGTTTTGGGTGGTAATTCTTTTACTGGCTCTTTACGTTTCATTGCTTCTGGAACCTTTTTGACTGATTTTGCCTTGACTGCAGGCTTAACAGTTTTTACACTAGCAATTGCTTCACGAACTTCTTTTAGCAACTGTTCGTCATCCCAAACTAATTTAGTGCTGCCATCTTCGTAAGTATACACGGTCAAGTGTGTGCCCACTTCGATTTTGGCAGCACCAATCGCATTAGGAATAGTCAGTTTTACTGATTCTTTCTTTTTGCGAGTTGCCATGATTAAGCCTTTGCTTTTGCTTCTGCACGTGCAGCCTTTTCAGCAGTAATTTCATTACGGCGTGCTTTGACTGCTTTTGCTAGTTCTGCTAATGCTTTACGGGCACGAGTGCCTGCGGCCGCATTGCCTTTGTTGAACTTTTCATTTTCAGCATTGTATGCTGCCAAACTAGTTTCAATATCATTGTGTGCGCTCATAATTTTTCTCCTTAATATTTTGATTCGCGGGTATGTTTTCTATAGTCAGTAGACATTCTCAACATACTCTGTCCACCACCTTCTAGTATATCAACGATACGGTCAATTGTACCGTTGTTATAATCACTGATTGCCCCCATGTCTTTGTGGGGCTTGTCTAACAACACATCTAATTTGTTTAGTGCATCTTCTAATGACCATGGAACATAGAGTCGTTCGTAGTCATTTGCAAAGGTTTCTGGGAAACTGCGATAAGCAGGATACAAGACATTACACCCCAAAGCATCAGCTTCACTAACGGTGTTGCTGACCCAGTCCTGAAGGGCACAATTAAACACAACCCTACTATCATTGACAATATTGTAGTAATCATTCTTTTCTAGATCCTCATATACCTTCAACAAGCCGATAGATTGCAACGCACGGGTGCGTTCCATATAGCTATCATTGTTTGACTTTAGCTTGCCACCACTGCAAATACAGAATTCAACTGTACTTACTGTATGACGTTTGAAGTATGCTTCAATAAGGTCCATGTAGAAGTCAGGTTGCTTTTCTTGATCCCATCGAGCACTAAACACAACTCGTTGTTTGCGTTCATTGAATGGCTTGATAGAACTTACACGACCACGAACTTCGTCTTTACCAAATGCTAGACCACTGATATTGTAGATTGGTGCATCCCAACCTGCAATCTTCATGTTCATGACCATTTCCTCATTAGTCGCAAGGATCGCACCGCCACTTTGACGTACTGCCTCGCAAACCATTTTCTCGTAGAGACCCATCCACCTTTCCATTCCCCAAACGTGAACAAAATCATCAGGATCGATAGACTGTGCGAGGCAACGAGCAAAGAGTTTTGGACGGTGCGTTTCAGGCACTTGATTAAGAATGTAAGGCAGACTTTCAAAGCCCGGTTGGAACATGTCTTCAAAGTATACAACATCTTCACTAGTGACTTCTCCTGCCTTCATCAATTTAACTAGATTCATCATTTGGCTCATAGCAAAATAGCTACGACCATGTGCGTCTAATACTTGACCAGTTACGATTGCCTGGTCGTTGCTAAGAGTCTCTCCCGGAACAATAACATAATCAAGTCCTCGCAACTTGAATACGCTTTCGTTCCACTCTTGTAATTGCAACGTATAACGTGCTTTATAGGGCTCAAGGCCCATATAAAAGAGTTTCCTCATCGAACGACTGCCTCGTCCCAGCAGTTCTTTGCTGGCTTTCCACCTGCATGTTTCTGATATTGACGAAATGCGAAACTACGCATATCGTACAATGTTGATTCATCCCACTTATACCCATAGTCTTGACAGAATTCAAGATACTTTTCCAGATCATCGAAAATTTGACGAACTTTAGGATTAGATTGATAGTGTTGCTTTGCCATTTTGATAATTCCTTTAAATAGCGAGTTTTTGATAAGGTTGAGTTGTATTATAACAGATTGTGGCACCGTTTTCATTGTCTTCGGAAACAGTGATTTCAATGTCACGACCTGTATAGCGACTAGCGATTTGTTCATAAAGGTCATCGCTAATCATTTCACACGACTTGAAATTAAGTTCCAGAGTACCTTCTTTATAAAGGTTCTCAAGCCAGCGTTTAAACTGGATGAACTCAATGTCCCTGTCATTGTGAAATACTTGAATCCCCACCGTGAAGTGGAAGATATGTCTGTGTGGCATACCCAAGAAGCTAACATCATATTCGTCACCCGATGCGAGTTTCGGGTCTGTGGATGCAGCCGGGTAGCGATGGATACCTTCTTTGTTGAAGGTTACCCAAATCATTCGTTTAGCTTGATCTTTGATACGTGCCCGCTGTTCAGCAAGGGCTTGTTCTCGTTGTTCCATTATCTGTCATCTCCAAAGTCTACACGATCATGGTCATGATCCCATTGTGCGCGGCGCATTTGTCTAAGTTCGGCTAGATACTTTTCTTTTGTTTCACGCAGTTTTTGTATTTTAACAGGATCTCCTGTACCTGACTTCTCTAATTGGAACAATTGATTGTCAACTACACGGTGTGATTCTTCCAATGTCTTGATACGATTTGTATATGGCATTTTATTCTCCTAGTACTTCGGTCATTGCGTCATCACTATCTTCGATAACTTCGTCAATTTCCTGCTCTGTATTGTCTACTACTTCAAATAATTGGTCAAACATAGTCATAGCGTTGATAGTTTTCTTACCACTGATTCCCTGACTACCTGATTGAAACTGCAACCAATAGCTACTGTGATAGTCAATCAAATCAATTGCTTCTTGTTTTGTTTTCTTACTGAAAATTTCATCTACCAAGTTAGCAAAGAACTGACCACCTTCGAATTTATGCATAATCATCTTGGGCACGATACCTTGCTCGTACTTACGATTAGCCTCTTGTACAGCATTCATATGCATCCAAACGTTATGCGATTGAACCAACGTGTAGCTCAATGTATCCCAACTGGTTTTAGTTTCTTTTTGATGTGCGCCCAAGAAGCCTTGACCTCTATAGCACACATCCCGAAGTAATAGTTTATCAGTAACCGGGCTGTCTGTAAATGTCTTATGGACACCGTCAGCTAACACAGCGTCCCTAAACTTGCGCTGGTCACCACCGGGTTGACCTAATTGAGGCACACCATATTGCTTACCGTCAACTGTCTTTTCCATTTGATAAGACCATTTCTTGTTATGCTCAATAGTTGTATTGAAATAAGCAAGACCTTTAGCCGCACTGTAGAATGGGCTAGCACAATCAAATGTGATAACTAGTTTTGGATTATGATACTTGCGAATTGCTTTCTGAATATCAGTAAACAACACAGCATATTCTAAAATACTTGTACCCAGACAGTGAATCAAGTCATGCTTACCTTCTTGTAGCAAGTCATCATGAATGATATCAACTAATCGAGTTAGCATCAAGTGAATATCAATCTTGTTTTGACCCCCGAATGCCCATCCATTAAAGTGATTATCTGGATAGATATTTGGATCACAATATTTTTTCATTTCAGCATACCAATCATCAGATTGTGTATGATTACGTCCTTGTAACACGTTTAAGAATTTACATTTACCCGAACGATTCTGAACAAAGTACTCGTTATTGATATGGGTAGCTTGAATAGCTTCTTCAATTGTACTGATACCGTGAGCACTTGTACCGGTCTTAGGATCCTTGATATGAAAGGTAGTCAAGGATTGTGACGGGATATCTAAGCACATACCATAATCCATGTATGTGTCCATCCATGTCAATACTTGCTTACGTTTAGTCATAGCACGAGGACAATTAGGATCCTTCCAATCAGCAGGCCATTGACATTTAAGAATCTGGAAACCACCACTATCACCTAACATGAACGTGCCCTCTTCACGCTCACGAATGATACTCTCGCTGGGATCATCAACTGTTGTATCTAAGTTGGCATGACCAGCAGAGTACAAACCCCACTTGTAGTAATACAAGCCTTCTTTACTATTAAGAAAGTTTAGTTTTTCAACATCACCATTAAAGCCGGCAGGGATACGATTTGTATCAAAGTAAGGTTCACCTTTACGTTGTTTACCCAAGCCGCTAATATAGAAACTAGACACTGCTGGTAAGAACAGTGCCCAATCTGGATTTTGTTTTTGTGATAGATTATCTTGTATCATTAAGGTACCATTGAAGGTTTGATTGCATCTCCAGGACTCTCAATTAAAGTCTGGACCATCTTAATTTGTTCTTCTTTTTCTTTAATTTGGTCTAGTAAATCTTTGATAGCAGGATGTTTCTCGGCTAGTGCTTGAAGTTCATATTCTTCATTCATCTTACGTTCTGCCCACTTAAGAATAGCAATTGCATTTCCACTCAGATTTACAGTGGCACTGCCACCACCAATCGTCATCCAACTATTACCATCATAGACTTTCATACTTTGAGTATTGTGGTCGTATGTTAATGCCCCGACCATTGGCTGACTACTAGACATGTTTATATAGGGCAAAGCACCTTTGCTACTAGTAACGTTTAGGTACTCGCCGCCGATTACATAGTCAATCATTTTGCTTGTGCGGGCAGTAAGTAGCGATATGTAGCTGTGCCACTATCGACAGTGACTTCGGCAGCACCAGCATCGCTGATACGCACAGTCTTGTCACCAACTAGATCCATGATAGCTTGAAACTGCTTAACAGGCCACATCCAAGTTTTACTCAATGAACCAGTTACACCTGTGTGGAATACAAAGTTACCGCTGTGAGTACTTGGGTCACCGAAATAAATCTTTAGATCACCGTTCTCTGTTTTGATAGTGAAGTTTTGTTCTTCACTGTTAGCACTTGCCTGCTTCTTCAAACGCAAGATACCTGCAACAGTCGGTTCAAACTCAACACCCCAGGCTGCTCCCTTGAATGTAACAGACTTAACTTTTTCTTCTGCGATGGTTTTGTTCATCAAACGATAGTCGTTAATGAAGTCACCGTTCTTTGTTTCAAAGTGAATTGCAGAAGGAACGTCTACCCCGTTGTTAGTTTGTTTAGTGACATTGATTTTTGCTTCACTGTCATATTCTTCGAAACCGATAATTGTTTTTAGCTTACCCAAGTTAGGCATACCAAATACACCGATAAAGTCACTGATAGGTGACTTGAAAGTACCGCTAACAATAACACTTTTATCTTCTGCGATTGCATTGATTTGTGTCTCTTTGTCGGTACCAGTAACTTTGATTAGGTCAATGTTACCTAAACCATATGTGTGTTCGATTAAGTCTTTAAGATTGTCTTTCATGTTTTTCCTTTGAATTTGTTTACTACTATATTTAGGTAGCTGTATTGTGTATTATGATGGGTTTTAATGCGTAAGTCAACACCAGTTTAACCAAATGAGAACAAATCGTCAAACGTTGACTTAACATCAATGTTACTTTTAATGTCCCATTCGAGAACACCAAGTAAGTTATCAATCTTTTCGTCAACTAGTGTAGATTCCATAGCGTCATCATCAAATGGTAACTCTTTGAACCATTTAGGTAAACGCAATTCGTCAACTGGATATGCGATTGAATTAAAGCCCAATGGGTTGGGTTTTAACTTACAAACGATAATCTTCATACCATCAACAATTTGCATAGAGTAGTTATCGCCGTGCATTCTACGTAGATAGTTCCAATTGATGGCGGCACGAGCATGACCAACACCACACTTACCTGTCTTTTCAAACACTTGTGTGTGCTTAGTCAAGTTGTTAACACTCTTAGGTGAACCCTTAGTCCAACTGTCTTGTGCAACCATAACACGTTTAAACTCTTTAACACGTTCAATGATATCTTCACGATCTTTACCGTGTTGAAGAACCATACCTAGAACGTCCATTAAGAATTCTTGTACGTACTTAGGTGTATCAGCACGTTTCAAGTCAAGACCCATAGCTTTGATATCACCTAGTTGACCGTCTTTGTCTTTGCGCTTGCCTTCTTTGTCAAAGATGTTAATTTCATAACGCTTCTTAGTAATAAAGATACTACGATCACCAATCAATTCACGACCAGCTTTGATAATCTCACCATTCTTACGAGGTGCATGAAATGCTTTCTCTAAGAATGCAGGGAATGATTGGTTTGCTTGTTCAGCAATACCATCATACAACCCAATGCAAGTCTCTTTATCCCAAGTTAAATCGCCATTAGCAATCTGATCTTTGAGTGTCGTATATGCAGTAAAATAACAACTGTCAGTATCACCGTAAACAATTGCGTTCCCTTCATGTGAGTAAGTACCTTCGACTGTTTCATTGATGGTACTCATCATGTGTTTAACAATCTGACGACCACTTAGTGTAACACTCTGACCGATACGCTTATCATAGAATCGGCAGTGTTCGTTCAACAATGCACCATAAGCAGAGTTAAGCAAAATCTTTCTAACAAGTTGTCGTTTATCATAGTACTCATACATATCTGTCCCATACGCTTCTTTTGCTTGTTTCTGTATAGACTTACGTTCAGTATACCAACGTGTAAGTAGACCGGGAATCACACCCTCTTTCTCATACGTAAAGATTGTGCCGTTTGCACTTAGCATCCAAGGCTTGTGACTATCAAATACTAGCTTCCAGATTTCTGCCGCAGACATTTCTACACTGCGACCATCTTCGTAGTCAACTGTGAGCATAGTACCGCGTTCTTGGTTCATGATTGCTGTGTACTCTAACGCACCAAACAATCCTTCCCACAAGATAGCTCCCGTAACGTCATCATCACCGTCTTTATAGTACTTCTTTTCTCGGGCGAGTTTAGCGCCCTTCTCTTTCATGTACTGGTCTGTGAGGGTCTGTCTGACTTGAGCAATGATGGTTTCTGGTGCCATGTTAAGAGCACGGATTGCTGACGGGTAGAGTGAGTTGATATCGACTGCACCGACCCATTCGTGCATACCCCTTTTGGGAGTAGCAACAAAGGCACCTGCTGCCTGCGAGACTTCATCATCATTCTTGGGATCCTTTCGTTTCTTATCGGGAACAACTAAACCTCTTTCATGTGCTTCGTTCATAATAGCCATTTCAATCATAGCTACAGAACCCATGACAGTGGGCAATAACACTGTATTCTCATGTGCCAATGCGTTAGCAAGGTCTAAGAATTTTAGTTTGTTGTGGATCTTAACCAACAACATCGTATCTTGTCTGTTGTATTCAATGAACTTCTTAAAGTCTTTGTTATACAACTGGTCAAGAGTACCTTCATATTGAGTTTTGTTCTCACCGACTTCCATCTCACCGATGAAGTCTAGTTTATATGAGTGGCGTGACTCATAGTTATACTTCTTGTAGAGTTGCAAATAGTCAAGGTGAATACGACCAATCAAGTCGTATGTAGTTTCAGTTTTACCAAAACGTTCGTACTCACGCGGCTTAGGAAGTTGACCCATCAAACAGAACTTGCGTGTGTCATCCTTACTCATAACACGTGTAACACGATTGACCATGTAGGGAATATCATAGCCCTCAGAGTTCCAACCAGTGAGTACGTCAGCATCTTCAATCAACTGAAAGAATACATCGAACATATCCTTCTCGTTGTCGAATAGAAGTGTGTTTGGGAATTCACTGATGATTTCCTGTGCTGTTTCTTTAGTCATGTGCTTGGGAGCAATGACAAGTGTGAAACAAGTATCCATCCAGTCGAGATAACAACTGATAGCTGTTACTGGGTTGAACGGGTCTGACGTAGGACTGAAGCCTTTGACGGGATCAAAGTCTACTTCAATGTCGAAAAAGCATGTGTGTAGTTTGGGGGCATCTACCCCAAGATAGTTTTCTGAGAGACAACGGAAGATAACGTTAACGTCACTCTCGTACAACTTCTTGCCGCTGTGGATCCTACGTTCTTTCTCGAACTCGCTACGCTTTCGAGTACTGAACCTAGATACAGGTTCATTGAAAATACTACGTTGTTTGCCTTTAGGATCAGGATAGTAAAATACGTAGTTAGTAGGAAATTCTTTGTATTGCCGTTGACCGGTAGAATCTCTTTCAACTACGTAAATACGATCCTCATCACGGCTGTGAATCGCATCTACATAACTCATAGAGTTTTACCAACTGTCTCCAAAATAGTGTTGAGTTCATCATGATCTTTGTTAGTCTGACCGAGACTTGCTTTGTGTGCAATCTTAATTGCCTTCTTCAATGTAGAAGCCTTGATTTCTAATTCTTCTGCGACTGCTTTGATAGTATCATTCAGTCCACCATTGAGTGCATCAATCTCATGCATAGTTGCCATACCTTCGTTAACAAGTTGTGTTAATTTGATCTTGGCTTCGTTATTAAATGTGCGGTTATAATCTGACATAGGTTCTCCTTAAGTAGTAAGTATATATGAATCACTGACGTTTTTCAACAATTTTTTTCACCAAAGTATGTAAACCTGGGTTAACGTGCAGTGCTTGTGGCATCATAACATTGCGTACATAGTTACGCATGTATTTGGTATCTTGATTGGAACTGTCTTCAATCCAAGGTACTTCGTGACGCAAGCACCAAGATTTAAACTCGTCCTTGCGTGTAGTTAGAAATGGCCTGAGTACGTTATTGCGAATCATTGGGATGACTTTGGGTGTACCGTGTAGACTAGACCAAATATATGTTTCAACACAATCATCCAAATGATGACACGTGATGACTGGACCTAAATCTTTCAGAAAGTCATAACGTTCTCTGCGCCAATATTCTTCTTGTGATTCCTCATTTGATTTCTCACTTCGACACTTCCCAAACAACATAGGCAATTTATTATCTGTGCAATAAGTTGCTACAAACTTGAATGCTTCATTACCATGTTCTGTGCCGTGATTAAAGTACGCAATGGTTACATCGTGTTTTCTTTTGAGAAAATCAACGACTGCCATGCTATCCACTCCACCGCTACATGCGATAGTAAGTTGTTTTGGTAACGGTACGAGTAGTTTCAGCATCGTGCTATTATAGCACAATTTAATCTTTATTGAAAGATGTGATGGTTCTGTTCGCCGTAGATTTTGATGTATTTGCCCGCAAGCATATCTGCCATAGCTTCAATTGGGCTACCTGGGTAACTGTCACCCTGTTGAATCATGCCCAATTCATCTTGTCTAGCATGAACCATTTCATGGAATACAGTTCTTAATATATCTACTAGGTTGCGATTTTCTACATAAACCCAAACTGTATCACCACCCATCATGTGTCTGCCGGTATGATGATTGTCTTGTGCTTCTTGGGTGTCTCTGCTCAATTCAAACTTGGGTATCTTTTTCAACCCTAATTTTTTAGCTGCCCATTGTGTAAATTCTGCTACTTCTTTGTGCAATTCAGAATCCGGTGACCCTTCGTCTAGTTTGTTTTTAATCCAATTATCAGGAGTATCTCCGAATTTATTAACAAACAAATTGTGTAGTGCTTTACCAGTAATCTTGTGCTTAGAGGCAATCTTACGCATAAGTGTATCTATGGTATTATAGTCGTGTTTTTCTAGTGAAGGTAGCTTTTTTGCTAGTTCACTTGCCGCAGACTCTGATAATATTTGATTGAAGCGCATCTAGTATTTATCATCCCGCTTACTTTATACGGGGCACACTACGCGGTGCAGTTCAATTGCGCGGACGCCTTTTACCGTTGCGACAAACGGCCCTAAGGTGGGTTCAGAACCAAGAATTGTCAGTCAATTCTAACTGATGACTGCTAAATCTTTTTAATCTATTCATAAATTCTGTAGTTTTTTCAGTAACTATACCTGTTAACTGTAATGTAATTCTAGTGTTTAGTCCGGTATTAGCAGTTGCTCGTTTAACTGATTGCCAATTGTATGTAGACACATCTCCTGCTTTCCAGTGCTGACGCTGATAATCATCGTAGCTTGAAAATTGACCAACTTCCCAATCTGACAGTTCTATGTCAATTCGGGTAATCATATACTTTGCATCAGGGTTAATCCTAGAAACGTCATCGGCGGCTAACAATTCTATGTCACCGGGCTTCTGTACTATTAAAACATCCTCACACTTATCCAATCCAAATAAATCTTTGATTTGTTTAAGTTGTGAGGGATTTAATTCAGTTTTAAAATCGGCAACTATTTTGCCTAAATTAGTAATTTTATCTGTTGTCATAGCAATATTTATTGACTGACAACCGTATAAAATTTAATTACACCAGGATTGTTTTGCTTCACCGAAATACTCACGTGCGAAACCGTTAGCAATCAATTGCTGTCTTAGGCTCTTACCATCTAAGATAATATCACCCAAAACACGCCCACCGAACTTATCCCAATCGTACAATGTAACTTGACGCTTTTGACTTGCACCTACCAATTTCTTAGTGAATTCGGTTGCTGCCTGACCACGTTGATCTTCACTAGGGCATTTAGCTCTGAATCCTTTCTCAGGAGTATCAACCCCAAATATTCTAACTGCTAGTTGTGGTTTAAGTGGTTGTGGTAGAAAAGGCGCCGCAATTACTACAGTGTCACCGTCATTTACTTTCAATATGTTTGCATCATATGTTACACCTTGTGGTGCTTTTTGTGCGTATGCTGTAGCAGATAATGCTACCAATAATGTTGTTATAATTTTTTTCATGCTACTCTCTTTTTGTAATCTATATAGTTTGCTAGTCGGTCTTCTAACCCAAACATTGCGTTGTTGATTGTTTTAGTCACTGCTACTGTATCATCAAAGTTCTGAACTTTAGGCTTAACTCTAGTATTCCAATACCACACTGCTATCTTAGCGGCTACTTCAGGATTGCTAGCTAAGTCGGGGCGATTAATTAAATCTAGTCCCAATGCCTCACTTGCCATTCTGTAGTTATCTCTGCCTGTTAACTGAATGAAGCCTCTACCATAATACTTAGCGCCATCACCTCTGTTCTTGTTACCAAGAATCTTTGCAGTTTTTGGAGCTAGTGTTGGATCATACTTCTTAGCAAAGTATCTGTTAGGATCACCTACTGGTTTTTCTTGTAATCTACTATGATCCCAAGACTCATGTTTAGTTTGTGCTAAAAATTGTGCTAATTCACTACCCTTCATGCCACTAGCTCTAGCAGTTCTGTATAGCATTGCTTCTGCTTGTGGATTCTTTGTAGGACTAGCAGGCTTAACTGCTTGTTGTTTCTGCACTTGTTGTATTGTTTGTTGTGAAGGTGACTTAATCTTGGGCTTCTTTGTTCCTGCTTCTGCATCAACACCGGCTGCTGCCGCTGCCATACCAGCTAATCCACCCAAGAATCCCCTGCGAGTCATATCTTCCCAAACATATGCATCTTCACCGCGATGTTTGTCCCAGAACTTAGCTCCAGCATTAGTTTGGTCATGACTTCTATTGATTTCGTAACCGTCATCTTTTAGAAAATCATACATTGATTTAGCAATGCCCTTGTTGCGATAGTCATCGTGTACCCAAAGCATTTGTGGGTATAATTCTTTATCTTCTTTGACGAACTCTGCAAAAGCTATTGGAGTTCTGGTGACAGGGTCGTAGGCTTTGATTTTCAATCCGGTATTGTTAAAGGCATATCCCATAATCAACCCATTGTACCTAGCTATTCTTTTATCTTCGCTAAGTTTGTTCTCGGGCTTGTCGTATGCTCTACGGTCAGTTAGTGTAAACACCATACCATCGTAAGGATCTTTTTTACTATACAAGTCCCAGTTAGGTAATAGACGCTTAATCATCTTGGCATACAATCCAATGCGACTATCTTCTTTAGCATTGAATGTAATTTCTTCTACGTTATCAAGTCCATATTCTTTTAAGAATGCTCTTGTGATATCAACTGCTGTTGACATGACTTCTGCTGAATTTCCTGTACCGGTTGTCCCGAACAAGTCTAATTCATCAGGATCTACGTCAGGTTTTCTTATCAAACGAAATTGTATTTCCCACTTCTTAGGATTACTACCTACAAATGCTTGCCAAAGATATTCTCTACCACCTATTTTAAAAAATGCAGAGGCTTCGTCACGTCCAAGTCGGGCCCATTCCCAGTTCGTTTTACCGGGCTGGAATAGTTCACTAATTAATTCTGTGGCTCTCATCTTTTATAATATTGATTTAAAACATTGCTGTTGAATCCAACATCAACAATAACAGGCTTACCATTATACATGCCCCAGTTTGCGGCCCTAGTAAAATCACCTAGTTCAACATCAAAGTTACTGTTGAGGTCTGCTAGAGTGTTAGCGTAGTCTGTGCATGTTTCAATATCCGCATCACTCATACCACTTTCTTTTAGCTTATCAATGTAGCCTTGGGGCAGCCCCATAAATCTTTTCTTGCCTGTAATAGAAGTAGCAAAGTTAACCAAGAAACTTAAATTGGGACACTTTAACAAAGAACATAATTGTTTTTCATTTGCTTTCTGTGCTATTTCAGTGTGAATCCACATAGGTTCACGATTCTGTTCGTCATAGTCAATGATAGGAATTAGTATACCTAACTGGCTTGCGTATCCATCACTTAATATATCTGCTTCAACACTGTTCTGTGCTAGACCTTTTTGATTCTTGGCAATCTTTAAAACTGTAGGACGACCTTGATATTCAATTGTAGTAGCAACACGACTAGAACCTGTACCTAGTTTCTTTGCTCGTTCCAATGCATAAGCAAGTCTTGATTTGAATGTAGTACCCTGTGTATATTGTTGTGGATCCCAGTCCGCAGGCAGAGGCATCTCGTCAACAATTTGCTCTGTCATAAATTCAAATGCTCTCATTCACGTTCTTTCTTTAGAATAGAACGAATAAACCACGCTTTCTTAGCATACAAGTCTTGCAACTCAGCCATGTAGTTAGAAATACCTTGCTGATTTTCATTAGCAGCCTCATGAAACATAGTAACTGCTAATTGAATCATTGTTTCACAATCTTGTAATGATTCAGCAAACATCAATTCAGCACGTGGAATCTTTGTCTGGTCTTGTATAATTGATAATTCACTATAGCGAGTTAGACTACCGGGTGTATAGTGACCTAGTATTCTAATATACTCAGCAATTTTATCGATTGTATCACTCACATCGCCGTACATAGTGTCAAAGAAAGCATGGTATTGAGGGAAGTTTGATCCCTCAACATTCCAATGAAAGTTTTGTGTTTTGATAGCAAAACTCTGAGTGCTTGCTAATAATATTTTTAAGTTATCTGACAACATATTTTTATCCTATAGTGTATTTATATGAATACTGTTAGAACGTAATCGAACCTGAACCAGTGAATTTATAATATCTATATCCACCAGTTACTGTATATGTAGGTGACCCCGTAGTTGCAACTGCTGCGGTATTGGTATCTGGATATCTGATAATAACAACACCTGAACCGCCCGCTCTACCGACACTGGCTGTGGTATTGGATCGTGTTGCGCCACCACCACCACCTGTATTTGTTGTACCTGCGGTGATTGTTGCTTCATCCCAAGCTCCGGTTCCACCGCCACCATTTCCGCCGGGTGTAGCAGGCCCGCCGGATGCTTGCCAACCACCGCCCCCACCACCAGCATAGAAGTTACCATCTAACCACTGAGATCCTACTCCACCTGAGCCAGCTGTTGATGCAGCACCACCTACTGCTCCTGCGCCACCACCACCGCCGCCGCCTGGGTTAGATCCAGCGCCACCTGTATTACCTTGGCCAGCAGTGCCTGCTATTCCTGCAAGGCTGTTGCCACCGCCTCCACCACCTGAACCAAATGTTCCCGTAGGGTTACCATTATATGTACCGCCACCGCCCCCGCCGTTTGAAGTAGTAGATATCGCGCCACCTATTAATGAACTACTAACTCCATGTCCACCGCAACCTTGTGGAGTTAGGCCTCCAGATTCATAGTTACCTGCTACACCGCCTGCTCCAATGACAATTGAATATGCAATTCCAGTAGTTATTCCAACAGATGTAAACGCACGATATCCACCTGCGCCGCCACCGCCGCCGTGTCTGTCACCACCTCCACCACCACCAGCAACCACTAAATAATCTATCGTAGATGGGCTAGTTTCAGTAGAAACAGTCAATAAAAATGTTCGTGGCGCGTCCTGCAGTTCTGCATCGTATGCTTCTATTATGAAAGTATAAGTAGTTGAAGAACCAACAGTAATTGTTCCGCTTAATAAGCCACTGCTACTCAATGATAGTCCAGTGGGCAATGTGCTACCTGCCTGTAGTTGATATCCTATCGCTCCTGTTGCACTCAATTGAATAGATATGGCGGCCCCTGACAGTTGCGTAGTCAGAGTTGAACCAGTAACCCAAGTAACATCAACTGGACTAAATGTTATACCAATCGGTTTCAATCCATAAGTGCCATTTGTGTTTGCGACGATAACATTGTATGATCCCGCTGCTATTGCCGGTACTTGAACATTTATTACTGTAGAACTAACAATTGACACACTAGTTGCTAGTGTTGTTCCCACATATACTTGCACACCACTTAGAAAATTAGTACCAGTGATCTTAATATACCCACCTGACGTACTAACCGCAGTATCGTTAACTACAACATAACTTGAATTTGTCACTTGTACATTAGATATAGTGGGACTAAGCAATGCTAATGTGCTTGGTTGTATGTTGTTAGAATCAATCTGTGTGGTTGCCATATTAAAATGTTATAAACGGTGAAGTTGGTGGGGTGAAGTTAGCAGTGTAACGTGCAATGCCTTTGGTAAATCTAAAGTCAGAAAGATAGCCACCAAACGCCACAGAACCAGAAGCAATTAATAGTGGGCTTGTATTATCATTGGCATTAGTTGATGTGCCCGAGGCAGCTGCAACACCATTTACATACAGAGTAGATGTTGCACCGTTTCTCACCATTGCCACATGTGTCCAAGTAGCATTAGTCAATGTCCCGTTGGTAACAAATACGTTTGTTGTTGTGTTAATTTGCCAAACCCATCTTCCAGCATCAACTTTTAATTCATAACTACCACTTTTCTGAAATAATGTAAATGTATCACCTACCATTGTTTTATAGGCCCACATTTCAATTGTAAAGTTTCCAGAACCTAAATTTAAGTTGGGTGATGATGGAATACTCAAATAGTCTCCGGTACCATCAAAATACATACTGGTGTTACCATACTTAACAATACCGGTATTTAACTTAGTATCACCTACGGTTTCGAGATCATTTATCTCACTACTATCATAAATACCAGCACTTGTCCCGTTGACGAGTAATGTTGTATTTTTAATTGCTGTTACTGGTTGATTTTGCGGGACAAAGTTTGATGAATAAAGTGCGGTTCCATTATTTACTCTAACATCAGATATATACCCGGTAAATAAATTACTACCAGCGTTGTTTCCACCTATACTAGCTGCTGAAGCAGCTTGACCCAGTGCTGTAGAATTAGTTAATGTTGTACTGGTTTGAGTACCATTGACATATAACTTAATGGATGAACCTGATCTAACACAAGCAACATGTACCCAAGAGTTGTTAACTGGTGCAGGGGTCGTACCTATGTCTGTGCCCGCACCCGCGTTTAAACTTATTTGCCACCTAGTGGTAAACCATCTTACATCAAATTCAGTAGCTCCACTCTTCACACCAAACAATACTTGAGGTGAAGCACCTGCAATATTAGTAAAATACATCCATCCTTCAATAGTAAAGTCGCCGGCGAACAAAAACTGAGGAGAAGCGGCAATTGTCAAATAATCCCCGGTACCATCAAAATACATACTACCACCGAATACAGCAGGTGTGTAACTTTGTTTGGTTGAGTAGGTGACTGTAAATGGTGCTACTGTTGTTGGCTTGGTGTCACCAACTGCTGTTATAGCGAAGTTATTTGTAGAATTATCAACAAATGTGTTTGATTGGCAAGTTAATAAACTTGTACCTGATATTGCTGTTAATGGTGCAGTAGATGGTGTAAATGCCGATGTGTATACTGCTGTACCTTTAACTATACGAGAGTTGCTAATATAACCACTAAACGGGAATGCCCCGTTCGTTGCAGAACCTATTGCTATATTATATGATGCGCTTCCTATGTCTTCTAATGCGCTAATAGTTTTCGTTTGTGCAACCTGACCATTCTTGTACATAGTGTAACTTGTACCATTGCGAACCACTGCAACATGTGTCCATGTATTGTAGTCAAGCGATGCAGTAACTGTGTTATTTTGTGTAATACTAGTACGGTAATCAAATTCGACAGTAGACCCCACTGCATACAAAGCCCATTGACCTGTAGCAAAAGAAGTATTCCTGTTAGTTACTATACAGTCAATAGCTCCAGATGCATCTGCTGTTCTGAAAACCCATGCCTCGATTGTGAAATTTCCAGTCCCAAATGCATATGCTGTGTTCGCAGGCGCAGTTAAATAATCACCAGTTCCGTCAAAGTAAGCACTGTAATATGGTGTAGGTAATGTAGTTCCTGCAAATGGGCTAAACTTCTGTACACTAGTATCGCCGTTTCTAGTGATTGTAAAATTATTTGCAGAGTTATCAACTATTCTATTACTTTGACAAGTTAATAAACTTGTGCCAGTTACTGATTGCAGTGGGGTTGTGCTTGGTGTGAAGTTAGCTGTATAGACTGCGGTGCCTTTTACTACACGAACGTTAGAAATGTACCCAGTTATTAGTTGACCTGTGCCACCTTGGCCTCCACCAATTACACACCCCACAGAAGATGCAGCAGGGGCCAGTGTACTTGTGTTTGTTCCCTGAGCTACTTGGACACCGTTGATAAAAAACTTTACATTGTTTGTAGCCGATCCTGATCTTGTTGCTGCAACATGATACCATTGCCCTGCTACTGGTGCTACTGCTGAATAAGTTAACGATAACGAGCCGGCTGATTTAAAATTCCAAGCATTGCTTTGAGTACTAATTAACCACCCTGCGCCAGTATTCCAACAGTTTACAGGAATTCTTTCTACGGTATCCAATGATGTAAAATATATCCATAATTCAATAGTATAATCACCGTCTAATGTTAGCGAACTATTTGGAGTTAATGACAAATAATCCCCATTACCATCAAAGTAGTTACTCCAACTAGTACCATAAGGACTCAATGTACCTTGTGTGGCGTTACCTGCTCTTGTAACTAAGAAATTGTTGGTACTCGAATCCAAGAATGTGTTGTTGTTCACAGGTTGGTTAGTTTGGCAGGTCAATAGACTGGTATTTGCGACGGCAGTTAGTGGACTAGTAGGTGGAGTAAATGCTGCTGTATAAACTGCTGTTCCGTTAACAATTCTTAAATTAGAACAATAAACTTGTATAGCATTAACAGCACTACCCTGTCTTCTACCAATATCAAATGCAGTAGCACCTGTAAAGTTTGTACTCAAGGTAGTAGAACCAGCAACAGCTCCATCAATATACATAGTAACAGTGGTGCCTGATCTAACAATCGAGCAATAGGCCCATGTATTGAGTGGAATAGTAATACTTGATACTATATTCCATGAAGTAGCACTAACACCAAATTGCAATACACCGTTTTGCATTCCAAGCATAAATGATGTGCCACCAACTCCGCCCATTGGTAATTCATCTCTATCAGCGGTGTAAGCAGATACGCGATATACCGACCATTCAATAGTAAAATTACCTGTACCAAAGTTAATAGGAGTTCCAGCAGTCGTTAAGTAATCACCACTACCATCAAAATACGTACTGCCATAGCCACTGTAACTACTATTTGGGATGAAGGGTACGAACGATTTAATACTTACATCACCGATTCTAGTAATAGTAAAATTATTAGTTGAGTTATCAATAAGTCTATTCGATTGACATGTTAATAACTGTGTGTTTGTTATCGCTGTTAACGGTGCCGTAGGTACAGTAATAGTAGTTCCTGAATATAACCCAGTACCAACCAACACTCGCAGATTACTAATATTACCGGTATAGGACTGAGTACTTACACCATCATTCGCTCTACCAATAGTTAACGACCCTGCAGGATAAGTTCTAGTATCAACATACGTACTACCAACTTGAACTCCATCAACATACATTCGTGTGTTACCGGATACTTTCGACACTGCAATGTGTTGCCAAGTTTTCAACTTAACCGGAGTAGTAGTGGAACTTATAGCATTAGCGGCAGCTACGTACCAATTATATCCAGTGGCACTGGTTAATTCTAACACCGGTTGAATTACACCTGCACCACTAGTGCCGTTACGTTGGTCGTATATAGTAGCATTAGTTGGGATTGCAGTATAATCATTATATACCCAACATTCAAGAGTAAAATCTCCGGATCCTAATGCCAAATTTGCCTGTGATGTTAATGACAAATTATCACCATTACCATCAAAGTAATTACTATAGTATCCAGGTGTATATGGACTAAAGCCGTATGGTCTTGTATCTCCGACGATAGTAATATTCGAGTTGTTCGTACTTACATCATCATTGAATGGTAATATAGTCGGAGTACTCGCACTTAACAACGTTGTAACATAGCTAAAATATTGATCTCCTGACATAAGCGTAACAGCAAAAGCCTTGGGACTATCTTGAAATTGAGGATCTACTGCAACAATAGTGAAGTTATATGTCGTATTACTAGTTAAGCCGGTTACAGTACCAGATAATAATCCACTGGTAGACAATGAAAGTCCAGGAGGTAAACTACTACCTGCTTGTACGCTATATACAATTGGTGCATCGCCGGTTGCCGAGAATTGTATACTTATGGCTACTCCAACGTTTTGATCTGGTAATGGACTAGCTGTAACCCAAGTTGGTGTTCCGCTATATGTCAACCCATTAACAACAATAGCAGTGCCCCCATTCGTATTAGTTACGTACAATACGTATGTTCCAGCAGCTAATGCCGGAACTTGAACTCTCAACACAGTAGAACTGACAAGAGAAACACTCGTTGCGTTTGTATTGTTAATAATAACGTTACAACCAGCTTGAAAGTTATTACCAGTGATTACAATATAACCACCACTAGTACTAACTGCGCTATCATCTAATACTGTCCAACTACTATCAGTGATTTGAACTTGAGTAACTGTTACTGGCGTTAATGCTGCTAATGTAGCTGGTTGTATGTTGTTACTATCTATTTGTGTTGTCATGTATATCTCTTACTTAGTAGGCGGGTAACCTCTGAATTTCCAGTAGTATTCCCACACATTACCCATTTTTATTTTTTAGCCTGTTTCTTGGCAATTGCGATAGCAGCTTGTTGTTTGGCATTTTTTGCCTCATTAACCTTCTGTTCGGCAATCATGACTAATTTTTGCATTTGCTCAACACTTTCACAGTTCCAACGGCGTAATGCCTTATTGATTGGGCTGTCTGGATCTCGTTTAGTCTTGGCACTTGCGTGTGCTTTCTTCATGCCACTCATTCTAGCACAGAATGATTTACGGCGTTTAGCACTCTTAGAACCCTTCTTTAATTTACTTGGCTTTGTAGTAACTGCTGTTTTTAGTTTACTACCAGGATTCTCTCTACGATATGCTTTGACAGCTTTCTTGCTCATACCATCGGTCTTGTCACTCTTGTTGACTTTTTGCCAGTCTTCTTCGAGACTATCAGATTCTTCAGACTTCATGTAATCCCATACGGCAACTAACATTGATTTAGCTACTGCAATTTTTTCTTGGCACCATTCAGGTAAGTTATCACCTGGTTGAATAATTTCATCAATGCCTTGAATTGCACGTTCAAGTGTCTCTAAGTTATTGTCTGCCATTCCGGCTTCGTCATCGTATTCGGGATTTAATTCTTCAGCTACACCTTCTGCTTCGAAATCTCTATTGTTTAAACTTAACGCATACTTGATATATCTGTCGTTAAACTTTAGAATACTCTTTAAATGTTCGAGACCGTCAGGCGTAAATGTTTGTGCTTTGTGATCCCACATACCGTATTCATCGCTCAAACGACTTACAATGTTTTGAATCTTGCCTTTAATTTCAGGTGCTATAAGTTTGTGTAGTTGTGATGCCGCTCTTTCATTGGCCCACTTATCAAAAGCAGGACCTTCTGAAACATCTTGCTGTTCAAATGTAGAGACAGCAGGCATTCTGTTGCGACTTTGTTCACTCTTGTCCATTTCACGCTTGTATGCTTCTGGATCAGTCTGCTTTAGTTTTGCTAAACGTTGTTTCTCTTTTTCAATTTTACCAAGCATACGCTGTTCAACATCACCAGCATCGTCTTCCGCAACGCCTTGCTTTAGACGCTTGCCAGCAATAACTTCAACGCCGTTGATTTCTAAAGGATACCAATCATTAGCAGATAATCTACTAAATAGGTCTTCTATAGAGTCAGCCTTGACTGTCATTTCTTCTTTGCCACCTAACGCATTACTTTTATCAAGTGCTATGACTTTATAAACTTGCTCAATGCCTTCATCAATGTTGGGATTACGCCAACCTTTGTCTACTTTCTCAGCATTGCTCATGCCTTTAGTTGGTGGTTGCTCTGCTTTTGCTTTCTGACGCCGGGCCCAACGAATTTCGTTGCGCTTAACTTGTGCCGGACTTGCTTTCTTTTCTTTGCTTAGATCACGGAACAATGCCTTACCAATTGCGCTAGTGTGTGGGTTTTGTTCCTCATTAACGTCCTTAGCATCATTATCAAATTCTTTTTTAGTTGCTTTGATAATTCCACTCATACGCTTATCACCGCGTTTATAGTCACCTGCTTTGTCAGCGGCAGTAGCATCAGCACCTGCTTTCTTTTTATAGTTTGCTAGTGTGTCATTGCTTAGTTCATCTAATTGTGCGCTTTCATTCTTAGGAGCCCAAAATTTACCAGCACCAAAGAACATGTCAGCACGTGTGTTTGGAAACGGACTATACCACTTACCAGATTTAGTTCTGAACAATCCTACTTCTTGTGCTTTAGCATCTTGTCCTGCAGGTACGTTGTAGAAATAGTAACCCTTCTTTGCGGGAGCAGCAGGCTTTTTATAATAATCACGCTGAGGTTCATCCCAACCTTCATCGTTAGCACCACCATCCATTTGATATGCGTAACTATCACGCTTACCCATACCAGCTACACTAGCATCATAGTCACGTTGATATGCATCTCTACGATCATAACGACCGTATGCTTCATTTAAACCTTTACCAATATTACTCATGATTATTTTGCTTTCTTATTCTTGTTGTCTAACATGCCACGTTTGTTAGCAGTAGCCCAAGCAATGTTTTCTGCTTCTTTCTTGCTGTGACCTAATTTCTTTTCACTTTTTTCAATGTGCTTGACCATACGATCTACTTTAGCACCTTCACCCACACCTTGCTTTTTATCGTTGTGACGATAAACATATGATGTATATTCTTTACTGTCGTATCCCGGGACTTTAGCATCACTGCCGTGTTTGGCACGCCACTCGCGTTTGAATGCGTTGTATTGTGTCATTCCCTTGTCTTCTGCTACACCTTCAACACTTTCATTCGTAGCAACAAACGCATTTAATGCGGCTGCAACTTCAGCGGCTAATGTACCGTGTTGAACTACTTCTAGTACAGAATTGCCCCTACGGTCACTGACCCAGATACCTTGCGCTTTGAAGGGCGGCAAGAATGTGCTTAACATTGTTGCTTTTTTGTCTTTACCGTGTAGACCTGTCTTTAGTTTGTGACCTTTACCAGGAGCGATAATCTTATCTTCTTCTTCAAGTCTTGCTTCTTTAACAGGTTCCTGCTTCTGAGGTTGTTTCTTCATTTCAGCACGAACTTCTTGCTTAGTCTTGCCGTACTTCTTTTTGAATTCTGCGTCATTTAAACCATCTGGACCGCCTTTTAAGTCCATAGACAATTGCTTTACGGCGCCTTCGCTTAGACTGTTAGCATAAGGACCTTTTTTCTTAGACTTGCCCTTCATGACTTTTTCTGCGGGTTCTAGGCCGCCAACTGAAGGACGCTTTTCGACTTCACCTAATGGCTTGGCAACTGATGCTACTGAGCCAGCGCATGTTGCCATTTCACTTATAATTTGACTGATTTTCATAGGAATTCCAAAGTAATATAGTATTTATCAAATACTAGATTATTCAGAATTTGCCGTTAGGGTTCGCCATTGGAGGAATGCCAGCTCTGCTTACTTTGCTATAAAACGCTTTTGCATTCTTTTTGATACTATCAGGCTTAACATCTACTGTTAATGCTGTCTTAAAACGAGGGTCGTTTTTCTCTTTTTCTGATGGGATGTATCCGCTAGCTTCTGCTACATTTTTCATTCTAGACAATTCATATATAACTAGATTTCCGTTATCTGCTCTGAATGGTCTATATCCCCATGCTTTAGCATAACGCTGTACTAATCTGTCGTATAGACTAGCACGACTTTCGCTATTCTGTTGTTGCTTTGCCCAGTTATCTTTGCTTGCTGAGAATGTCAATCTTGCGGGTTTGTATTTCTTAATGTATTTCTGAATAGAGGACAATACTGTGGCGAATATTCGCATGGCATCACCTTCGCCTGTGACTTCTTGGCTGTTGTTTCTATAGAATTCAACTTGCACAATTTCATCACCGTCATCGTCTTGTTGCTTATTAAACATGATACTCAATGGTGTGCCATCTGGTAATTTAGCTAATGCATCAACATCACCGTAATCACTCTGTTCCCAATTTGTACGATATGGTTTATCAAATCCTTCTAATACCATAGTAGCTAGATTCTGAGACAATACTTTGATATTCTGAGGTGGGATAGGTTCTAGTATCATTATCTCGTATTCAGCATTAGGAGTAACATCCCCTTTTAATCCCGATGTGTTGATTTCTAATAGTGCTAATTCTTCATCTTCACCGAACTCGTCACCTAACCAGTTCATCATAGCATCTTCTAATGAATTTGTGTCGGGGAAGCAATATACAGCAGGAGTCTCACCTTGTATCTTGTTTGAACGATCACCTACTCTAGGATACAATCCTTGATTCATAATAAAGGGTACGTTTTTAGCAGGGGTCACATGATATACTTTAGATGGAAGCTTTTCTTTTTCTTCTTCTAATTCAGCTTTCTTTAGCTTAGTGTAATAGTTAGGATCTTCTTTCAAGTGATCCAATGCAATTTCTCTAGCTAAATGTTCGTTGTTAGTGTGTTCAGATTCAACGTTGATGCCCTTGACTAACTGAGTTAGTATGTGGTCTAATGAAACATTGTGCATCTTCATTAGTTCTTTTACACCTAGTGTAGGCTTATCCAATGGAGTTTGATACATAGTTTCTACAGTCAATTCTTGACTGTGTAGCTTGTCTTTTAAGTCATATAGCTTTGTAATGTATCCGCGACTTCTCAATGCTTTATATGCTAAGTTTTCAGGACCAAACTCACCACCTTTGTCTAGTCCTGCTTGTCTATATTGCCTAATCTTCTTTAGTGTTTTAGTGACTTTTTCTATATTAGTGGATTTCAATGCTTGATTGATTATATCTAATAACTTATCGTATTTTGCTCTGCTTGAATTTTGGTCGAAATTTGCTCTGCGCTTTGTAGGGATGTTAATCCATTGGTTGTTCAGTACGCTGTACTCACCTAGACTGATGACTGGTTCTCTGGAGTCTTGTACATATAATTCTACTGGAACACCGTGAATAGTTATGTCGTGACTGTCGTTGTAAATTGTCTTTTTAGCGTTGAATAGTTCTTTGTAGACTTCATCGTTATCTAAACCTGTTAAGTCTACTAATATATGTAAATCTAAGTCTGAGTGCTTTGTGTAGCTGTATGCCGCATTACTGCCGGAAACTGTTATATCTTTAACATCTAGGTCGTGGATACCTAATTCTGATAAGAAATCTTGTGCTATTGTTATTAGTTGTTTTCTAACCTCAGGACGGAGGTGTGTGCCGTTCCATAATTTGGGGTTTAACTTATTATGGAAAGTAACAGCGTCGGAAAGTTTAAAGGAATCGAGTTCTCGCAAATTCATGATACTGTATTTATCAGTATCACTTCGAAGGAGTCTTGTTTTCCTGTACAGGTTCCGGGCGATGTGGAGGATACTTCGGGGGTTTGTGTCTATACCAACTCATGATTCTCTCCTTTTAGTATTTAGTATGCCCATTAAAAAAGCCCCTTTCGGGGCTATTTTATTTGATTTCATTGCCGTTTTGGTCGACTAACTTGAAACCTTTATTTCGTTGTTCATCCATATACATAGGACCGATTGTGTTCATTAAGTGTTGCTGATTTTCCATACAGAACACATAGCTACCTGAGTGACGTAGTAGAACACGTTTATCAACCCAGATACGTCCACCCATGTCACGCCAGTTTTCACAGAATGTCCAGTCTTCACTGTAATAACGATTCTGACGAACTGCTGTATCGAAATAGGTCTTCAAGTGTTGGTCATACTTAGGATCTAAACCGATATCGTTTTTATATTGCTTAACTGCAGGGTGGGTTTTCATTTTCTCAAATACATGTTTCTTCATCAATAAGAATCCTGTACCTGCTTTACTAACTTCTTGCAACTGATCCGGGCCCTCTTCTGCGCCTTCGAATCCGTTGACAACCCACTTGATAGGCATTGTCTTCATTGGGTATAGTCCACCGATAACGTCAACGTCACGGTTTAACAATACTAACAAGTGCCATGGTTCCCAACCAATGTCTGCGTCAACAAAGAACAAGTGAGTAGCATCAGGCATGTCCAAGAACTTTGCAGTTAATGTATTACGTGCTCGGCTAATCAATGATTCGTTGACCATTGTTTCTAATGTCCAATCAATACCAAGTTGACGGGCTGTGTTTGCCCACTTGATGAAAGACATGAAAGTGGATTCAGTTAACATACCACCATAGCATGGCATTGCTATGTGTACACGGGTGGTTCGTAGAAAATCTACGTTAACTTGAACTTGACCTTGTTGGTTTTGTTGTGAACTTGTGTCGTGCTGAGTTTGGTCAGCTTGTGCTTGTGCCGCAATTTCCTGTACTTTTTCTACGGGAACTGTTGCTTCTGCTTTTTTGGTTTTCTTTGTTGCCATGTAATCCTCTTTAAAGATAAGAATATTTACATGGCGAACAGAGTGTCAAATTATTTTTCCTCTAGATAATCAGAGCTTTCGGTAACCTTAAACTTGTCAACGATTTGCTTGATTGTATTGACTTCTTGTTTTAAATCTGTTATCTCTTTATCTTGCATTTCGTCCTCGTCTTTGCTATGTTGCAAAGCACGTTGGGCAAACTTGATAAATGCTTGTTGCTTAGTAGTTGCGTTTGGATAGTGTTGTTGAACATAGCGCATTAGACGCTCTGTTTCAGAATCACCCGGAACAAACATGTCATCGTCATCACGTTTAGCAATGTCTCTGCCCTTTAACTGTTCGTCACGTTCTATGTCACGCTTTGCACGATGTTGCATGACTTTGGGTGGATTAGTTAAATCACTGGCTGTTCTAGCGATTATGTCGCTCTTTTCTTCGCTAATGTTTTCTAAATCCCCTGCTGGCCAACCCATGTAAGTATCACCATTTTCGTCACCTGTTTTAACGATGAATGCGCCACCTTCTTCTGATTCTAATTCACCTATTTCCCAACCAGCTTGAGCTAAAACTTCTTCGATTCTTTGTTGTATTTGTAGGTTGCCATTATACCACAACTTAGCATACTTAAAGAACATATCTTCTTGACCGTTGTCACCGCTATCTGTGGGGGCAAACTCATTTAGTTGTCCACCCATAACCTGATCGAACATGCCAACAACTGTTTGTGCTAGTTTGGGATTCTTTTGTGTAGCAGGATACAAACTCATAACCATTGCTAGTTTACGTTTGTCATTCAATGTAGGCCATGCTTTACGAATCTCAGTAGCACTTGTGATACCAGGACCAAACTCAACTGTCGGCAGATAAGCAAAGTACGCATGTTTAGCAAAGGGCTGAACGTCTTTTCCTGTCCATGGTTGGAAGTAACTAGGTGTTCCGTCTTTTTTAATGCCACCCGGCTTAGGACTTTCATTTTTGTCTTTCTCGCTACGAACAAAAATCAACACATCCTTATTTGGATCGTAGTTATGTGTAATTTCTTCTGATTTAAAAGGACTCTTAACTTGTACAAAATGTCCAGGCTTAACACCTGCTAATTTTGCTAGTTTTTCTTTTAGTGCAAAAGGGAAAGGTCTTTCACTCATGTCATTCGTAGCAGCCACATATACTTCTGCTCCGGGGAATGCTTTTAATGCAGACTGGTATAACGCAAAATGACCTGCGTGAAATGGGTGAAAGCCACCTGGCATTATAACAACTGTTGACATGTTAGTAACTCAACTTTATGAATTGTACACCACCACCGGCAAAATCTTCAACTTTAGCTCTTAAATAAACAAAGTTGCCTTCGATGTTTGTGTAGACACTGGCATTGCTTGCTACTTGCGGTGCTGAATTTGCAGGGGCATTAGCGTTTGCTTCTAGCTCATATACTTTGAACCAGTCAGTGCTCCCTGGACTGGTAGCTAAACTTGCTTCTATTAGAATATTACCAGTACAATTCAACAAGTTTAAATTGACTGTTTGTAGATCCTTGTTACCTAAATAATACGCGGCAGCAGGTTGACTATTGCCGGTAACTGTATATGAATTACCGTTGGCAACATTACTACTCCACACTGTTTGTGGAAGCATAATTAATGTAGTGGTTTGGCTCATTATGCTTGCACCACTTCCACAACAACGCTACCGCCCACTAATTCTTGGGCAACTTGCTCTAAGGCTGCTTTAACTTCTTCGGTAATGCAGGTGGTTTGGTCTGCCGCACCGTCTTTTACGATTGAACTGAATTTGATAACTAGTACATCTTCTAGGATCTTTGCCATGGTAAATACTCCATTTTATTAGAGTATTTATCATTTTAGATCGTATCTGGACGCTTTTCTAGTTTGTACTTTTTACCGAGAACTTCACCGTGCATCAGTGCTAGATAGCTTAATGTGGCTTCATCGTCATAGTCAATGAAATGAGCCGCACTAGTCCACCTAAAATGCCAGATTCCCCATCGTTTGTTATCACGATTCATCCAGCTGATTAGTGCATTACTAGCATGTAAAGCCGGCTGTCTACTGATGGTATCTCTTAACTCATTGTGGAAGTTATCTTCTACCCGTTTAGACCTCAAATACACCCTATATTTATGGGGAGGATCGTTTACAAAATGCTTGATGCCGGCATATTGTGCTGTTTGCACTTGGGTGTAGTCGAATGAGTAACTACCACCTATTTCACTAGCAATAGACTGTAATGTGGCCAAGTCATTAGCAAAAAATGCCGCAGTTTCGCCCTCAATTCTCATACCAAGATTCTTGATTTTCTTCCTTGATGCTTGATACTTGATGATAATTTTGATAGCATCCTGATTGTCAACTACAGTAGGTAAATCCTCTTTTTTGATGCTGGAATAGTTTTTTACTTTTCCAGCAATCTTATCATCAAGGTCAGAATCATTCTTACACCACCAAGCATATCTCACACAAGGGATTTCCACCCTCATGCGATATTCATACTTGTTGTAGTAGTTACTATCTCGGTATTCGTAGTAAGTAATACCGGGAACGTTATCAACTGATTTCAATAATCCCATCTTCGCCCACCCGTGCTGTTTGTGCTTGAACCACATTAAATTCGATTCCGTCTACCCCTACACCTGCAGTGATATTTGCATTCTTAATGCGCTCAAACAGAATCTTCTTAGACAACGGAACTCGTACAAGTTCATCAATCTTACGTGCTAGTGGTCTAGCACCCATCTTCTTGTCGTAACCTTGCTCTGCTAGATATTCAATAGCAGATTCTGTCAAGTTGAATGTAATGTTGTGCTTATCCAACAATTGTTGTTTGAGGTCTTCGGTGAACTTAACAACAATTTTCTTAACTGCAAGTGTATCCAGTTTGTTAAACTTACAAATCAAGTCAATACGGTTTCTGAATTCAGGCTTGAAGAATTCTTTCAACGCTTTATCATCTTCACCTGTCTTTTCTTGACTACCGAAACCAATAGAACTGCGCTCATTATCAGCACTACCTAAGTTACTGGTCATGATAATGATAGTGTTCTTACAGTTTACCATTTTACCATTACTACCTGTAATCTTACCTTCATCAAGCATTTGCAAGAAGATGTTAAAAATATCAGGATGTGCCTTTTCAACTTCATCAAACAACATAACCGCATGTGGGTTCTTGCTCAAGTCACTAATCAGTCTGCCGCCACCAACTTGACTATCACCGAAGCCAACGTAGCCTGGGGGAGGTCCGATTAAGCTACTAACACTGTGCTTTTCGCTATACTCTGACATATCGTATTTGAGCAATGGCATGTCAAGATTCTTAGAAAGAAGTTTTGCGAGTTCAGTCTTACCTGTACCAGTAGGACCTAAGAACAAGAAACTTGCCATTGGCTTTGTTTCATTGCTGATGCCTGCGAATGAAACATAGACACGCTCAAGAACCTCTTGGACAGTTTCATCTTGACCGTATAGCTTACCTTTGATGTTAACATCTAAATTATTGATACGGTCATTGTTATCCCCACTCATTTTGTCAGCAGGGACGCCGGTGAATCGTTCAACTTGTTCGTAAATCATTTCCTTAGTAATGATTGCGTCTTTGTTTTCTGCGACACGCTGTTTAGCACAAGCCGCATCAAGCAAGTCGATACTCTTGTCAGGATTCTTACGGTCATGAATATATCGAGTCGCGGTATCGACTGCGGCTTTTACTGCCTCGTCAGTGATGTTAACACTGTGGAAGTCATTTAGTCGTGCTGCCAAACCACTCAAGATACGAACAGTGGATTCTTGACTAGGTTCATCAATGCCAACACGATAGAATCTACGCATCAAAGCACGATCCTTCTCGAAACTTTCGTAGAATTCTTCCCATGTAGTGCTTGCAATGACTTTCAGTGTACCTTTAGTAATTGCAGGCTTAATCATGTTAGCAAAGTCAGGACCACCGTTGTTGCTTGATCCTGCACCACTCATAGTGTGTGCTTCGTCAATGAACAGAATAGCTTTCTTCTTTGTGTTCAATGCGTCAATGACTGCCTTGACCTTTTCTTCAAAGTCACCACGATACTTACTGCCTGCAAGTAACGAACCAACTTCAAGACTATAGACTTGGTGACCATCTAAGAATTCAGGACATTCACCGTCTTCAATCATGCTAGCAAGACCTTCTGCAATAGCAGTCTTACCAACGCCCGGGTCGCCGACCATGAGAACGTTTGATTTGAATCGTTTAGCAAGAACGTTGATAATATCATCAAGTTCTTTATCACGACCAATCAGTGGTTCAAGTTTACCTTGTTTAGCAAGGTCGCTTAGGTTAGTTGTATATTCTTCAAGGATTTCGTCTGCTTGATTCTCGGTCAATGATGACGGGAATTCAGCGCCCTTATATGTTTTCTGCCAGTGTTGAACAAACTCATTTTTGTTGATACCATATTTCAATAAGAAATATTGTGCGTGACTATTGCCCTCTGAACAAATACTGAGATACAAGTCAATTGTTGTAACTTGACGGCGACCAGTGAACAATACTTGTGTCACCGAGCGGTTCATTACACGTTCTAGACTGTTTGTTTTGCGAGGAATAACTTCTTCTTCTTTGGATACGATAGCATGTAAACTGTCCAAATAGTTTGATACCTCAAGTGTCATACTGTCTACGTCAGCACCAAATGAAGTTAAGCACTTCTTAAAAGCAGGGTAGCTTATTAGTGAGAGTAGCAAGTGTTCAATCGTTACATATTGATGCTTTCGGGTTTTCGCAAACTCTATTGATTGCTCAATGATGCTTTCGATTTCTGGTGAATTTGTCATAATACTCCTTAAGTTTTGGATTGCATAATGCTATCAATTATACGAGAATCAATTGTATCAGGCATAAATGGTTTTAGCAAGATGATTTGGTCCCCGTATACATTTGGATTTTCTGCTACAGGTAGACCTTGATTAGCAATTTTCAATTGCACATAGGGTTGTGTTTTGGGTTTTACTGTGACTTCTAATGTTTTTCCACCTAGCGTAGTGAATTCAAAAGTGGTGCCGACAACTAAATCAAGAATTGAGATCGGGTGATTAGAAATCAAATCGTTTCCAACTCTGTCAAATTTTAAATGCTTTTGTATTCTAAATTCAACTATCAATGAAGCACTAGGTATTACATTTTCTAATCTAATCTGCCCACCATCTTGTATTCCTCTAGGAACATCGATTTTAACCATGTGCGTATTGTTTGGTGTCTGTAATTTAAGTGTTTGTTCGCCACCCGTGTATACTTGTTCTAACGAGATTACAACTGTGGTGCGGTAAACTTGTTGCTGAGGTCTTTGTTGACTTTGTGCTTGACGAAAGAATTGGGCAAACAGGTCATCAAATCCTCCACCATTTGTATGGAAACTGAATCCACCTGGAGCTCCACCGGGGAAGCCATGAAACTGTGGTTGTGGATTATCGTATTGTTGTCGTTGTTGTGGGTCAGATAAAATGCGATATGCTTCTTCTATCTTTTGGAACATAGCGGTATCGCCACCCTTATCCGGGTGATGCTGACTTGCTAGCTTGCGATATGCTTTTTTGATTTCATCGGGGGTAGCTGTTCTGGCTACTCCCAAAGTGTGATAATGATCCATTCATTGATTATAACACAATTAATGTATTATGTCAATATTTATTATGACTTGCCTTCAATCTTTTCTTTAGTGCGACCGTATGCGGCGATACCAAGAACTGCACCCATTGCGATGTGGTAAAGACCAGCACCTTGAAGTGTCAATGGTTGCCATTGGCTTGTAACATTACCTTTGCTCAACGCTTGTAATAGTGACCAAAGAATTGGGAAGATAACAAAGTCTGCTGTACATGTCATCATATATACCCAACCCATAACCGGGCGCCATTTCTTGTTGATCCAATCTGTTGAATCTTTATCGTGTGCTACCAATACATCTGCACCTTGCGCGGCATTTGAGCCTGCTTGTGTAAGATTGGGTTGTGGTTGATTTTGTTGTTGTAAACCAGAATAATTGTTTACTGCTGTAGACTGAAAACTAGGGGACGGACTCGGGCTACCGAAAGATGCACCACCGAATGATGAACTACTACCAAATGAACTTCCTTGAGGGAACTGATTGATCGAAGGGTCAGCCGCTAATTGTTCATGATGTTCATCATCGAGTGCCATGGGCTGTTCAAAACCAGCCTTCTTAGGTAGAATAGTCTGTGCCATTTTATAGTCCTGCCATTGATTTGAATGCTTTTATTTCAGCATCTTGTTTGTCTTTATGTAGAGGTTTAACAGCAATACCTGCTTGCTCACGCATTTCATTTAAACCTTCTTCATCTTCTACTTCTTCACGATATTGCTGAGGTGACAATGTTAACACTTGTTTCAAAACTGCTGGGTCAGCATCGTATTCTTCATCTGCTACTTTAACTGTCCAATCATTTAATTTGTAACCAGTTAGTGTCTCTAAATCTTCTAGTAATTCTATTACTCTTTCAGGAACTTTGAGTCTACGATTAGTTTCAACAAATACTAGATACTTACCAGGAACTAATTCGCCCTCACTGGCTTGTGCATCCAATACCCAGTCATAACCACGCTCGAACCATTCAACTAGGTCTTCTCCTGCAGAGTGACTGTTTACGATGAATGCGATTGTAACAACTTCACTATCTTTGCCCATCTTGGCAGCGTATTCATCGATTGAAACTGTAGGTGATAATTGGCCTTCTAGGTCCATGTAATCTAATCCCTCAGTAATGATTTGCTTTGTCATAATTTACCTTACATTGCCGGAGGTTGTGTGCCTGCCATCGGTGCTGCACCGCCCATAGCATCCATTTGATCTTGTGGTGCCGAGTCATCGTCACTACCATCACCATCGTCTTTGTCTAGATCGTCATCGTATGCATCATCCAACTCATCTAAATCGATTGATTGTTCTGCTAAGTCGATGGAACCCTCTTTAATATCGTCCATTAATTCTATCGGGATTTCAATAGAAACTAACCACACTTCACGCTCTTTGGACTTGGGGTATTTTGTACCGTCAATATAGTCATCGTAGCTTTCAATTTCTACTGGAACTTTAATCTTAGTAGTGGCAAACTTAATTTTGCATCCAACTGCTAATAAACGCTTTGCACCTCTTGGGTCAGGCATTAATTTATAAGGCCACATGAATACACAAGTGACAGTATAACGCTTAACTGTAGGACCTTGAACTAGTTCACCTAATTCCCAGTTTTTAAAGGCGTAAAGATCGGCTTCGTCTAATACTCTTTCATAGTCTAAAAGAGTTGACATTGAGCCGTCGCTGGTATAGATCCCCTTGATCGTGTCAATTATGCTGACATAATCAATGGAATTAAAGAAATCGTCTGCGGTTTTTTGCTTCATAGTTGTATTTATCTTTTATATGTTAGAAGCACTAATAAGAAAAGGAGAATAATTCTCCTGAGCCTAATATTTATACAGAATAATTACGTTAAAAGTATGCTATATTACACGGATCTTCCTACCGTAAATATCTTTGAGTATTATGAGTACTCATGCTCTTACAAAGGAGAAGTAACTTGAGCAAACGAAAGACTAGCGCACTACGCAAAGACCAACAAGATACACGCTTTTCACAGTCACACAGAAAATCAGAACAAACTTTCTACACTAAGGAATCCAAAACGATAAACTTCGCACAAGCACAAAAAGAACTGAAGGTCAACAAGAGACCGGTACAGTTAATCCCCAAATCTCTCAACCAAGAAAAATACATCCTAGCACTACTTGACGAAAAAACAGACATTGTTGTTGTCGGTGGACCGGCTGGCACGGGTAAAACATACCTTGCTATGCAGGCAGCTATTAAAGCTATGCGCGAAGGTGAGTGTGACAGAATCATACTTACACGACCTGCCGTAGGTGTAGAAGATGAAAAGCACGGTTTCTTACCGGGTGATCTAAATCAAAAGATGGAACCCTGGACGAGACCACTACTTGACGTACTGCGTGAGTATTACACAGCACAGGAAATCGCCCACATGCTAGAAGAACAGATAGTTGAAATTGCGCCCCTAGCATTCTGTCGAGGTCGAAATTTTAAACATAGCTGGATTATACTAGACGAGGCGCAAAATGCAACCCCGGGTCAACTCAAAATGATTATGACCAGAATCGG
>JACCDX010358112.1_pt1 | contig 75923 bp, 69 predicted proteins | sample 7449681 | NCBI WGS metagenome assembly JACCDX01 (sample SAMN15323450, study PRJNA562643) | freshwater metagenome | isolation source: river surface water | place: USA:Blue River Watershed | collected 2017-08-18 | reverse complement strand
GATCATTTCCTTTGCCTGTTGCGCCGTGTGAGACAGCATCCGCGCCAACCTGGCGGGCGATTTCAATCTGGCGTTTCGCAATCAAAGGGCGGGCAATTGAGGTACCGAGCAAATATTCGCCCTCGTAGACTGTATTGCAGCGAAACATAGGGTAAACAAAGTCGCGTACAAATTCTTCACGCAAATCATCGATGAAAATTTGTTCTGGCTTGATCCCGAACTTAATAGCTTTGGCACGAGCAGGCTCGAGCTCTTCACCCTGACCGATATCAGCAGTAAAGGTGACAACCTCGCACTGATAGGTGTCCTGAAGCCACTTCAAAATAACTGAGGTATCAAGTCCGCCTGAGTAGGCTAAAACAACTTTTTTAATATCGCTCATGAGCTGCTCTGTGTGTATAAAAGTAAGATTTTAACCCGTTGACCGGGCTTGAAAGATTATTTAACTTGCCCAAGCAGGAGGAACTCCATCAGGGCTTTTTGAACGTGCAAACGGTTTTCCGCTTCATCCCAGACAACGCTCTGCGGACCTTCCAGAACTTCAGCGGTGACTTCCTCACCCCGGTGAGCGGGCAAACAGTGCATGAAGAGGGCATCGGGTGCGGCGCGACTCATCATGTCCGAGTCGACACACCAATCAGCGAAAGCCTTTCTACGCTCTTCATTCTCAGATTCATACCCCATGCTTGTCCAAACATCGGTAGTCACGAGATGAGCACCCTGGCAAGCTTCGTTAGGATCTGAGAATTCTTGCAGTATCGAGGGTTTCGCGGAGCCGATGCGGGAAGCTTCGAGCCTGTATCCCGCGGGAGCAGAGACATGCAATTTGAAATCAAGGAGTTCAGCAGCCTGCAGCCAGGTGTATGCCATATTATTGGCGTCACCCACCCAGGCAACAGTCTTGCCGGAAATGCTGCCGCGGTTTTCAATGAAAGTGAAAATATCCGCCAAAATTTGGCATGGATGAAATTCATTGGTTAAACCATTAATGACCGGTACGCGAGAGTGCTCTGCAAATCGCTCAATGCGAGTCTGCTCGAAAGTCCGGATCATCACGATGTCCACCATGCGTGAGACAACCCGAGCGGTATCTTCAATCGGTTCAGATCGGCCTAGTTGTGAATCATTTGTTGTGAGGTGGATCACGGATCCACCCAACTGGTACATCCCGGCTTCAAATGAAACGCGCGTGCGTGTGCTGGCTTTTTCAAACACCATGGCAAGTGTTCGATCATGCAGCGAGTGATGGGGCTCGTAGCGTTTGAATTTTTCTTTGATCAGTCGCGCGCGATCCAGTACATAAAGAAGTTCTGTTCGCGTGAAATCACTAAACTGAAGAAAATGCCTGATAGGGCCATTAGGTGTGGCGACGTATGACATGTTGCACTCGATAAAGTTGGCTTGTCTGAGGCATGGCGCGAGGACTCTGTTTGAGTCTTCGCGCCATTTTCAGTCGCTTACGACTCGGCGTTAAAGGCCTTGATAAGCGGGACGAGGATCTTGACGATTTCGTCAGCCTCGGACTCAGTAATAATCAGGGGAGGGAGCATCCGGATCACGCGATCTCTGGTGACGTTGATCAGTAGCCCGGCTTCAAGCGCGCGACTGACAAGAACGCCGCAGGGCTTATCAAGCTCGATGCCAAGCATCAAGCCCTGGCCACGAACCTCTCTAACGCCAGGAACCCCTTTTAATGCTTCCTTGAGAGCGTTCTTGAGATGCGCACCGACTTTGGCAGCATGATCCAGTAATTTGTCATCCTCAAGAGTCTTGAGCGTAGCGTTGCCAGCCGCGCACACGAGCGGTCCGCCCCCAAAAGTGGTGCCGTGACTTCCGGGTCCCAAAACTCCGGCTGCGGGGCCGCGAGCCGCGATGGCGCCGATTGGCACTCCGCCGCCCAGACCCTTTGCCAGCACAACGACGTCGGGCAAAATGTCTGCCCATTGGTGCGCCAGCCATTTGCCTGTTCTGCCAATGCCAGATTGGACTTCGTCAATCATCATCAGCCAGCCGCGCTCGTTGCAAAGCTTGCGCAAATCTTGCATGTAGGTGATATCAGAGGGGCGGATTCCACCCTCTCCTTGGAGTACTTCGAGAAGTACCGCGACAACACGAGGCTCTTTATCACCAGCAGCCTTGATCGCGTTCAGATCGTTATAGGCGACTTTGATAAAGCCTTCCGGAAGGGGACCAAAGCCTGTGCGTGCCTTTTCGCTGTCAGTTGCGGCAAGTGTGCCTAAAGTGCGGCCATGCCAGGAGGACTCCATCGTAATGATGGTGGGCAGAGTGTTCCCTTTCTTGTAGCCATAGTAGCGGGCCAGTTTGATGGCGGCTTCGTTGGCTTCGGCGCCACTGTTGCCGAACAACACCTCAGTCATGCCGGAGATATCAAGAATTTTTTGAGCGAGCGCTTCCTGCTCTGGAACTTGGTAAAGGTTCGAGGTATGGATCAAACGGGCAGCTTGCTGGCTGATCGCCTCCACAAGCTTGGGATGGCCATGACCGAGGCAGGAAACGCCAATGCCCGCCATGGCGTCAAGATAACGTCGGCCGTTGGTGTCCCATAACCAAACACCTTTACCGTGTGTAAAGGCAACGGGAAGACGGGCATACGTATTTGAAATGGCAGAGGTCATTGCCGAGGCTCCGTGGTGAAAATGCCCGTCAGGCGGGATCGCTTGCATGGGCGTAAAACATCAATCATATACAATCTTGGCGTGGGACTCATGAATCAGAAGTTCTTGAGTCTGATAATCGGCGATACAGGTTGTGCATGACATCAGAAGTTCGCTATTTCATTATCTTTGGTCTGACCCAATCCGGTACCGCCTTTAGGCCGAGTGATTGGGCGGAACGCCTGGCGGGTGTTCTCGCCCCTTATCGGCCAGCGGGTACTCTGGGCGGACACCTTTCATTCTCGCCTTACGCTGTCCCTACAGTCATCGATGGCGTACGCAGTATCGTCATCGATGAGCGCCTGCGTGAATTGGAACCCCTTGCCTGGAAATTCGTTCACGACTTCGCAAAAGACAATAATCTAAAGACCGAGTCTGATCTTGCGACCGATCCCCTGAAAAGACATTAAAAAGACTCGCAGAATATTCGGTTGCTCGCTTCACTCAACGGGGGTCATGACTTGGCCGTTTGCGAAAAATGAGGACAGATTTTCCAGCAGGCAATCGGTCATTGCGCGTCGTGTTTCATGCGTGGCGCTCGCCACGTGAGGCATCAGCACGACATTATTCATCGTTTTCAATGCGTCTGGGACTTTGGGTTCTTTGTCAAAAACATCGAGTCCAGCGCCACCAAGGGCGCCTTCGCTGAGCACCTGAACCATGGCGGGCTCGTCAATGACTGATCCGCGCGCGATATTGACCAAAATACCTTTGGGACCGAGTGCGCGAAGCACCGATTCATTGATGAGTCCTCTCGTGCTGGCACCACCCACTGTAGCGATGACAAGGAAATCGCTCCAAGTGGCCAAATCCACAAGAGATTCTTTGTATTCGTAAGGAACTTCAGGGCGCGCGCGACGATTGTGATAGGCCACTTGCATATCAAAACCTTGACCGCGACGTGCGATCGCTTCACCGATTCGACCAAGGCCGACGACACCGAGTTTTTTGCCGCTCACGCGAGTCCCGAGCGTGAGGCCCCCAACTTTGTTTTCCCAATGGTTGGCTCGAACAAAACGGTCACCCCATGCAATGTTACGCGCGCAAGCGATCAACAGTCCCCATGCTAAGTCCGCAACGCAATCATTTAAGACATCTGGCGTGTTGCTCACAATGACACCGCGGCTTTTCGCCAGATCGACATCGATGGAGTCGTAGCCAACACCCCAGCTGCAGATCGCGCGAAGTTTGGGGAGCGCTTGAATGACCTCGGCTTTACACCCGATATTGGCAGATGTCGCAATGACTTCGATGCTATCTGCGTGCTCCCGCAAAAATGCTTGTGGATCTGCAGCTTTCCAGAGCTCTAAAACTTCGTAACGCGCGGCGAGCTCCGCGTCTGCGGGAGGGTGTCCAGTGAGAGATCCAATTTGCAGGATGCGGGGCTTAGTCATGTGTTTGATCCGTCTAGGTATGTAATAGGCCAATAAGAGCTGCGTTTAAAACTATCCGGCTAGATTTATTCTCGACAAGGAGCATCAAAAGCAAAACAGCCCATGAAGGGCTGTTTTCCGGAAGAACGTACAACAAAGCTACGTTTCATCCTCAATGCTACATCAGGATTAACCGATCAAACAACAACCGCATAAAAGTGCGGTGATGAAATGAAGGATTAGGCCAGTGATTTAATTGCTGCGGACAGGCGGCTCTTATGACGAGCGGCTTTGTTTTTATGAATGATGTTTTTGTCAGCGACGCGGTCAATGACGCTCGTCGCTTTCTGGAGCACTTCAGCAGCTGCGGCTTTGTCGCCGGAGTCGATTGCAGTACGCACACGCTTAATAGCTGTGCGAAGCATAGAACGCAGGCTGGAATTGTGCAAATTGCGGGCAACCGATTGGCGTGCACGTTTGCGAGCTTGGGCTGTATTTGCCATGAATAATCTGTCTTATCTTTAAAGTGCGCGCGTGATTGTGAGGAGATTAAAAATCTGTGAATCTGCTCTTGAAATCCGCACATCAGGTTGAGTTCAGTCCATAATTCTAACACTAAGTCCCTGAAATGCAAACCTATTAGGTCAAATTCCTGGCCTGTGTCGCTTCTGGGGGACGTTTGAAGTGTTTGATACGAACCCCCAGAAGCCATAACGTAGATAAATAGGTCAGCCCGCTCGTTAAAAGAGATAAAAATAACCAAAGAATCCTGAGCCAGGGTGTCTCTTGAAGATTGAGCCAATCAAAGTACTGGGCAGCGAACCAGAGCGGGATGGCCATGGCGAGCAGTCCACAAAATTGTTTGAATAAAAAGGGCATCCAACCGGGCGCGGGTTGGTAAATGCCTTTGCGTCGCAAACCAATGAAAAGCGCCGCTGCATTCAGGCACGCTCCCAGACCAATCGCCAGGGCGAGTCCTGCGTGAGCGAGTAATGGAACCAAAATTAAATTGAGTAACTGAGTCACAACCAAAACACCAATGGCAATTTTCACTGGCGTTCGGATATCTTGTTTGGCATAAAAACCTGGAGCCAGAATTTTGACTGTCAGCAAACCCACGAGACCAACAGAGTAAGCCATCACCGCCACACGCGTCTGAGCAACATCCGAAGCATTAAATGCACCGTAGTGAAACAGTGTAGCCACCATTGCATCAGCCATCAAAACCATGCATAAAGCTGCGGGCAGGCCGAGCAAAAGCATCAGTTTCAATCCCCAGTCAAGAAGGTAGCTGTAGCGTTGATGCCCATCTTGTTCTGCATGCGCTTTGGAAAGGCTAGGCAACAATACTGTGCCCAGAGCAACGCCAATAAGCGCTGTCGGAAACTCCATCAGTCGATCCGCAAAAGACAGCCATGTGACACTTCCAGGGGTCAGCCAGGTCGCGATATTGGTGTTGATCAGCAAAGAAATTTGCGCCACAGAGACACCAAGTGTCGCGGGAAGCATCTGTTTCATGATGCGCCTGACGATGGGGTCTTTTAGTGCGGGTTGAATCGGGCCGACAAGTCTGGGTCTGAGTCCAAGTCTTGTGAGCGCCCACCACTGGACAGACAGTTGTGCAATTCCACCGGCCATCACCCCCACAGCAAGTGCATAAATGGGTTGAGGAAAATAATCTGAAAGCAGCAGACTGCTGCCAATCATGGATAAATTGAGTAGGACCGGCGTGAATGCAGGGATGGCAAAACGACGCCATGTATTGAGAACACCCGAGGCAAAGGCGACAAGTGACATACAAACGATGTAAGGAAACATCATTCGCGTCATCCAGACGGCAGCGTCGAAGTCTGCAGCGCGAGAGGGATCGGTCAGGCCGCTTGCCATGGCCATCACAACCCATGGTGCACCGATGATGCCAATGATTGTCGTCAGAGTCAGGATCAAAAAGAGCGAAATCGCCACACGATCCAGTAGAACTTTGACTGCATCTGGTTCGTGCTGATTTCGAACTTCTCCCAAAATTGGCACAAAAGCCTGGGCGAAGGCACCTTCAGCGAAGAGTCTTCTGAGCAAATTGGGAATGCGGAAGGCGACCCAGAATGCATCAGTCAGGGCACCCGCACCAAAAGCACGGGCAATGATGATGTCGCGTGCCAGGCCGGTGATACGCGACAGCAGAGTAAAGCTGCTGACGGTCGCCGCGGCACGCAACAAGCTCATTTTGGAGGCATACGGATGGCACCGTCGAGACGAATGGTTTCACCATTCAACATCTCGTTGGTCACGATCTGATGAACAAGCTTTGCATAGTCTTCCGGGCGTCCAAAACGCGACGGAAACGGGATGCTGGCAGCCAGGGAGTCTTGCACGGCTTGTGGCATACCAAACATCATGGGTGTCCCAAAAATCCCAGGAGCAATCGTGACGCAGCGAATGCCCAGTGGCGCAAGGTCGCGGGCGACTGGTAAAGTCATTCCAACAACGCCAGCTTTGGAAGCGGCGTAGGCTGCCTGGCCAATTTGACCATCATACGCTGCGACCGATGCCGTATTGATCAACACACCTCGTTCGCCTGTTGATTCTGGCGCATTTTTACTCATGGCCTCTGACGCCACGCGGATCATGTTGAAACTACCAATCAGATTGATTGAGATGACCTTTTGGAACATATCCAAAGGGTGCGCTCCGTTTTTACCGACAGTTTTAGCCGCCGGAGCGATTCCTGCGCAGTTGATGAGACCAAACAAAGGCCCAAGTTCCAACGCAGCTGCCACTGCAGCCTTTGCGTCTTGCTCTTGAGTGACATCGCAATGCACATAGCGTTGGCCCAGTTCGGAGGCAAGCGCTGTGCCAGCTTCGTCCTGCACATCGGCCAAGATAACCCTGCCACCGTTCGCGCAGAGCATTTTGGCAGTACCTGCACCTAAGCCTGACGCACCGCCGGTCACGATAAAAACTTTATTTTTGATATCCATGAGACTTTTCTTGAATGTTTAAGCCAGTACGCTAAATATTTTTTCTTTGATCTGTTCGACCGTACCCACGCCCTCGACTTTACGATAGCGAGGCGCGTGAGAGTCTGCGTGTGCCCATTGCGAGTAATAGTCAATCAGAGGGCGGGTTTGATCGCGATAAACCTTGAGACGGTGACGAACGGTTTCTTCTTTGTCATCATCGCGCTGGACTAAGGGTTCTCCAGTGAGATCATCCTTTTCGGCAACTTTGGGAGGATTAAACCGCACATGGTAACTGCGACCGCTGGCGGGATGCACACGCCTGCCGCTCATGCGTTCGATAATATCCTCTTCTGGGACAGCGATTTCAACGACGAAATCAAGTCCGACATTGGCTTGTTTGAGGGCATCTGCCTGGGGAATTGTGCGGGGAAAACCATCGAACAGGTAGCCTTTGTTGCAGTCGGCTTGTTTCAGACGATCCTGGACCAAGCCAATGATGATTTCGTCCGAGACTAAACCGCCGGCATCCATAATTTTCTTGGCGGCAATACCCAGGGGGGTACCTGCTTTCACGGCGGCGCGGAGCATGTCTCCGGTCGAGATTTGCGGAATACCAAAATGCTCGGTAATGAATGCCGCTTGCGTGCCTTTGCCAGCGCCCGGTGGACCAAGCAGAATTAGACGCATGAAAACTCCCGATTCTTTGAATGAAGATTGACAATATTATGCCGCATCGCAGCACTTGACGCGGACTGGCTTTTTTGGTGCTTACCCTGAGTTTGAAGTGTTCGTCTGAAGAAAATGGCGAACCCGATCTAAATCTGCTTGTGTATCCACGCCTGCGCCTGGGTGGGTATCTGTCACATGCACCGCAATCTTATAACCATGTTCAAGAGCGCGTAACTGTTCCAGAGATTCTATTCTTTCCAATACGCCGCGAGACATTGTCGGGAAAGACTTCAGAAAGTGGGCGCGATAGCCATACAGACCAATATGCTGTAGCGCAGGCACTCCGTGATCAAGGACTCTCGTGCCGTCTGCCAGCGCGTCTCGATCCCAAGGTATTGGGGCTCTCGAGAAATAAAGCGCATCCCCATTCTTGTCGCACACCACTTTGACGATGTTGGGATTAAAAAAGTGCGTAGAGTCCGTGATCGATACTGCGCAGGTGGACATCGCGGCTGTTGGATGCTGTGCAAGCAAAGAAGCAACTCGACTGATTAATGCAGGGTCGATTAAGGGCTCATCGCCTTGTACGTTGACGACAAGTGCATCGTCGGAGAGATTAAGTTGCTGAACCGTTTCGGCTAACCGATCTGTTCCGCAAGAGTGATCGGGGCTTGTCATGCGGGTATGTATGCCGAAAGAGCGGGCGACCTCTGCAATGGTCTGATCATCGGTTGCAATCAACACATCCGTGGCTCCTGAAGCTGCTGCACGTTGCGCAACTCTTATCACCATTGGAATTCCCGCAATGTCAGCCAGCATTTTTCCTGGCAGTCGAGTCGATGCTTGACGCGCGGGAATGATGACAATGAAAGGCTGCATGCGATTGTCCGATCGGATTCAGGGATTATCCGAAATTTCTTCGGTATCCGCGAGAACTCGGGCCTCCGCCTCGAGCATGACCGGCACACCATCTCTGACCGGAAAGGCAAGCCGATCCGCTCTACACACAAGCTCAGTGTGTTCCGCATTGAGATGGAGCCGACCCTTGCAGAGTGGGCAGACTAATAGGTCTAACAGGCGTGTTTGCATAGGGGCATTGTAATCATACGTTGGTCAAAAGCTTGGCCTTATTGTGTAAAGCATCATCGAGCCAGCATATAAATTTCGGATCCGAGAAAATAATTTCACTATCAGCGACCCAAATTCTAGGATCCGTTGGTAGCTTGAGCTTGATCGCATCTTTTGAGGTCACGATGATCGCTTCGCTTCTTAAAGTCAAAAAAGGAGAGTGATCAAATTGAAAATGGTCTGGCAACGAGAGTGTTTCCGATAAATTTAAACCAAGCTTACGCATTGCATTGAAAAATCTTTCTGGATGGGCAATCCCGGCGACCGCGGCGATTGTGCGGCCTTGCATGTTCGCTAAAAAGCATTCGGTATTCAAACACAAGCCGCCAGCAAGGTTTTTAAATTCACGCACTTGAAGAGTCACCGATGAGGTTCTGACGTTTCCTGTCTTGGGCGATGAAACAAGGTTTCGCGCGCAATCTTCACGTGTCAAAATTGCATGGACTGTCTTTAAGCGACTGACTGGCTCTCTGAGAGGTCCGGCGGGTAACAACCATCCATTCCCAGCGCCCCGGCGATCCTGAACAACAAGTTCAAGGTCTCGGGACAGCCGCAAATGCTGCAAGCCATCATCAGAAATGACCAGATTGACCTCTGGGTAGCGGGCGAGAAGTTTTCTGCATGCTTGAACTCTGTTTGGGTGAACCGAGATGGGAGCATTGGTTTGAGATGCGATCATCGCCGGTTCATCACCAAAGTCTTTTGCGTCGAGCTTTCCTTGACCAGTGAGCGGTTCAGGACCTATATCCGTGCCATACCCCCGACTGATGACACCCGGGCGCCAGCCAAGACCTGTGAGCGCGTTGACTAACGCGATCACGACAGGTGTTTTTCCTGTCCCACCCACGTAGATATTTCCAACCACGACCACAGGGACGGGTATTCTGGTTTGATTGTTTTGATTCGCAAACCAAGCCTGTCGAATTTTTATGATCAAGCCAAAAATCAAGGCCCATGGAACCATACACCATGCCCATATTCCACGCTTTAACCACTGCAGCTGGAGCCAGGCTTCTAGTTTGGATTTCAGACTTGTAAAAATCACTGTGTCGCCTGCGTGGCAAAATGGACCTTGCTGATTCCTGCTTCTCTGGCAGCTTGCATCGCGTGGACAACCGCTTGATGCGGTGACATTGCGTCTGCGCGAATCAAAAGAACGCTATCTGTTTGTCCGGCGAGCTGAGCCTTCAATCTGGTGACGAGGTCAGCCGTCGAGACGAGTTGTCCTGAGATAGCATAGCGACCATCTTGTGAAATTGACACTTCGAGTGTCGGGAGGCTCATTTGTTCTGCTTGAGCCTGAGGTAAGGATATTTTTAGTTGCCTTTCTCTCGTAAATGTCGTCGTGGCTGCGAGAAAAATTAGTATCACCAACAACACATCAATCAAAGGAATGAGGTTGATTTCGGGTGTGTCGTCTGTCGAAGAGGCTTTGCGAAAGTTCATCGATCGTCTGGCTTAGATATTTTGAGCCACGTGCCGGGTTGCTTGTTCCATTTTTAGCAACAGAGCTTCAACTCGCGATTTGAATAAACGATGCGCCAAAACCGCAGGAATCGCGATCAGAATGCCAAAACCAGTGTTGTAGAGAGCGATGGAAATACCCCTGGCCAACTCGGTCGGGTCTGAACCATCTGGCCTGTAAGCTGCAAATATTTCAATCATGCCCACTACCGTTCCAAACAGGCCCATCAGAGGGGCAATACTTGCCACGGTTGCAAGAGCGGGGAGGTATCTCTGAAGGACGTAGGCAACATCCCGACCGGCATCTTCGACTGCTAGTCTCAATTCTGTTGGCGATAAGTGGCGGTGCGTCAACAACTCGGCAAGTACTTGCCCCAGGGGAGAAGAGGTGCGCAGTTTTTCGATCGCTTCAGGTTGATCCGCCTTGGCGCGCACCATTTGAATGACCTGTGCAGGTAGTTCGCTGGGAATGATTCGGGAGGTCTTGAGGCTCAGCGCGCGTTCGATCACGATAGCGAGTCCCGCGATGGACAGAGCGATCAGGGGCCAAATGGGCCATCCAGCCTGTATGACGATGGATTGCAAAAAGTAACCTCTTTCTGATGGTGTTGAATTTCATACGACAATGGTGGCATCGTACGGGCGCAATGTGATGATTGGCAAGTTGGCGTCTCACTCAAAGCTATCCACAGAACTTGTGGATAATTCTGTGCGCATCTTCTGAAATGAAGGAAAATGGGCGCTGAGAAGGATATGCTTAAATTTTGAGCAGTTTTTTATTTTTTCTTAATTAAATCAATAAAATCATAGATTTATTTAATTTTATTAATCAAATTTAATAAATAATTCGATAAATTCTTTTGTCACAATAACTTAATCTCTATTTATTGCGTTTGTGGACAATCATTGGTGTAAATACCTTATGGCGCTTGGCGATCAGCAAAAAAACTCAGCATTAACGCGGGACATTCTGACAGTTTCGGAGTTGAATCAAGCTGTCGCTCGGCTTTTGGAAGACAGCTTCGATGTAAGTTGGGTTCGCGGTGAGGTTTCTAATTTCACCCCCGCCGCTTCAGGTCATTGGTATTTCACTCTAAAAGATAACGGCGCTTCTGTTCGCGCCGTGATGTTTAGGAGCAGGGCGGCCGCTGTTGGATTTATACCGAAGTCGGGTGACTCGATCGAGCTCAAAGGGCGTGTCACGCTCTACGAAGCCCGTGGTGAGTATCAAATACAAGCCGAACAAATGCGGCGCGCCGGGCTGGGGTCACTTTTTGAGGCTTTTTTAGCGCTGAAAAACAAACTTTCCTCTGAAGGGCTTTTCGACGCGGATATCAAGCGGCCAATTGCTGAGTATCCACGCGCAATTGGCGTCATTACATCGCTATCTGCCGCTGCTCTGAGGGACGTTCTGACAGCATTAGAGCGCCGGGCTCCCCATGTGCCCATTGTGATTTATCCTGCCATGGTGCAAGGCGCAGGTTCTGCACTTGCGCTCAGACAGGCTTTGGCGTTGGCCAATGAGCGTCAGGAGGTCGATACGATCCTGCTTGTGAGAGGGGGAGGAAGCATTGAGGACCTCTGGAGTTTTAACGATGAGGCATTGGCTCGGGATATTTCTGCGAGTCTGATTCCTATTGTGTCTGGGGTCGGTCACGAGACGGATTTTACGATCGCAGACTTTGTGGCGGATCTTCGTGCTCCGACACCCACAGCAGCTGCCGAACTGGCTTGTACTCCGCGCGATGTACTGATGGAACGTGTCACGCGCGCCAGTCGTCAGTTGACGCTTGCGATCCATCGCAAGCTCGACAGACTTTCACAACGTGTTGATCGTGTCGCCGCAGGGGTGGTTTCACCTGCTCAGCGTTTATCTCATCAGGCTGAGCGCTTGAGCAGTTTGGTTTACAGAATGCTGGCAGCTACGCAACGATACGATCAGCAACGCCGCACGCGGGCTGAGCGTGTGACTGCGCGGTTGATGTCGCAGCTACCTGAAATCAGCTCACAGCAGGCGAGTACTCAGCGTGCAGTCACTGCTTTGCGGGCTTGCGCAAGAAGGTTGCAGGCCATGCGTGTCGCGAGATTATCTTCTCTGGAGGCGCAACTGAGGGCATTGAGCCCTGAACAAACATTAAGCCGCGGCTACGCGATCGTTCGAAACCAGAAGGGGGAAATTGTCAGATCCTATCTGGACATCAAGCTCGAAGAAGTACTTGACCTGAAACTGGCCACTGGTTCTGCATCTGTTCAGGTTCAAGGTCTCCAAAAAGAGGAAAGTTAAGTTTGATGCCCTCGGTAACCCTTCCCAAAGAAGGGGTTGTAGCCAGGACGCATGCCTGTCCGATACAATAGGCCATCATTTTGTTATCCCTATATCTAAGAGGACTTTGCAGCAATGGCCCATACACTTCCAGCTTTGCCTTATGCAATGGATGCATTAGCACCCACGATCTCCAAAGAAACACTCGAGTTCCACTATGGCAAGCACCATCAAGCCTACGTGACAAACTTGAATAACTTGATCCCTGGCACAGAGTTTGAGTCTGCTTCGCTCGAAGACATCGTCAAGAAGTCTTCCGGCGGTATCTTTAACAATGCTGCACAGGTCTGGAATCACACTTTCTACTGGAACAGCATGGCCCCCAACGGCGGCGGCGAACCCACTGGAAAACTGGCTGACGCAATCAATGCCAAGTGGGGTAGCGTGGCTGCATTCAAAGAGGCCTTCAACAAGTCTGCAGCAGGCAATTTTGGTTCAGGCTGGACTTGGTTGGTTAAAAAGGCTGACGGCTCATTAGATATCGTCAACACAAGCAACGCCGCCACACCGCTCACTACGACTGACGTGCCTTTGCTGACCTGTGATGTCTGGGAACATGCCTATTACATCGACTATCGTAATGCGCGTCCCAAATACCTCGAAAGCTTCTGGAATCTAGTCAACTGGTCTTTTGCATCTAAAAACCTCGGCTGAAACATGTTCCAGTCTTGACAAAGCCGACCTTCGGGTCGGTTTTTTTTTGATGATGTTTTTGCGCTAAGATCTGGCGAGAAACTTTTCATTATTTATTGAGTGATTCATCATGGATAAAAACGCTTACATTTGCGATGCAATTCGTACTCCCTTTGGTCGCTACGCTGGCGCATTGGCCTCTGTTCGAACAGACGATCTCGCCGCAATTCCTGTACGTGCATTGGCTGAGCGCAATCCAAGTGTTAAGTGGGAAGAGTTAGACGACGCCTTGATGGGTTGTGCGAATCAGGCGGGTGAAGACAACCGTAACGTGGCGCGCATGGCGACTTTATTAGCTGGGCTGCCCGATGTTGTGCCTGGCGGTACGATCAATCGTCTTTGTGGTTCCGGTATGGATGCGATTGGCACAGCGGCGCGTGCGATTCGCGCGGGTGATGCTTCGTTGATGCTCGCGGGGGGCGTTGAAAGTATGACTCGTGCGCCATTTGTGATGGGTAAAGCAGACTCAGCGTTTTCCAGAAGCGCCGCGATTTATGACACGACAATTGGTTGGCGTTTCGTCAATAAATTGATGAAAGCAAAGTATGGTGTCGACTCCATGCCTGAAACGGCTGAAAATGTTGCCGATCAGTTCAACATTTCTCGTGCAGATCAGGACCTGTTTGCGATGGCCAGTCAGGAGAAAACCGCAGCCGCGCAAAAAAGCGGTTATTTTGATTCCGAGATTGTTCCTGTGAGCATTGCTCAAAAGAAGGGTGATGCCTTGATCGTGAATCGAGACGAGCATCCACGTCAAACAAGCCTTGAGTCGCTGGCCAAGCTCAAAGGTGTGGTGCGTGAAGGCGGGACTGTTACTGCAGGTAATGCCTCGGGTGTCAATGATGGCGCAGTTGCAATGTTGATTGCGCACGAACAAGCCGCAGCCAGACATGGTCTTAAGCCTCGCGCGCGCATCGTCGCAATGGCGACGGCTGGAGTTGAGCCTCGCATTATGGGAATCGGTCCTGCACCAGCCTCTCAAAAAGTGCTGGCACTCGCGGGTTTAACGATGGGTCAGATGGATGTCATCGAGTTGAACGAAGCCTTCGCAGCCCAGGGTTTAGCTGTGTTGCGTTTACTGGGCGTGGCGGATAACGATCCTCGCGTCAACCCAAATGGAGGCGCTATTGCCCTGGGACACCCATTGGGTGCTAGCGGTGCGCGATTAGTGATGACTGCTGTTCACCAGTTAGAGGTCACCGGTGGCCGTTATGGTTTATGCACGATGTGTATTGGTGTCGGTCAGGGTATCGCGATGATTGTTGAGCGCGTCTGAACAATATTTGTCACACGTTTGACAGGTACTCGGTCTATTGCAGACCGAGTATTTTTTTTCCTGGTGTCATGCCACGTGCAGCAAACCATCCTTGTTCCATTTCAAGCGCCAGTCTGACTGGTTTGTCCGAGCAATGCGACTGATCGCTTTGGGGTGTCATGTCGGCGATGTTCACGATGGTGCCATCGTCCTGTAAAAAAGCGATGGATAATGGAATGAGCGTATTTCGCATCCAAAAGCATTGCACATTGGGCTGTTCAAAAACAAACAGCATGCCGTGGTTGGGTGCGAGAGATTGGCGATACATGAGTCCAGTTGTGCGCGACTGAGGAGTCGCTGCAACCTCGGCTTGAATGACGTGCATCCCGGCTGAGAGTTTTTTGATCGGGAGCGCTGCATTTGCTTGCGCATGAGCATCGTGAATCGATACAAAAAAACTGACGAATAAAACAAACAGCACGACCATGAGGTCGCGCTGTTTTCCTTGCGTGAACCGTCTGTACATTGCGTAATATCCAAGGGGTTATTCACCCCGGCCGCTTACGCAGCAGTTATATTGGTGGCTTGTTTGCCCTTAGGACCCTGAGTGACTTCAAAGGCAACCTTTTGGCCTTCTTTGAGTGTTTTAAAGCCATTCATTTGGATCGCTGAAAAATGTGCAAAAAGGTCTTCCCCGCCGTCATCTGGCGTGACAAATCCAAAGCCTTTTGCATCGTTGAACCATTTAACTGTTCCGGTGACCTTTGGGCCATTACTTGTGGTCGAGTCTGACATTCCGACTGCCTCTTCTGTACGTTGTATAAACTAAACGGAAAACTGATTAAAAGCTTATGCTTGAAAAAATCTGCTTCCGGCATCTTGACACCCAAAAAACTCTTGAGTGTGGTGTGATATTCGTCAGATTTAACAAGTTCGTCAAGTATCGGTTTGCCTAGTATCGTCTTCTCAAGTCAGTGCCTAATGTATTTGTTAAGTGTTTTTTTGTACTAATCTGCGCTAAGAAACGATGACTTTTTAATTTTTTGACTGTTTATTATGCCTGCACGAACCACCTCAACCCCGGAACTTGTCGTAGAGAAGCAGAGTGCCAAAACCGCGCCGCCGCCTATGTACAGGGTCATTCTGCTGAATGATGATTACACGCCGATGGAGTTTGTCGTACATGTTCTGCAGAAGTTTTTCGGTAAAGGTCAAGAAGAAGCAATGAGAATCATGTTGCAAGTTCACCACGAAGGTAAGGGCGTGTGTGGGGTTTACCCGCACGATATTGCGGCGAGCCGCATCGCACAGGTTTCTCAGCATGCGCGTGCCCGTCAGCACCCCTTGCAGTGTGTGATGGAACCGGCGAGTGATGAATAAGGCATAGAATGCAATTTAACGGTGTAACACTTGAAAGAACGTCGGAGGAAATGTGATTTCCCAAGAGCTTGAAGTTAGTCTGCATATGGCCTTTGTTGAGGCCCGTTCAGCTCGGCATGAGTTCATCACCGTCGAGCACTTATTGTTGTCGCTGCTTGATAATGCCGCGGCCATTGAAGTGCTGCGGGCGTGTTCCGCCAATATGGACGAGTTACGTAATAACCTGCGCAAATTTGTGACAGACAATACACCTGTCATTCCAGCGGGCGCAGAGGTCGATACTCAACCCACACTCGGTTTTCAGCGGGTGATTCAACGTGCCATCATGCACGTGTCGGCGGGGGGCGCTTCTAAAAAACCTGTGACGGGCGCGAATGTACTCGTTGCGATTTTTGGTGAAAAAGAATCCCATGCTGTTTTCTATCTCCAGCAGCAGGGAATATCACGCCTTGATGTTGTTAATTATCTTTCTCATGGCATCAGTAAACAGGCCGCTGAAGCACCTGTCACGCCAAAAGAGCAACAAGGTGAGGGCGCCGAGCAAGCATCTGAAGGTCGGCAGTCTCCACTCGATCTATACACGCAGGATTTAAACGCAGCAGCGACCGCTGGGCGCATTGATCCATTGATCGGGCGCGAGCAAGAAGTCGAGCGCGTGATCCAGACCCTTTGTCGTCGGCGAAAAAATAATCCTTTGCTTGTCGGTGAAGCCGGAGTGGGTAAGACTGCGATCGCCGAAGGACTGGCCTACAGGATTACCCAAGGTGAAGTACCAGAGGTATTGCAAGATGCTCAGGTGTTTTCACTTGATATGGGTGCACTTTTAGCGGGTACCAAATACCGTGGGGATTTTGAGCAACGCTTAAAGGGCGTCCTCAAGCAACTTAAGAATAATCCTCAAGCGATTCTGTTCATCGATGAAATTCACACCTTGATTGGTGCAGGTTCCGCGTCGGGTGGAACGCTTGACGCATCCAATCTTCTCAAGCCGGCTCTGTCCTCTGGTCAGCTGCGTTGTATCGGTGCGACCACGTATACAGAGTTTCGTGGTGTGTTCGAAAAAGATGCCGCTTTGTCCAGACGCTTTCAAAAAGTGGATGTTTCTGAGCCATCGGTTGCCCAGACCATTCAGATTTTGCGCGGTTTGAAAGGACGATTCGAGGAACATCACGGCGTGAAATATTCCGGCGCAGCTTTGACTGCCGCAGCTGAGCTATCTGCTCGTCATATCAATGACCGACATTTGCCAGACAAGGCCATCGATGTCATTGATGAGGCGGGTGCTGCCCAGCGTCTCTTACCTCGTTCCAAGCAAAAGAAAGTCATTGGAAAGACGGATATCGAAGCGATCGTTTCAAAGATTGCGCGTATTCCACCCCAGACGGTATCGAGTGATGATCGCAGCAAGCTTGCGACGCTCGAGCGTGACCTGAAGACAGTTGTGTATGGTCAGGATGCCGCCATCGAAGCACTTGCGGGTGCCATCAAGATGGCCCGTTCTGGCTTGGGCCGTCCTGAAAAACCCATCGGCGCCTTCCTCTTTTCCGGACCGACCGGTGTGGGTAAAACGGAAGTGGCGAGACAGCTGGCTTTCACGCTTGGTGTTGAGTTATTACGTTTTGACATGTCCGAGTACATGGAGCGTCATACGGTCTCTCGATTGATCGGCGCGCCTCCAGGCTATGTTGGCTTCGACCAAGGTGGGCTGTTGACTGAAGCGATTAATAAGCAGCCGCATTGTGTATTGTTGCTGGATGAAATAGAAAAGGCACATCCTGATGTGTTCAATATTCTTCTCCAGGTCATGGATCATGGCACACTGACCGATAACAATGGACGCAAGGCTGATTTTCGTAATGTCATCTTGGTGATGACCACCAACGCTGGCGCAGAGGCGCTGAACAAACCCAATATCGGCTTTTCTAATACCCGTGCAAGCGGCGATGAGATGGGTGATATCAAACGGCTGTTTTCGCCTGAATTCAGGAATCGCCTGGATGCGATCGTGCCTTTTGCACCTTTGAACCAGGAAGTGATTCTGCGAGTGGTGGATAAGTTCCTGATGCAACTTGAAGACCAATTGCACGATAAGCGTGTGGATGCGACTTTCACGGACGCGTTGCGAGCACATCTTGGTAAAAATGGATTTGATCCTCTCATGGGCGCACGCCCAATGCAGCGCCTGATTCAGGACACTTTGCGCCGAGCGCTTGCGGATGAACTGCTGTTTGGCAAACTGGTGGATGGAGGCTCAGTGCTCGTCGATGTCGATGCTGAAGGTAAGGTGATCCTGAACTTCGATATCAAGCAAGACAAACCGAGTGGTGCCTCCAAAGGATCGGATCAGGAGGCCGAACTGGTTCACTGATGACGACATCGAAAGGCCCTTCGGTGTCTCAGCCCGCATCGCTGAACCGAGCGCAACCATTCACGCTCACGTGTCATCAGTGCGGGGCGGTGTACAGCCGCCCTGAACTCACTCCTGATCAGTGGGCGCAGTGCGTCCGATGCAACAGTGTGCTGGAGTCTTACGCGACATTCACACCGTTCGCTTGGTTGGCCATTATTCTGACCACTTTTATCTGTTTGGGATTTGCCAACGCGTACCCTGTATTGACACTGTACCTTCAGGGTCAAGGTCAGGCCGCAACTTTTTTTGATGCAATTGCGGTGGTCTGGCAAGAGGGTTACCCTGAAGTTTCCGTGGTCACGTTTGCGGCAGGGATGATTCTGCCGATCATTCACCTGAGTCTGCTCTTTTGGGTACTTTTCCCACTTTCTTTTGGGCGTCTCCCACTTTTTTTTGAGCAGACGATCAAAATTATCGACGTTTTGAAACCGTGGTGCATGGTGCCCGTTTTTTTGGTGGGTATCCTCGTCTCTGCGGTTAAGCTGGCTGGTCTCGCGTCCTTGGTCTTGGGTATCGGGCTTTTTGCGACCGCATGCGCAGCAATTTTGATCACAAGTCTGGGGCGTCTGAGTCAATATAGGCTACGTCTGATGGCGCTTGATTTAGGCGCACCCGCGCACCCCCCCGAAGTGCCCAAACCGCCTTCGCCTTCTCAAATTAGTCGTGTATGGGCGCTGGTCCTTGCGGCAACCATCATGTATGTTCCGGCTAACCTGCTGCCCATCATGCAAATCACTTCCGTAGGTGGCACATCCGGGCACACAATCGTGGGTGGTGTGATCGAACTTTTTCAAATGGGCTCATGGGATATCGCAATCATTGTGTTTGTTGCTAGTGTTTTAGTGCCGGTTTTCAAGCTTGTCGCGCTTTCTGTGTTGGTCTCGCTGACTCAATTTGGATCCGATCGCGGGTTAAAGTCTCGCACTCAGCTCTACCGAGTGGTTGAATTTATTGGGCAGTGGTCTATGCTTGATGTGTTTGTGGTGATTTTGCTTTCAGCGCTGGGGCAGTTTGGAGCGTTGTTGAGTATCCAGCCGGGAAGCGGAGCGATTGCCTTTGGAGCCGTCGTGATCCTGACGATGCTCGCGGCTCTGAGTTTCGATCCCAGACTCGCCTGGAGGCGCGCAGGTCATCGTCGTCACGTATCATCACACATTGATAGTTTTAATCATGGTCAAGAGAGAGCGCGTTGAGTTCACCTATTGAGCCCGGACACTCCGAGCCTGTTCGAGAGGTTCCCCCCAAGCCCTTACCTCGTGTGGCGCGTCGCCCCAAAAGAAGCCTCGCGTGGGTCTGGTTTATTCCACTGGCTGCTCTGGTCGTGGGTCTCTCAATTGTGTGGCGCGGTTACTCCCAGCAAGGTCCCAAAATCACGATTACTTTTCAATCCGCTGCTGGAATAGAAACGGGTAAAACACAGATTCGCTATCGAGACGTTGTCATCGGTCTGGTTAAAAGCGTACGACTCAATGGCACACAAAATGGTGTCATTGTCGAGGCTGATCTCACAAAAGACGGTGCAGCCTTTGCACGAGAAGGTTCTCGTTTTTGGGTGGTCAAGCCACGCATCGGTCTTGGTGGTGTTTCCGGTCTCACCACGCTGTTTTCCGGTTCTTATATCGAAACAGACTTCGACACCACCACGACCTCTCGAGCAAAGGAAAAAGACTTTATTGGCTTGGAGCAACCTCCGCCAATCACCAGCGATCGTCCTGGTAGTCATTTCACCTTGAGATCGAACAGTCTTGGCTCGCTTGGTCCTGGCGCGCCCATTTATTTTCGACGCATACAGGTCGGACTCGTGACCGGTTTTACTTTAAATGATTCGGGACACCATGTTGATCTGAATATTTTTGTGGATGCCCCTTACGACAAATTCGTCGATGGCAGCACTCGTTTTTGGAACGAAAGCGGGATTGACCTCACTATTGGTGCCCAGGGCATGCATTTGCAAACCGAATCGTTGCTTTCTCTGATCGCGGGAGGAATATCCTTCGCGTCCTTCGGCAAACCTCAAACTCTGACTGATCCCAAAAAATCCTTCAAACTCTTTGATTCACGACTGGCGGCTGAGGCTGTTCCAGAGGGTGTCGCTGTTCCAATTCGGATGCGTTTTGACCAAACAGTGCGAGGTTTGAACGTTGGCGCAGCGGTTGCGTTTCATGGTGTCGATATTGGTGTGGTGGATTCTGTCGCACTTGACTTTGATATCGTGACTAGACGATTTTTTACGAAAGTGGACGCAACGCTCTACCCGGAGAGATTAGGCTCAGTGTATGTTGAACTCAAGCTCGCCAGCCAAACACCTGAGGATTTGGCTGCCTCGTTAAGTGAGCTCACTACCAAAGGCTTGCGAGCGCAGCTGCGTACAGCGAATATTTTGACCGGGCAGCTTTATATAACCTTGGCAGATTTTCCAAACTTGACGCCTGTTGAAACACCACAGGTTTCACTACCTTTCATGATGCCTACGGTTCCTTCTGATGATCTTGGCGCAATGCAGGCTCAGATCGCTAGTATTATCGGAAAAATTGACAGAATTCCCTTTGAGAAAATTGCAGGGGATTTAGATGAGATGATGATTCAGATCAAGCGGTTGAGTGAGAGCCTGGATAAGAGTGTGGCGCCCAAGCTTGCTTCGACGCTGACTCAGATTGAAAAGACAGTGAAGAACCTGAACGTGTTAATTGCCCCTGGCAGTCCTCTTACGACAAGTACAGAAGCGATGCTCAATGACCTCAAGAGCAGTCTTAAATCTTTGAAATCATTGACTGATAGTTTGCAAGCCAATCCCAGTTCAGTGATCCGTGGTCGTGCAACTGAGCCATACTCAAGGGATACGCTCGGAGCAACAGGAAAATGATGAACTCTCTCAAATCTCTGGCTTTAACGTTGGGCGTGCTCAGCTTGATTGGTTGCGCCGGTTCTCCAGCACAGCACTACACGTTGAGTCGTATTGATGGGCGTTCAGATTTAGTTTCCTCAGCCACCTCTGTTGTCTCAATCGCTAAAGTCGGACCTTACACTTTATCTGACATCGCTGTACCCGCAGAAGCCGACAATATCTCTTTGGTCGTCCGGCAAGGAGATGGTCGACTCATGGTGCTCAGCGACGACCGTTGGACAGGCTCCTTATCATCACAGCTTTCGACTGCGATTTCACAGGCAATGACACAACGCTTGGGAATGCCTCCCATACAAAAGCTTGTCGCCGAGGCCGCGGGTAGAGGGGTGACCCAGATTCAATTGGGCATACAGCGTTTTGATTTAGTACCGGGTCAGTCTGTCGCCCTGGATGCGGTCTGGAGTGTGCGTTTCCCCGGCAGCCAGTCGTTTTTGACTTGCTACACACGGTTGCAGCAGTCCGTGGGAGTGGGTGTGCTGGCTTTAGTCAAAGGACAGCAAGACAATGTTCAAGCACTTGCCGATCAGTTATCTGAGGCGTTGATATCTCGACGCGCTCCCTCAGGTTCGCGTTGTGGAACTTAGTTAACCTTTACCTGTGCTACCAAAGCCACCGGTTCCTCGGGTCGACGTATCAAAGTCTTCGACGACATTGAACTGGATTTGCGCAATAGGTAAAACAACAAGTTGCGCGAGACGTTCCATGGGTTCAATGGTGTACGCAGAGTTGCTGCGATTCCAGGCGGAAACCATCAGAGGCCCCTGGTAATCTGAATCAATCAGCCCGACCAGGTTGCCTAAAACGATGCCATGCTTATGGCCAAGCCCTGAGCGGGGCAAGATCACGGCAGCATAACCAGGATCTGCGACATGAATCGCTAATCCAGTTGGAACAAGCTGTGTCATGCCTGGTTCGAGAACCAAGGGCTGATCCAGGCAGGCTCGCAAATCCAAACCTGCTGAGCCCATCGTCGCATAGGTGGGCAATTGCTCTCGCATACGCGGGTCTAAAATTTTGACGTCAACGGATTTCATATTTGCTCTTGATGATTAGATTAGAGAGGTTGTCATGATCGATGACGTCTTCGTGAAGCGGCTTTGCGCTCCTCGATCGCGCGGCGTTGGCGAATCACTAGCCAGGCAATGATCCCGATGACTGTCAGACCCACTAAAGAATATACGGTCGCATGATTGCCATCTTTAATGGCTTCAACGCCACGAGTTGCCAGGTAACCAGGTGCCAGCAGAGCGGGTAACCATAAGATCGCTGAAATGATGTTCGCGAGTTGAAAACGTAATTCAGGCATCCCCATGACGCCTGCGACAGTTGGGATAAAACAGCGCAAGGGACCCAGGAAGCGAGCGATGAGCACTGCGAAAAAACCGTAGCGATAGAAAAAAAGGCGGGCTCGGGCAACTTTGCGTCTGTAGGGATTCAGGTGCTTGTGCCTTAACACTTTAGGTCCCATCCAGCGACCTAACCAAAATGACAGGGCATCTCCCACGATTGCGCCAATCACGCCCCATATCAGGATTGTTCCCGAATCAAGCGTACCTGTGGCCATCAAAGTGCCTGTCGCAAATAAAAGTACGGTCGCAGGAATAAAAAGACCCACAACGAATAACGACTCGCCAAAAGTCATCAAAAAAATGACAAATCCAGCCCAAGCCTGATTGTTTTGAATGAATAAGACGAGTTGGTCGATCAGCGCTTGCATAGGGCTGCCTGGAAAGATTAACGAGTCGTGCGTGATTGTTGATAGCGTTGCGCGATTTCACTGACAAGTTGTTGCGCGACTTTTTGCTTGGAGTTCAATGCGAGCGCGTGTTCGCCTCGATCATCAAAGATTGAAACCGTCGTGTGATCAGCGTCCATCACGTGTTGTGCCAGATTTCCAATCAACATTGGAATGCCTTTACGAAGCCTTTTGGCGTGCGCGAATTCAGATAAGTTTTCAGTTTCAGCTGCAAAACCTACGCACCAGGGCGCATTTTTTTGTGTCGCTACATTCGCCAAAATATCCGGGTTAGCCTCAAACTCAATGTTTGGCGTGGTCTTGCCATCTTTTTTGATTTTTTCTGGAGATACATTTTTTATCCGCCAGTCAGCGACCGCAGCAACTGAGATAAAAATATCTTGTCCGTTTAGATTTTGCATGACGGCATCGTGCATTTGTTGTGCGGATTCGACATTGATGCGGGTGACTCCATAAGGGCACGGCAATGCAGTCGGTCCAGACACGAGTGTGACTTCAGCACCTGCCTCCCAGGCTGCCTGTGCGAGTGCATAGCCTGTTTTCCCGGAGGAACGATTACTCAGGACACGAACGGGATCAATCGGTTCAACAGTTGGACCTGCAGTCAGCAAGACACGCAAGCGTTCAAAATGTTTCGGTTGAAAAAAGCGTCGGAGTTCAGCGATGATCTCCAGAGGTTCAAGCATGCGACCATCGCCAGTCTCGCCGCAGGCTTGCTCTCCCGAACCTGGTCCCAATATTTTGACTTTGTCCAAGGCAAGTTGCTGGACATTTCGTTGCGTGGGCGCAGCAAGCCACATTTCTCTATTCATGGCAGGCGCGACAAGAAGCGGACATGCGCGAGCAAGGCATAAGGTTGACAGCAAATCATCTGCGCGTCCCTGCACGAGCTTGGCCATAAAGTCAGCTGATGCGGGAGCAATCAGAATCGCATCCGCACCACGTGAGAGTTGAATGTGTGCCATGTTGTTGTCAACACGGCTATCCCAGGCGTCGACAAATACTGGACGACCACTGAGTGCTTGCATTGTGACGGGAGTGATAAAGCGCGTCGCGGCTTCAGTCATCACCACATCAACTTGAGCGCCGCGTTCGATGAGTCGACGCACTAGATCTGCCGCCTTGTAGCAGGCTATGCCACCGCTTAAACCCAATACAAGTCGTTTGTCATGAAGATCTTGCATGCTGACCCCGAAGGCGAAGAATTTCATCGATGACTAAAAGAATAGCACCGACGGTAATGCCAGTGTCGGCGATATTGAAAGCAGGGTAGTACCAATCTCGCCAGTAAAAAAGCAAAAAGTCGATCACATGACCATAGGCGATGCGATCGATCACGTTGCCAAGCGCTCCACCGAGAATCAATGAAAGCGCGAACAAAAAACGATGCTGCGTGCGGTGCGTATGCATCATCCAGACTATAAATATGCTGGCACCCAAACCCAGGGCTGTAAAAAACCATCGCTGCCAGCCTGGCTGGTCAGCCAGAAAACTAAATGCAGCGCCTTTGTTATAGAGCAAAGTTAGGTCAAAAAATGGCCATATGTTGATACGCTGCCCATATCGCAATGCATGATCAAAGCCGATTTTAGTGAACTGATCGATGACAATCAGGAAAATCGCCACGAATAGCCATCTACCCAAACCGCTGTAGCGTTTTGGGAGGATGTTGGCGGATTCATTTTCCTGTTTGATATTGACCATCTTCAGGATGATGCAGCTTCATTCAGACTCTCTACGCAGCGACCGCATATGTGAGGATGAGTGGGGTCTTGACCGATGTCATCGCGCCAATGCCAGCAACGCTCGCATTTTTCATGCGTCGAGGGAGCAATGTGTATGATGATTTCTCCAGCCCCCGCTTTTACACCTACACGGGAAACAATGAAGATAAAAGGCAGTTGTGCAGAAACACTTTGAAGCAAGATAAGATCTTCGCCGCTTGCCTCAATATCAACTTCGCCTTGCAAGGAGGAACCAATGCTGCCGGCACTGCGCAAATCTTCAAGTTTGCGCATCACCATGGCGCGAATTTCGCGCAATCTGGACCATCGTTGGTGTAGTGATTCTGGATTCTCAATTTGTGGAAGCGTGTGAAAACATTCCGTGAAAATGGTGATTCGACCAATGTCTGTTGCAGACTTCAGTGTTGAGTTAAGCAAAACTCCCCAGGCTTCCTCAGCGGTAAAAGACAGTACCGGGGCCATCAGCTTGAGTAAAGTCTGAGTGATGTGAAGCAGAGCAGTTTGCGCTGAGCGTCGAGCATGGCTGCGTGGAGCCGAGGTGTACAGGCGGTCTTTCAGTACATCGAGGTAAAACGCACCAAGATCTTCCGAGCAGAAATTCTGAAGGCGCGACATCGCAGGGTGGAAGTCATAATGCTCGTAATCGGACAGAACCTCTTTCTGCATTTGCAAAGTCATTGCCAAGGCGTAGCGATCGATCTCCAGCATCTCTTCTGGCGATATGGCATCACGTGCTGAGTCGAAGTCAGCGAGATTCGCAAGTAAAAATCTGAGCGTATTGCGGATGCGACGATAACTCTCAACAACGCGTTTTAGGATCTCGTCCGAGATGGACAGCTCCCCCGAATAGTCCGTGCTTGCCACCCACAGTCTCAGAATTTCAGCACCGAGGCTGTCTGATACCTTTTGTGGGGCGATGACATTGCCGACAGACTTACTCATCTTTCGACCCTGGCCATCCACTACAAAACCGTGGGTTAACAGGCTTTTGTAGGGTGCTCGTCCCTCAAGCATGCAACCCGTAAGCAAGGAGGAATGAAACCAGCCACGATGCTGATCCGAGCCTTCGAGATACATGTCCGCTGGCCAAGGGAGCTCCCCATGTGAGCCGTGGTGCTGGTTGTCAGCGCCGCCGAGGACTGTGGCGTGCGTCGTGCCTGAGTCAAACCAGACATCCAGGGTATCTCGATTTTTTACATAATCTTTGGCATCCGCGCCGAGTAAATCTTCGGGTTCAATGGATTGCCAAGCCTCGATACCTGATTTTTCAACACGTTTGGCAACTTCTTCGAGCAAAGCTGGCGTGTTTGGATGCAGTGCTCCCGTTTCCTTGTGAATGAAAAACGCCATGGGTACGCCCCATTGGCGCTGTCTGGAGAGAGTCCAGTCAGGCCTGTTGGCGATCATCGCATGAAGGCGGGCACGCCCCCAGGCTGGATAGAAAGCCGTAGCGTCAATCGCTGTTAGTGCGCTTTCACGCAAAGTCGGTCCGCCGTCTTTAGGTGTAACGTCCATCCCCGCGAACCATTGACTGGTTGCACGGTAAATGATGGGAGTCTTGTGACGCCAACAATGCATGTAGCTGTGTGTATGGGGCTCTTGTTTGAGGAGCGTTCCCGCTTCGGTTAGTGCCTCGACGATTTTAGGATTAGCTTCCCAAATGGTGAGGCCTCCGAAACCAGGTAAGGAGGGCACGTATTTTCCGTCACCCATCACAGGATTGATGATGTCCGCATCCTTCATGCCGTGTGCTTTGCAAGACAGGAAATCCTCGACACCATAGGCGGGTGCAGAGTGCACGACACCCGTGCCAGTGTCTAGCGTGACATAGTCACCCAGGTAAATGGGTGACAGGCGTTTGTAGCCTTCGTGAAAGTTTGCCAGAGGGTGCTCAAAGTTGATTTGATTGAGCGCTTGGCCGACACATTCAGCGACAATTTCGCCCTCAAGACCCCATTCTTTGAGGCACGCCTCAACACGATCTGAGGCCAGAATCAAGAGCGATCCTGTTGATGGTGCGGGAGAGACTTTGACAAGTGCGTATTTGAATTCAGGATGAATATTCAGAGCCTGGTTCGAAGGAATTGTCCATGGCGTCGTCGTCCAGATGACAATCGCACCAGCGCCTACTTCAGGCTGTCCAAAAACCTTGGCAATTGCCTGACGATCTGCAAAAGGAAAGGCGATGTGAACAGCAGGGTCTTTGCGGTCTGCGTATTCAACTTCAGCTTCTGCCAACGCAGATCCGCAGTCAAAACACCAATTAACAGGCTTCAGTCCCCGGAAGACATAGCCTTTTTCCAGAATACGTCCGAGCGCGCGAATTTCGTTTGCTTCGTTGCTGAAATTCATTGTCAAGTAAGGACGATTCCAGTCACCCAATACTCCCAACCGCTCAAAGTCTTTTTTCTGTCTTTCGATTTGTTCGAGCGCGTAGGCTCGGGCTTTGGACTGGACCTCAGCGACAGGCAGATGTTTTCCAAATTTCTTTTCAATCTGGATTTCGATGGGCATGCCGTGGCAGTCCCAGCCAGGAACGTAAGCAGCATCAAACCCTGCCATATTCCGACTCTTGACGATAATGTCTTTCAGAATTTTGTTGACTGCATGACCAATATGGATGTCACCGTTTGCATAGGGAGGACCATCATGCAGTAAAAAGGTCGGCCTGCCGCGACTGGCGTCACGAATAGCCTGATAGACCTTTTTTTCTTGCCATTGCGCGACCCATAAGGGTTCTCGACGCGGGAGGTCCCCACGCATCGGGAAAGGGGTGTCGGGCAGATTGAGTGTGTTTTTATAGTCCATGGAGCGCAAAGTAAGCGCGCGCATGCTGCGCATCGGCATGCATGGCGGCAGTCAAGGTTGGCAGATCGGGAAACTTTTCTTCATCCCGCAGATGCTGCAGGAGTTCAACGCGCACGAGTTTACCGTATGCGTCTACATTCAGATCAAATAAATGGGTCTCAAGCAGAATTCTCCCGTCATCTTCGACAGTCGGACGGACGCCCAGGCTGGCTACCCCAGGAAGCGGATCAGGCCCCAGGCCGTGGGCGCGAACGACATATATCCCAGATCTCGCGGCGCAGCGCGGGGTGACGCGCATATTCATCGTGGGCATATCAAGCGTGCGGCCAAGCTTTTTACCGTGAATAATATGTCCAGTCATCCCATAAGGGCGTCCCAGCAGGTTTGCGGCTCGGCTCATATCTCCCTCTGCGAGGGCTGCACGCACTTCAGAGCTTGAAATACGACGTCCATGATCATCTGTGATGTCACTCAATGTGTGCACTTCGATGCCGCATAGATTTCCCAGCGATTTGAGCAAATTCACGTCCCCCGCACGCTGGCGACCAAACTTAAAGTCTTCGCCAACCAGAACCCAACGGACGTTCAGTTCGATCGCCAGCCATTTTGTGACAAAGTCAGAGGCCGACATTTCCGCCATTGCTTGATTAAAGCGTGCGAGCACGACGCGTTCGATTCCAGACTGCGCCAATGCAGTCAATTTGTCACGTAGACCGGTGATTTGTGGGGGTGAGAGCTCAGGTCGGCGATTCAAATTGGCAAAATATTGCCTGGGATGGGGAGCGAACGTGAGAATCGTCGGGGAGAGCGCGAGACGTTGCGCTGCCTCACAGACTTGGGCAATCATGGCCTGATGCCCACGGTGTACCCCGTCAAAGTTACCAATTGACAAGGCGCAAGGCAGGCGTAAATCTGGCGCGGGAGCTTGGCGAAAAATGCTGAGAATGGTTTTCACGGGTGACAGTTTACAATTTCAGACTAGCCTTATCTTGGAATACCATGCCCGACCCTAAAAATTTACGCCCTCGCTTTGTGATTTTGATCTCTGGACAAGGGTCCAACATGCAGGCGATTGTTCAGGCGTGTCAATCTGGCGCTTGCAACGCAGAGGTTGCAGCGGTGATTGCCAGCCGGGCTGAAACTTCAGGTATGGTCTGGGCGGCAGGACAGGGGATCGAAACAATCGGGCTCGCCCATACTGCGTATCCCTCCAGGGACGCTTTCGACGAGGCTCTTGCTGCCTCCATTGACCTTTTTGACCCTGACTATGTCCTGTTGGCGGGGTTCATGCGGGTCTTGACACCTCGATTCGTTGAGCGATACGCAGGTCGGCTGATTAATATTCATCCTTCACTTTTACCCGCATTCCCCGGCTTGCATACGCATGCCCAAGCATTGGCTACGGGTGTTCAAGCCCATGGATGCACCGTACACTTTGTCACTCCGGTGCTCGATCACGGTCCAATCATTGCGCAGGGTGTTGTTCCTGTTCTGTGTGACGATACGCCTGAGACATTGGCAGCACGTGTACTCAGCATGGAACACACCATCTATCCGCAAGTTGCCTGTTGGCTTGCACAGGGCCGTGTACATCTGACCAGCGATCAACGCGTTCAGATTGACGGCGTCACCACACGACTTTTTAATTCAGGCCATCAATCATGAGCAATTCCAGCAAACCCGGCCGTCGGCCGCATGGCGCGACAGGAGCAGGGCGAGGCAATAAAAAAGATGCCGCGCGTGCCGCTGCGCTGAGCGCTTCAGCTGGAGCGGTTAGACCGGGTTCTGCCACTGAAAGACTAATCAATGCTCAGCCTCGCGGCAGTCGTCCGTCAGGAGAACGTGCGTTTCCCGGGCAAACATCGGCTCAGATTGCCAGCCAAGACAAATTACCCGTCGTTTCCACATACGTTCCAAAGCCTCGCCAGCCCGTGATGACCGTTCGGCTAGATCAGATCCGCCAGGTTCTTGAAGAGGTCCTGACATGGAGGTTTGCGGCGGATTCAATTGTTTCCCATTGGTTCAGAGCGCATCCCAAGCTTGGTATTCGTGACAGGGCCGAGGTCGCCGAGGTTGTCTATGATGTGCTGCGACATTTGCGCCGCTATCGCCAGCTCGGTGAGAGTGGAGTTGGCAATGCCGTACGTCGTCTGGCGATACAGGGCGCAATCGCCATATTGGGGGCCGAAAAGGTACGTCCTGTATTGGATGTGGGCGAGCTGGCATGGCTTGACAGGATTGCTCAAATTGAAGAGCAATCATTGTCATTGCAAGTGCGTAGCAGTCTGCCTGATTGGTTGTTCGATCGGCTCAAGGATATGCCTGAACTTGAGGCTCTAACCTCAGCCCTCAACACAGCAGCGCCACTTGATATTCGCGTCAATCCCATGAAGGCTGACCGCGACGAAATGTTAGCTGACTTGATCAAGGGTAATGGGGTGAGACATGCTCCTGTCGCCACACCATACTCGCCATGGGGCATCCGTCTGAAAGGGCGGCCCGCCATGAACAAGTGGCACCAATTCGAGCACGGGTTGATTGAGGTGCAAGATGAAGGTAGCCAGTTACTCGCACTTCTTGTGGGCCCCAAGCGTGGCGAAATGGTGATTGATTTTTGTGCGGGAGCGGGAGGCAAAACACTGCTACTAGGCGCGCTGATGCGTTCTACAGGAAGGTTATACGCCTTTGACGTTTCTGCCACGCGTTTAGCCAAGGCAAAACCTCGTTTTGCTCGCAGTGGTCTCTCCAATATTGTCCCCATTGCAATTGAGCATGAAAACGACACCCGCGTGCGACGTCTGGCGGGCAAAGCGCAGCGTGTTTTAGTCGATGCGCCTTGCAGTGGTGTGGGAACCTTGCGTCGTAACCCTGACTTGAAATGGCGACAGTCCCTCCAGAGTCTCCAGGAGCTCACAGCTTTGCAGACTAAGATCTTGGCAAGTGCTTCCCGCTGCGTAGCCCCCGGGGGACGACTTGTCTACGCGACTTGCAGCTTGCTCAAAGAAGAAAATCAGGACCAGGCTGAGTTATTTTTAGCCAATCATCCTGATTTTGAACTGATTGACGCTGCACCTATTCTCGCTTCGCGGACGAATCTGCACATCGAGGGTCCTTATCTGAGTTTGCGGCCCGATGTACATGGCACAGACGGGTTTTTTGCCGCAATTTTTGAGAGAAAGAAAAGCGCCACATTAAAAAATACTGAGTCAGAAGAGATTCAGACCTTAGAGTCAAACAGTTTGGCAGAGACAGAAAACAAAATAAAAATTAGTCGTGAGGATGTTTAGGAGTTAACACCTGTTAAGCCTTAAATAGTTGATTTTGCGCAAAAACTTCGGGGGTTTTACTAGCAGAGAGGGGCTGTCTGGGATAAAATTGTATCTAACTTAATGTCTTGGATCACAGACACTTACATGAACGACTTTATCTCTTTCGCAGCAGGCGGTTTGCTACAGGCCAATTGGTGGCAGGTGGTTTTATACACCTTGGGTATGACCCATATCACCATTGTTGCGGTCACCATTTTTCTCCATCGGAGCCAAGCACATCGCGGTCTGGATCTTCATCCGGCCGTCATGCATTTCTTCCGCTTCTGGCTTTGGATGACCACCGGCATGGTGACCAAGGAGTGGGTTGCAATCCATCGCAAGCATCATGCGCGCTGTGAACGTGACGGTGATCCTCATTCACCAATGATTTATGGCATTGGGAAAGTTTTATTTAGTGGCGCCGAGCTCTACCGCCACGAATCCAAAAATGCTGAAACCATCTCAAAGTTCGGGCACGGTACGCCTGACGACTGGCTTGAACGTCAGGTTTATTCCCGCTTCAGCGCGCGTGGCATTCTCTTGATGCTCGTCATTGACGTTGCTTTGTTTGGTTCAATCGGCCTGACAATCTGGGCGATTCAGATGGCCTGGATCCCTTTTTGGGCTGCAGGCGTGGTCAACGGCATCGGACACTATTGGGGCTATCGCAACTTTGCGAGTCCTGATACCAGTACCAACGTTTTTCCCTGGGGTATCCTGATCGGTGGAGAAGAGCTTCACAATAATCACCACGCCCATGGCACATCCGCCAAATTTTCCAGCAAGTGGTATGAGTTGGATATAGGTTGGATTTACATCTTGGGTTTAAAGGCCTTAGGTCTAGCCAAAATTAAAAAAGTCGCTCCCAAGCTTCGCCTTGAGTCCTCAGGCAAAGCCGGCGTCGATCTGCGTACGCTTCAGGGTGTCATCGCCCACCGTTATGAAATCCTTGCCCGTTATACAGGCATCATGAAAACTGCATGCAAGGACGAACTCGCACGTCTCAAAGCATCCAAGGCAGACAGTAAGGCCGATGCTTTAGCTGCAGCCACGCACTGGCTAGGAAGAGGCGAGGAAAACCTTGCGCCAGCCGAACGTGCGCGCATCGACCAGGCTTTGTCGCAAAGTGACTCGCTATCCACGCTTGTCCAGATGCGCCACGATCTGGTGAAACTCTGGGATAGTTCCACGGCCTCAAGTGAGCAACTTTTGCATGATTTGCAGGCTTGGTGTCAGCGCGCGCAGCAAAGTGGTATCTCAAGTCTTGAGGAATTCGCGTTGCGTCTTCGCCGCTACGCGGCATGATCGATAAGCTTAACGAACCTCAGCGAGACGCAGTCACCTTACCCGCCCAACACGCTCTCGTGTTGGCTGGGGCTGGTAGCGGTAAGACTCGGGTACTGACTACCCGAATGGCTTGGCTGATACAGACCGGTCAAGTGAGTCCGTTGGGCATTTTGGCCGTCACCTTTACAAATAAAGCCGCCAGAGAAATGGTTGGCAGGGTGTCAGCCATCCTGCCAATTGATACCCGTGGTCTTTGGATTGGAACATTTCACGGTCTGTGCAACAGAATGTTGCGTGCGCATCATCGCGATGCAGGATTACCACAAGCTTTTCAGATCCTTGATACTGCTGATCAACTTGCAGCGATTAAAAGATTGCTCAAGGCGAACGGTGTCGACGATGATAAGTACCCACCTCGTGATGTGCAGCGCTTTATCAATGGAGCGAAGGAGGATGGTCAGCGTCCTGGTGATGTCGAGGCCTACGATAGCTTTCGTCGCCGATTGATCGAGATTTACACGCTTTATGAGGCGCAATGCCAACGGGAAGGTGTCGTAGACTTTCCTGAACTTTTGCTTCGCGCCTATGAATTGTTATCGCGCCACGCACCGATTCGCGAGCATTATCAACGTCGTTTCAAACACATCCTGGTCGATGAGTTTCAAGATACCAATACGCTTCAATACAAATGGTTGAAGCTGCTCGCAGGTGGCGGCGCGCACTTGTTCGCGGTGGGTGATGACGACCAGTCGATCTATGCGTTCAGAGGTGCGAATGTTGGCAATATGGCTGATTTTGAACGTGATTATGCCCAAGGCACGGTCATCCGACTCGAGCAAAACTATCGTTCTTTTGGTCACATCCTTGACTCAGCGAATGCATTAATCAGCCACAACACTGGTCGTCTGGGAAAAAATTTATGGACAGAGCAGGGCGAAGGTGAGCAAATCCGCGTTGTTGAGCAGCCAACTGATTTGCTCGAAGCACAGTGGTTGGTCGAAGAGGTTCGCGGATTAATTTCTGATGGCCGTGACAGGAGTCAAATCGCCATTTTGTATCGAAGCAATGCTCAATCTAGGGTGATCGAGCATGCTTTATTCTCTGCGGGCGTACCCTACAAGGTTTACGGTGGTTTACGCTTTTTCGAACGGCAAGAAATTAAACATGCGCTTGCCTACTTGCGTTTGATGGCTAATCTGGATGATGACACATCCTGGATGCGTGTCGTTAATTTCCCGCCACGAGGTATTGGTGCTCGAACGCTTGAACTCCTTGGGGACCAAGCCAAGGCTTATGACACGAGCCTAAGCGCGGCAGTTGCAAGAGTCCCGGGCAAAGGAGGCTCTAATCTTGCTCAGTTCTCTCTGTTGATTCAACGTCTTGTGGATGAAACGCGAAGCTTGCCCTTGCCTGAGCTGGTCGAGCACGTCATTGAACACAGTGGCTTGATTGCTCATTACGAACTGGATCGCGAGGGTGCGGATCGAATTGAAAACCTTCGAGAACTCATCACTGCTGCGGCTGCTTTTGTTGTTGAGTCTGATATGGGTGGTTTACCGGCCGGGGAAATTGTCCAGAAGGCCGGACTTGAAGATCCGATGCAAGAGGGTTTTGATGGACTTTCTCCGTTGATGGCTTTTTTGTCTCATGCCGCTCTCGAAGCCGGTGACAATCAAGCCCAGGCAGGCCAGGATGCGGTTCAGCTCATGACAGTTCATGCTGCGAAAGGACTTGAATTTGATGCCGTTTTCATCACTGGTATTGAGGAAGGTCTTTTTCCCCATGAGAACAGTATTCTCGAGCAAGCGGGACTCGAAGAAGAACGTCGTCTCATGTACGTGGCGATTACTCGTGCGCGTGAGCGTCTCTACTTTAGTCTCGCGCAAAGTCGTATGCTGCATGGACAAACGCGTTACGCAATGCGTTCACGGTTTTTGTCTGAAATCCCGGAAGAACATTTGAAATGGCTGACCCCCAAACAAGGGTTGAGTGATTCCGAACCACGATGGAAGTCTGGAGGTTCTGGTTTTGATGCGTATGCAAGACAAGGGAACGTCGCACGGGCCCCTGCTATTGTCCGCAGTTCAACCTCGGGTGTCACGGTCGGTAGTCAACAGTTTCGTGTCGGTCAGGGTGTGAAGCATGCGCGATTTGGTGAGGGCACCATTTTCGGGCTATCAGGTAGTGGCCTTGATGCCCAGGCGCAAATTCAGTTTCGAGATGTTGGAACGAAAACCCTTGCTCTTGGTGTCGCGAAGCTAGAGATTATTCAAAGCTAGCTTTAATTCTCTGTGTGCTTGGTGCAGACTCATTCAGGAGTTTGTATTCATACCAATTGACTCTAACTCGCTTTGAAGCTCGAGCCATATTTCTTCGAGTTCGTCATGTCTTTTCGTCAGTTCTCCGTGCTGAGCTAGGGTTTGAACGCGTTCCTGACGACGAGAATCAGTGTACAGATCAGGATCTGCAATTACCATATCGAGAGTTTTTAATTGATTCTGGATGGATTCAAGTTCTTTCTCGATCTTTACGAGCTTCGCTTCAATGGGTTTCTTTAAGGCTGAAGTACGCTGTCTTTCTTGAGCTTCATCGCGTTTCTGTTGCTTGCGATCCGCACTGGTAAGTTCTGCTCCGATCGTTGCATTCGAAGAGGTTTCCTGCTTTTTGGCATTGGCTTGATGCTCTGCTAACCAGTCACGATAGTCTTCCAGATCGCCATCAAACTCTTGGACGCTCCCATCGGCAACAATCCAGAAACGATCAACGGTCGTGCGCAGCAGGTGTCGATCGTGCGAGACGAGCAACATGCTCCCGCCAAATTCAGCCAAAGCAGTTGTCAAAGCTTCACGAGTTTCAACATCCAAGTGATTGCTCGGTTCGTCCAGCAGTAAAAGATTAGGCTTTTGCCAGACAATCAAGGAAAGCGCCAGTCTTGCTTTTTCGCCTCCAGACATCGGGGCAACTTTATCCATCACCCGATCGCCACCAAAACCAAAGCCGCCAAGGTAGTTACGCAGTTCTTGTTCACGCGTTTGAGGGGCGATTCGTGCGAGATGCTGAAGAGGACTGCTTTCAAGATCAAGCATATCGAGTTGGTGTTGTGCAAAATATCCTACTTCGAGTCCTCGCGAGGCATTGCGGCTACCTGCTTGTACTTCTAGTTCGCCCGCTAAAGTCTTGACGAGCGTACTCTTTCCTGCACCGTTTACACCCAGAATGCCAATACGGTCACCGCCTCTCACCATCAAGCGTACGTTTTGCAGAATCGGAATCTTTACCCCTTGATCATTGGTATATCCAGCCTGCATATCGTCAAGAACGAGAAGTGGATCAGGCATTTCCTCTCGTGATGGAATACGGATGTCGATGCCAGACTCTGCATGAATCGGTGCCAGTAACTCCATTCTGGCCAAGGCCTTCACGCGGCTTTGTGCTTGTTTGGCTTTAGATGCTTTTGCTTTAAATCGGTCAATAAAGCCTTGAAGACGCGCTGTTTCACGAGTTTGACGTTCCCAAGCTATTTTTGTCTGCCGCAGGCGTTCAGAACGCTGAATGACAAAGTCTTGGTATCCACCTTTGTAACGATTGAGTTTGCCTTGATCGAAATGAAGAATAGTTTGAGCGACAGCGTCCAGAAATTCGGTGTCGTGGGAGATGAGTAAAACAGTACCAGGGTAGGATCCAAGCCACCTTTCCAGCCAAAGCATGGCATCCAGGTCAAGGTGGTTTGTAGGTTCGTCAAGTAACAAGAGCTCGGATGGAGCCATCAACGCGCGCGCGAGAGCCAGTCGCATGCGCCAGCCCCCTGAAAAACTGTCGACGGGATGACTCCATTGGTTCGGCGAGAATCCCAGACCCGCAAGAAGCTGCTCGGCTCGCGACGCTGACGTCCATGCACCAGCCTCGATGAGTTCGGATTCTAGTTCAGCGATTCTGGCTCCAAGCGCTTCGGAACGCTCTGGCTCATTTTCAAGTGCCTCTGAAAGTTCACGACGTTCGTGTTGTAACGCACGCAAGTGTGTGTCACCATCAATGACAAACTCCCGTGCCGAATTATTACTGGCAGCGATTTCCTGCTTGACACTCGCCATACGCCAGCCCTGAGGCACTTCTAATGTGCCTGCGTCAGCTTCGATTTCATGTTGAAGCAGAGCAAACAACGTCGATTTACCCGCTCCATTCTTGCCGACGAAACCTACGCGCTCACCTGGATGAACGACGAACTCAGTTTGATCCAGTAATACCTTGGAGCCACGACGAACCGTCAAACCTGAAGCACGAATCACGGTGTCAATTGCTCTTTAGTCAGGAGTAGGATCTGATCAGACGCTTCGGCTGTATCAAGCCAAACAGGCTCAAGCTCAGGAAATGCAGCTTCGAAATATGGCCGCTCATGCCCGATTTCGATCAACAGTAGGCCATTATCAGTCAGGTGGGCAGGCGCTTGTTCAATAATGGTACGAACGAGGTCCATGCCATCATCCCCGCCTGCGAGCGCAAGCGATGGTTCGTGCAGATATTCGGGGGGAAGTGTCAACATGGATGCAGAGTTGACATATGGAGGATTGCTAATAATCAGGTCATACTGAGCAGACACAGGCAATGGGTCATAGAGACTTCCGTGGTGCAAGTTCAGACGATCTTTGAGACCATGTTGCATGACATTGATCAATGCAACATCCAGCGCGTCTTTGGAAATGTCTGTCGCATCGACAAAAGCCTCGGGAAATTGATGGGCTGCGATAATCGCCAGACAACCAGATCCGGTGCACAGATCGAGGATGCCCGTGACCTCGTAGGGATCTGTAATCCATGGGCTGAGTTGGTTCATCAATAATTCAGCGATAGGAGAGCGCGGCACAATTACGCGCTGATCCACATGAAATGCATATCCCTGCAACCAGGCTTCATGCGTGAGGTACGGTGCAGGCAAGCGTTGCTCGCACCGCAAGTCGATCAGTTTGAGCGCTGCATCACGTTCAGATGGCAAAACGTTCGCTGCCATGAAGGGCTCAAGCTGATCGGGTGGCAAATGCAAAGCATGTAACACCAAATAAACGGCTTCGTCCCAGGCATTGTCTGAGCCATGACCAAAAAATAATTTGTGTTCATTAAAGCGTGAAACAGCGTAGCGGATTAAATCCCTCACGCTGATAAGCGCCTGTCGTGAACTGTCCATCGGATGGGTCATGCCAGATTCAAGCCTGAAAATATTGAAACGCTCATTAGGCTCTCAACAAGTCATTGATACTTGTTTTAGCGCGGGTTTGCGCATCAACGCGTTTGACAATGATTGCGCAGTTTAGGCTATGTGATCCATCTGCAGCAGGCAAAGAGCCTGGAACAACGACCGAACCCGATGGCACCCGACCGTAATGAATTTCTTTTGTTTCGCGATCGTAAATACGCGTGCTCTGAGATAAAAATACACCCATGGCCAATACAGAGTTTTCTTCAACAATCACACCCTCTACAACCTCTGAGCGTGCACCAATGAAACAGTTATCCTCAATAATTGTTGGGTTGGCCTGGAGTGGTTCGAGTACTCCGCCGATTCCGACGCCGCCAGACAGGTGAACATTTTTTCCGATCTGCGCGCAGGAGCCGACAGTGGCCCATGTATCGACCATCGTTCCTTCATCGACGTATGCGCCGATATTGACATAGGAAGGCATCAACACAACGTTGCGTCCGATGAATGCTCCGCGACGGGCAACAGCGGGAGGAACGACACGATATCCGCCTGTTTTAAAGGCAGTATCGCCGTATTCGGCAAACTTCAGGGGAACCTTGTCGTAAAACTGCATGGGTGCCTGACCCATCACAGCATTGTCATACAGTCTAAAAGAAAGCAAAACAGCCTTCTTGATCCACTGATGGACTTCCCACTTGCCGTTGATTTTCTCAGCCACACGCAAACGCCCTGTGTCGAGGGCGTCGATGGTGTGTTCGACGGCCTCTCGAACAGCTGCATCAGCAGCCGAGGGTGACAAATTGGCGCGGTTTTCCCAGCCTTGTTCGATGGTTGTTTGAAGATCGAGAGTCATGATTGGCCTATGTAAGGGTTCAAAAAATAAGCTTGGATATTTGGCTATTGATTAAAAAGTAATGATGTTGTGTGCTTAACGTATAGCCTGTGGATATTGTTTGCGTACAAATTCGGCGATGCGTTCGGCGCCTTCGACACAATCAGCAAGTGGGGCAACCAAGGCGATACGAATTCTGTTTAAACCAGGATTCACTCCTTCAACGATGCGTCCAACATAACTGCCAGGAAGCAAGGTGACATTTGTATGCGTCAAAAGATCTCTTACGAACACATCGTCCGGCCCGGGTGTGCCTGCCCATAGATAAAATGATGCATCCGGGCGTGCTACGTCCAGAACGGGCTGGAGGATCGGCAGCACAGCGTCAAATTTTGCCCGGTATTGGGCACGGTTTTCGATCACATGGGCTTCGTCATTCCACGCCGCGATACTGGCTGTCGATACAACGGGGGAGAGCGCACTCCCATGATAAGTTCTGTAAAGTAAAAATTTAGAAATGAGCTTGGCGTCGCCTGCGACAAAGCCCGAACGCATCCCCGGCACATTTGAGCGTTTGGATAAGCTCGAGAAACTCATCAAATTGCGAAAGTCGGTCCGTCCCAGCTGATGGGCGGCTTGCATGCCGCCTAGTGGCGGATTGCTCTCATCCAGATAGATCTCTGAGTAGCATTCGTCGGATGCAATGACAAAGCCATACTTGTCTGAGAGCTCGAACAAGATCTTCCAGTCGGAGAGTGGCATAACGTTGCCAGCTGGATTTCCCGGCGAACATACAAATAAAAGTTGGGTGCGTGACCAGATTTCTGCTGGGACCGTGGTCCAGTCGCATCGAAAATTTTTCTTCGGATCAGAGTTAACGTAATAAGGCGTGGCCCCCCCGAGGAGCGCAGCGCCTTCATAAATTTGGTAGAAAGGATTTGGACACACGACCAATCCGTTTTTTGTATCGTCCAGAACGACTTGACCAAAGGCGAATAGAGCCTCTCTGGAGCCTAGTGCAGGCAAAATTTGTGTTTCCGGATCCGGCTGGGGAATACCATAGCGTTTGCTAATCCATGCACTGATCGCTTGGCGAAGTTTTGGGTCGCCTTTGGTTGGAGGGTAGACGGACAAGCCGTCCAAACCGCCGATAATGGCGTCTTTCACGCAAGCTGGAGCAGGGTGCTTAGGCTCTCCGATCGAGAGATTGATTGGCCGCAAGCCCGAGGCGGCAGGGTTTGACTGTGCCAGTAAGGCACGAAGTTTTTCAAACGGATAGGGCTGCAAAGTATCTAGGCGGGGATTCATGACGACATTTTAACCAGTTGGATGACAGGGTGGGGCGGAAAACACGCTTAGTGTGCGCTACAATGTCTGGCTATTGCGAAGGTGGCGAAATTGGTAGACGCACCAGGTTTAGGTCCTGACGCCGTAACAGGTGTGCGGGTTCGAGTCCCGCCCTTCGCACCAAACCCGTTCCTTTATTCGGCGTGGGCTTTTTTGCTGCGCTTTCCGTCCTCTTTGTTTGGTAGATTTTCATGCAACCTGTGGTTGAAACCCTTTCCGGCCTAGAGCGCCGCATTGAAATCTCGGTCTTGTTGGCCGACGTAGAAAAAGCTGTTCAGGCTGAACTCAAGCGAGTCTCCAGGACTGCCAAAGCCCCCGGTTTCCGTCCTGGAAAAGTCCCGATGGCGATGCTTGAGCGTACTCACGCTGCTGGCATTCGTTATGACGCGATCAATAACAAGGTCGGTCAGGCTTTTGAACAGGCGATTGAAGCCTCCGGATTGCGTATTGCCGGTTCTCCCAAGCTTGAGCCCAAAACCGAAGGAACACCTGAGGGTACTTTGGCTTTCTATGCTGTTTTCGAGGTTTATCCCGAAATCACGCTGCCAGACTTGTCCACACTTAAAATCAAGCGCGCCGTGACTCATGTCGGTGACGCCGAAGTGCAAAGTACAGTGGATATCCTTCGCAAGCAGCGCGCAGAATACGCCGCCCGTGAAGGTCGTGTCGCCACTGACGGCGATCGAGTGACCTTGGACTTTGCCGGAACGATCGATGGTGTTCCTTTTGACGGTGGAAAAGCTGAAGATTTCCCTTTTGTTTTGGGACAGGGCCGCATGCTGCCAGAGTTTGAAGTCGCGGTTCGCGGTCTCAAGGCTGGAGAGTCAAAGGTTTTCCCGCTTGCTTTCCCCGCTGATTACGGTGGCAAGGACGTGGCTGGTAAAACTGCAGAGTTCACCATTACGGTCAAGGAAGTTGCCGAGCCAATTTTGCCTGCTGTTGATGCGGAGTTCGCAAAGTCTCTGGGCCAGGCCGAAGGCGATGTGGAAAAGTTGTTGGCTGACATCCGAGGCAATATTGAGCGCGAAGTTAAGGCCCGTACGCTCGCACGCACCAAAAATAGTGTCATGGATGCTCTGATCGGTGCGGCGACATTCGATGTGCCCAAGTCCTTGGTTGAAAGCGAGTGTCAGGCTCGTGTTCAAGCAGCTCGTGCTGAGTTGACCCAGCGTGGTGTTCCAAACGCTGACAAGATGCCTATTCCGGCTGATGCATTCACTGCTGAGGCTGAGCGGCGCGTTCGCCTGGGCTTGTTGGTTTCCGAACTCGTTCAAAAAGCTCAGCTCCAGGCTAAACCTGAACAGGTGCGTGCGCGTATTGAAGAGTTCGCCGCGAATTACGAAAAACCTGCTGAAGTTGTGAGCTATTATCTTTCGGATCGTGCTCGCCGCTCTGAGGTCGAAGGCATTGTGCTTGAGGACAACGTTGTCCAACATGCACTCGCCCAGGCTCAGGTCGAAGATGAGCAGGTTCCTTTTGATCAAGTGATGGGAACAACCTAAATGCAACGTTTTACCGATTTTTATGCATCCATGCACGGCGGATCCTCTGTGACCCCAACCGGACTTGGCTACATACCGATGGTCGTCGAACAATCGGGCCGCGGTGAGCGCTCCTATGACATCTACTCACGCCTCCTCAAGGAACGCGTGATCTTTTTAGTTGGACCTGTCAATGATCAGTCCGCTAATCTAGTTGTCGCACAGTTGCTGTTTTTAGAGTCCGAAAATCCTGATAAGGATGTCGCTCTCTACATCAACTCACCCGGCGGATCGGTTTATGCTGGCATGGCAATTTATGACACGATGCGCTTCATCAAGCCCGAAGTGTCAACACTTTGCACGGGACTTGCAGCCAGTATGGGTGCATTCTTGTTGGCTGCAGGTCAGAAAGGTAAACGTTTCTCCCTGCCAAACTCGCGCATCATGATTCACCAGCCATCTGGCGGTGCACAAGGTCAGGCCTCTGATATTCAGATTCAAGCGCGTGAAATTCTCGATTTGCGCGAACGTTTGAATCAGATGTTGGCAGAACATACAGGTCAGTCAGTCGAGAGAATTGGTATCGACACTGAACGCGATAATTTCATGTCAGCGCCTGATGCAGTTGCCTACGGTTTGATCGACAAAGTGCTGACCTCACGCGCGGATTCTGTTTAATACAGTCCGGCCTAAGACCTACAGGAACGTTATGTCCGAAAAAAAAGGATCAGCAACGACTAAAGTCTTGCATTGTTCATTTTGTAACAAGGCACAGCACGAAGTTCGCAAGCTGATAGCGGGTCCTTCAGTGTTTGTTTGCGATGAATGCATTGATTTGTGCAATGACATTATTCGTGAAGAGGCGCAAGCTCATGCGCAGGAGTCCATTAAAAACGACCTGCCTACCCCTGCTGAAATAAAGGCTTTCTTAGATCAATATGTCATTGGTCAAACGGCGCCAAAGCGCGTGTTGGCTGTGGCTGTCTACAACCATTACAAACGCCTTCGCCACGGTGAAATCAAGGGTGATGGCGTTGAGCTATCCAAAAGCAATATTTTATTGATTGGTCCGACGGGTTCAGGCAAAACCTTGCTTGCACAGACTTTGGCGCGTCAGTTGAACGTACCGTTCGTCATGGCGGACGCTACAACGCTGACCGAAGCTGGATACGTTGGTGAGGACGTTGAAAATATTATCCAAAAACTCCTCCAAAATTGTAACTACGAAGTCGACAAAGCTCAGCGTGCGATTGTTTACATTGACGAAATCGACAAGATTTCGCGCAAAGCTGACAACCCCTCCATCACACGGGATGTGTCGGGCGAGGGTGTTCAACAGGCATTGTTAAAGCTGATTGAGGGTACGGTGGCCTCGGTCCCTCCACAGGGTGGCCGAAAGCATCCTAACCAAGATTTCGTTCAAGTCGATACGACCAACATTCTTTTTATCGTTGGTGGAGCATTCGATGGTCTGGAAAAGGTCATTCGCAATCGCACTGAGCGCTCTGGGATCGGTTTTGGTGCCTCGGTTGAGTCCAAGGCAGAGAGATCAACCGGGGATACCTTCCTTGAGGTTGAGCCCGAAGATTTGGTTAAGTTTGGTCTGATTCCGGAACTTGTTGGTCGTTTGCCTGTGATTGCGACTTTGCAAGAGCTCGATGAAGACACGCTGATGCAAATTCTGACTGAGCCTAAAAATGCAGTGGTCAAGCAATTCCAGAAACTTTTCGCGATGGAAGGTGCAGAGCTTGAAATTCGTCCAGACGCCTTAAAAGCCATTGCTCGCAAGGCAATCAAGCGGAAAACAGGTGCCCGAGGACTTCGCTCGATTCTTGAGTCTGCGCTGCTTGATACGATGTACGAACTGCCTACTCAGGGTAATATCAAGCGAGTTGTGCTTGACGAGGCTTCGATTTCAGGCGAGGGGAAACCTTTGTTGGTCTATGCGGATGAAAACGAGCCCAAACCAGAGGTTAAAAGGCCCGCAGTTCGGGATGTTGCTGCATAAGTAAGATTTTGCAGCACCATCTTCGTTGCTTTTTGGTGCTTCAGTGATACAGTACCCAGCCCCTTTTTAGGGGCTTTTGTATTTATGGGGGTATGTAACTTGAAATTTAGGCTATTGTCCCAATAACGAAGCTATTCGTAGAAACACGGGCTTTGTATCGGCCGCCCTATAGGATTTGCCGAGTTTTTATTAGGAGGACATTATGTCCGGACATCAGGCCTTGCCTTCTGAACCCATCAATTTGCCTTTGTTGCCGTTGCGCGACGTTGTCGTGTTTCCGCACATGGTCATCCCGCTCTTTGTCGGGAGACCCCGTTCAATTCGTGCTCTTGAGGCTGCTATGGAAGCAGGCAAGAGCATTATGCTTGCCGCTCAAAAATCTGCCGGCAAAGACGATCCGACTCCTGAGGATGTGTATGAGATTGGTTGCGTAGCAACAATCTTGCAAATGCTGAAGCTTCCTGACGGTACGGTGAAAGTGTTGGTTGAGGGCGCACAGCGTGCGCGTCTCACCAATATTCAGGATGCAGACACGCATTTCACTTCTGAATTAGTACCGATCACACCCGATGCGACAACCGGTGCCGAGATCGAGGCCCTGCGTCGTGCGATCGTGAGTCAGTTCGAGCAGTATGTCAAACTCAATAAAAAGATCCCTCCTGAGATTTTGACTTCTTTGGCAGGCATTGATGACGCGGGTCGACTTGCTGACACTATTGCTGCACATTTGCCATTGAAGCTCGAGCAAAAGCAAAAGATGTTAGAGATCATCTCGACTTCTGAGCGTCTCGAGGCATTGTTGTCCCAACTCGAAACAGAGATCGACATTCTGCAAGTCGAAAAGCGTATTCGCGGTCGCGTTAAAAAACAGATGGAAAAAAGCCAGCGAGACTACTATTTGAATGAGCAGGTCAAGGCCATTCAAAAAGAGCTCGGTGAGGGCGAAGAGGGTGCTGATATTGAAGAGCTCGAGAAAAAAATCGAGGCTGCGCACCTTCCCAAAGACGCCCGTAAAAAAGTTGATGGAGAGCTTAAAAAGCTCAAGCTGATGTCGCCCATGTCTGCTGAAGCGACTGTGGTCCGTAACTATATCGACACTGTGATTGCTTTACCTTGGCGCAAAAAAAGCAAGGTCAACAACTCTATTCCGAATGCTGAAAGTGTCCTCGATAATGACCATTATGGTTTGGACAAGGTCAAAGAGCGTATCCTTGAATATCTTGCTGTTCAGCAGCGTGTTGATAAAGTCAAGGCTCCGATCCTTTGCCTAGTTGGACCTCCAGGCGTGGGTAAAACCTCCCTTGGTCAATCCATCGCCAAAGCGACTAACCGAAAGTTCATTCGGATGGCCTTGGGCGGCGTACGCGATGAAGCAGAGATTCGTGGTCATCGTCGAACCTACATTGGTTCTATGCCAGGGAAAATCCTTCAAAACATGTCCAAGGTTGCAGTGAGAAACCCACTGTTCCTGCTCGACGAGATCGATAAGTTAGGCATGGACTTCCGTGGTGATCCAGCATCGGCTTTGCTTGAGGTGCTTGATCCAGAACAGAACCATACATTCCAGGATCATTATGTCGAGGTTGACTTTGATCTTTCAGATGTGATGTTTGTCGCGACGAGTAATACGTTGAACATTCCTCCAGCATTGCTGGATCGCATGGAAGTCATTCGTTTGTCTGGTTACACAGAAGACGAAAAAATCCATATCGCCCTTGATCATTTGATTCCTAAGGTAATGAAGAACAATGGTGTCAAGCCTGAAGAGCTCGTCATCGAAGAGTCTGCAATACGTGACATCGTTCGTTATTACACGCGTGAAGCTGGCGTACGTTCTCTTGAGCGGGATGTCGGAAAGATTTGTCGCAAAGTCGTCAAGAAACTTCTTGCAGAGACTGAGGCGAAAAAAGCCGAGAAGTCATCCGATCCTGTCGCGAAGGTTGTCGTGACGTCTGAAAATCTGAGTGATTACTTGGGAGTTCGCCGTTACAACTTTGGCATGGCTGAAAAGGAAAATCAGATTGGTCAAGTGACGGGTCTTGCATGGACTGAGGTGGGTGGTGATTTGCTCACAATCGAGGTCGCAGACATGCCTGGTAAGGGTGTGATTCAGCGCACAGGTTCGATCGGCGATGTGATGAAAGAATCCGTCGAGGCTGCTCGAAGCGTCGTGCGCGCTCGTGCGGCTCGCCTAGGAATCGCAGATTCAGTTTTTGAGAAGCGTGATATCCACGTTCACTTTCCTGAAGGTGCGACTCCCAAGGATGGTCCCTCTGCAGGTATTGCGATCACCACAGCGATCGTTTCTGCTCTGACGCATATTCCTGTTCGTGCGGATGTCGCGATGACTGGTGAGATCACGTTGCGAGGTGAAGTTCTTGCGATTGGTGGCTTAAAAGAAAAACTTTTAGCGGCACATCGCGGTGGAATCAAAACAGTTTTGATTCCCGAAGAGAACGTCAAAGATTTGGCCGAGATTCCAGATAATGTCAAAAATCATCTTGAGATCGTGCCAGTTCGCTGGATTGACAAGGTTTTAGAGGTGGCTTTGTCTGAGCCGACAAAACCTTTGCCCGAGGAAGCTGTTGTCGCCAAGGAAGTTGTTGCAAAGTCCGAGGTAGCCGCTTCAACAGATCCGGTGATTAAGCACTAATTGATCGTTCTACCTATTTAACCCGTTCAAAAGAGAGGCGCCGGTCAGGCGCCTCTCTTTTGGTTAGGAGGTCTTGATGCATATATTTGTAGATTCAGTGCGTCTGGATAAATGGCTTTGGGCCGCCAGGTTTTTCAAGTCTCGTACCCTAGCTGTTTCAGCAATCGAGTCAGGTCGTGTCCTTGTCGCTGACGAGCGAGCAAAACCTGCTCGCTTGATCAAAGTAGGAGAACGTTTAAAAATTCAACGCGAACAGGAGCGTTTCGAACTCGTTGTTCGTGGCATTACTGAACAACGAAAGTCTGCGCCCTTAGCGAGACTACTTTATGAAGAAACGCCTGAAAGTGTTCTCATGAGACAAACTGCGGCAGAAAACAGGCGTTTTTACAGTGAGCCATCCCAAGACATTGCAGGTCGCCCAACAAAGCGGAATCGAAGAGCATTAGTGCGATGGAGGGAAGGCTAAAGTGGCTCTGAGTTTTAATTTGAGTTTGAGTTTGAGTTTGAGTCTCAGTGTAGTGGTGAGTTTCTAATCAGACCGAGGGCAATACCTTCGACAGAAAAGTCCTGTCCTGGTTGAACCACGATAGGCTCGAAATCAGGATTCTCTGGAAGAAGTTCGATTTGTCCGCCACGTTTGCTCAAACGTTTGACAGTGACCTCGTCATCAATCCGGGCAACGATGATTTGACCGTTACGTGCATCACTCGTTTTTTTGATCGCAAGTAAGTCACCATCCAGTATGCCTACATCGCGCATGCTCAATCCTTTGACTTTCAATAAATAGTCAGGCATTTGTCCAAAGAGAGCGGGGTCGACGGAAACTTCTTTTTCTATATTCTCAGCCGCGAGCATCGGGTAGCCTGCCGCGACACGACCGATCAGTGGAACAAGCATTTGACCCATGTCAGGCAAATGTTTCAGGCTGATCCGTCTGGAATCTGTGCGCGTAGAATCATCTGTACTGTCAATATTGTTGATCAACTCTCCAGAACTGTTCGAATCTGAAGGAAAATCTGCAGCACTCTCGGTTAAACGTATGCCACGCGATGCACCTGCTGTGAGCTCAATGACCCCTTTGCGTGCCAGCGCTCTCAGATGATCCTCGGCAGCATTGGCAGATCGAAAACCTAATTTTTGAGCGATTTCAGCACGGGTAGGAGGAAATCCGGTGCGAAGCACGGCATCGCGGATCAGATCCAGAATTTGCTGCTGGCGATCAGTCAGTTTGATAGTCATCGTCCAATCCTTCGTGCGTGCTTGGTGCTTGTTTGTACAGTGTTGCGCAATGTTTTCTACAGTACTGTTTTTGCGGTGCTTTTTTGCAGTGGTTTTTTGCAGTGCTGTTTTTATATACAGCACTAATTTTGCCTGATTTCCTGAGTGTTGGCAAATATTATCTGTATAAAAAAACAGCCCCGCTATGCGAGGCTGTCAAATACAGGGACTAAAAAGAATAAAAATACTAAAAGTGATCACTGAAGGTGCTTCAGCGAATCCTTATTTCAGGTTTTCATCACATTGGCCATTGCTTTGGCTACAACGTCAATGTTGTGACTATTGAGAGCTGCTACGCAAATGCGACCACTGCTGACTGCGTAAATCGCATGTTCGTCGCGTAGGCGGTCCACTTGTGCGGCAGTTAATCCGGAATAAGAGAACATCCCGCGTTGCTTCATCACAAAGCTGAAGTCCTCTTTCACACCATTTTGTGCAAGTTTTTCGACGAGTTGGCGTCGCATCAATCTGATACGTTCGCGCATTCCAGCAAGCTCTTGATCCCAAAGAGCAAAAAGCTTTGGAGTGTTGAGCACAGTCGATACGATCGTGCCTCCATGGGTTGGCGGGTTTGAGTAATTGGTGCGAATGACCCGCTTGACCTGGCTCAACACACGATTTGATTCGTCCTGGCTGCCTGTGACGATGGTGAGCGCGCCCACGCGTTCGCCGTACAGGGAGAAGGATTTGGAAAAAGAGGAGCTAATAAACATGGTCATGTCGAGCTCAGCAAAGAGCCTAACAGCTGAAGCGTCTTGTTCCAAACCATCACCAAAACCTTGATAAGCAATATCCAGGAAAGGAATGAGATTGGTGTCTTTAATGACCTTGGCGACTTCGCGCCACTGCTCGTTTGTTAAGTCAACACCAGTTGGATTGTGACAGCAAGCGTGAAGAACCACGACACTCTTGGCGGGAAGTGCTCGCAATGCATTGAGCATGCCTTGAAAGTCCAATCCGTGCGTCGCAGGATCGTAATAGGGGTAATTGATAACCTCAAAGCCCGCGCGCTCAAAAAGTGCGCGATGATTCTCCCAACTCGGGTTGCTGATTGCGACTTTTGCACCAGGTACCAGTTGTTTGATGAAATCTGCACCGATTTTAAGTGCGCCCGTACCGCCTAGCGCTTGCATGGTGAGCACGCGACCCGCCGCGACAAGTGGTGAATTTTTTCCGAGCACAAGCTCTTGAGCGCCTTTGTTGTAGCCGGCAATCCCTTCGATGGGAAGATAACCACGTGCTGCAGCAGCCTCAACCCTTGCGACTTCGGCCTGATGTACAGCTGAAAGAAGGGGAATTTTCCCGTTATCGTCGTAATAGACACCCACACCCAGGTTGACCTTGTGTGCACGAGTGTCAGCGTTAAATTGTTCGTTCAGACCCAAAATCGGGTCACGTGGGGCGAGTTCTACGGATTGAAAGAGGGTGCTCATTTGCGGTTTTTGTAGAGTGTGTCTAAAAGGTGAAAGCAGAATTGTAAAAACCAGTGTCTGAATAACACTCATTGTTTTGGGTGGACGCTCTGCCTGTCTAGGGACATAATAGGAAGCTGATCCCGCGCCCAAGGGGTTTCCCCAATAAGTCTAGCATGACCTCAAAGATTCCACCTCAACAAATGACCGCCCACAGCGATATCCCGACTCTTCCTGCGTCAATCTCGACAGGTCACGAAAAACCTCGTTTTGTTGAATATCCAGACAGCCCATTTCATCTTTACCAGCCTTATCCCCCGGGCGGTGACCAACCCAATGCGATCAATCAACTTGAGCAGGGTGTCAGAGACGGGCTCATGATGCAGACGCTGTTAGGCGTGACGGGATCAGGTAAAACATTCACGATGGCCAACATGATTGCACGCCTTGGGCGTCCAGCAGTGGTATTGGCACCTAACAAGACACTCGCTGCGCAGCTATATGCCGAAATGCGAGAGTTTTTTCCTAAAAACGCAGTTGAGTATTTTGTTTCGTATTACGACTATTACCAACCAGAAGCGTATGTTCCCACTCGCGACTTGTTTATTGAAAAGGATTCTTCAATTAACGAGCATATTGAACAGATGCGTTTATCGGCGACCAAAAGCCTGCTTGAACGCCGTGACACCATCATCGTCGGCACGGTTTCCTGTATCTATGGCATTGGAAACCCCTCCGACTATCACTCGATGGTGCTGATTTTGCGCGTGGGCGATCGCATTCCACGCCGCGAAATCCTCGCCCGACTCGTTGCAATGCAGTACGAGCGAAACGACACTGAATTTACGCGCGGCACATTTCGAGCCCGCGGAGAGACGATTGATATTTTTCCCGCAGAGAGCGCGGAACTCGCAGTTCGCCTGTCTTTGTTTGACGACGAAATTGAGAGCCTTGAGCTCTTTGATCCCCTGACTGGAAAAATCCGTCAAAAAGTGCCTCGATTTACTGTATACCCAGGTTCACATTACGTAACGCCTCGGGACACTGTGTTGCGCGCGATAGAAACGATCAAAGAGGAGTTGCGCGAACGCGTTAAGTTTTTTGTAGATGGGGGGCATCTCGTTGAAGCGCAACGTATCGAACAGCGCACGCGTTTCGATCTCGAGATGCTGACTGAACTCGGGTTTTGCAAAGGTATTGAAAACTATTCGCGACACTTGTCAGGTGCCTTGCCGGGTGAGCCCCCGCCCACACTGATAGATTACTTACCGTCTGATGCCCTGATGTTTATTGATGAAAGCCACGTCACGATTGGGCAGCTTGGCGGTATGTATCGGGGCGATCGTGCGCGCAAAGAAACGCTTGTGAATTATGGTTTCCGCTTACCCTCCGCGATGGATAATCGTCCTTTGAAAATGGAAGAGTTTGAAGCGCGGATGCGTCAGTGTATTTTTGTGTCTGCAACTCCAGGTCAGTATGAACAAACACATACTGACAATGTGGTCGAGCAGGTTGTGCGTCCGACTGGATTGGTGGATCCTGTTGTGGAGGTCAGACCCGCCCGCACGCAGGTGGATGATTTATTGGGAGAGATCAAGTTACGAGTCGCAATCGAAGAGAGAGTGCTTGTGACCACTTTAACCAAACGCATGGCCGAGGATTTAACGGATTATTTGACGGAGCATGGCATTCGAGTTCGATATCTGCATTCGGATATTGATACTGTTGAGCGAGTAGAAATCATCCGAGATCTACGTCTGGGTGTATTTGATGTGTTAGTTGGGATTAACTTACTAAGAGAAGGTCTTGATATCCCAGAGGTTTCGCTCGTCGCAATTTTGGATGCGGATAAAGAGGGATTTCTGCGTTCAGACAGGAGTCTGATACAAACAATTGGTCGTGCCGCCCGAAATTTAAACGGGCGAGCCATTCTGTACGCAGACCGTATCACTGACTCAATGAAACGCGCGATGGGCGAAACCGAGCGCCGACGTCAAAAGCAGCTTGCATTTAATCTTGAGCATGGCATTCAGGCTCGAAGTGTTCGTAAAGCCGTGCGGGAACTGATCGATGGAATTGTGGCACCAGCCTTCAGAGAACAAGAGGAGCAGGGGGTTTCACTGTCATTGCTGACGGACGAGAAGGCGTTGGCCAAAGAGTTCAAACGTTTGGAAAAGCTCATGCTGGATCATGCACGCAATCTTGAGTTTGAACAGGCTGCTGCGGCTCGTGATGCACTCAAGGCGTTGAAAGAGCGTGTGCTGCTCTCTGGTGCATAGTTTTGATGTCAAAGCGTTGTTGCAGTGCATCTGAAAAGGGGTTTTTTGTTCATTAACATTGGGTTTTATAAAATTAAAAATTAAAGTTTCTGAAAAGAAAAATTCTTTAACCCATTGTTTTATAACAACTAATAATTTATTTTTATGTTTGGTTGTTTTTAAAAAAACGAAAAAAATATCTGGACATGTTACGGGTTTTCCCGCACAATATGCACCATCATGACAAAAGTTCTCTTCGTATGCATGGGCAACATTTGCCGGTCGCCCAGCGCAGAAGGCGTTTTTCGCCACCTCATCAATGACGCAGGCCTCTCAGAGGTCGTCGGGATTGATTCCGCCGGCACCCATAGCTTCCACGTTGGCGAGGCCCCTGATCCGCGGGCGATCGCTGCCGCACGAAAGCGTGGTTATGAGATTACCCGTGCTGAGGCTCGACAAGTCGAACCCGAAGATTTCCTTGAGTACGATCTCATACTTGCGATGGATTGGGAAAACCTTTCTGCTTTGCAGCAACAATGCCCCAAGCCCCATCAACACAAACTGATGTTGTTGATGCGCTTTGCGAACGAGTTTGAGGAAGCAACGGTTCCCGATCCTTATTATGGTGGCCCAGAGGGATTTGGAAAGGTGCTGGATTATCTCGAAGATGCTTGTCAAGGCGTGCTTGAGCTCGTACGCAAGCGTGCGACTCAGTATCAGGCAGCCTAAACTCCTGACGAGTGAAAAACCGCGCACTGCGCGGTTTTTTTACGACTTTTATCCTGAATCCCAACAAGGTTTTAAGGGTATACCCAACTAAAACACTCGGGAATTATGTATACTTGAGTTGTTTAGTCGGGTAAGTCTTTAAACACTCAAGGTTTCTTCAAAGGATACTGTCATGAGGCTCACTACAAAAGGACGTTTCGCCGTCACTGCCATGATTGATTTGGCTCTCCGCCAACAGGGAGGTCCCGTCACATTGTCGGCCATCAGTCAGCGCCAAAACATCTCTCTTTCCTATCTGGAACAGCTGTTTGGAAAGTTACGCCGCCACGAGCTGGTTGAAAGTGTTCGCGGCCCCGGCGGTGGTTACACCTTGTCCCGTCTTGCTCGCAACATCACGGTCGCCGACATTATTTTTGCAGTCGACGAGCCAATCGATGCGACCAATTGTGGTGGTAAGTCGGCCTGTGATAGCGGTACTGATGGCAAGCCTGGCATTTGTATGACCCACGAGCTTTGGTCGACGCTCAACCGCAAAATGGTCGATTTTCTTGATTCTGTGTCGCTTCAAGATCTTGTGGACCAGCAGCGTTTGCGTCAGATCCAGGAGGCTAGCAAGTCCTCTGGCGCAGGTGTGCGTGTCAACGTTGTCGGTACGACAGGTTCTTCTCTTTCCACAGAGCCTGCGTCGATTAGTCTTTAAGAATATTCAGGAGTTTCAGCATGTCAACCCGTCCTATTTATTTTGACTACTCGGCCACGACTCCGGTAGATCCTCGAGTTGTTGAGAAAATGATTCCCTGGCTTTACGAGCATGCAGGTAATCCTGCGTCTCGAAGCCATGCATACGGATGGGAAGCCGAGGAGGCCGTCGAGCGCGCACGTGAGCAAGTAGCTGCTCTTGTGAACGCAGATCCAAGAGAAATTATCTGGACATCAGGCGCGACTGAATCGAATAACCTCGCTATTAAAGGTGCAGCGACTTTTTATGCAGAGCGCGGCAAGCACATTATCACCGTCAAAACCGAACACAAGGCAGTATTAGATCCATGCCGGGAGCTTGAGCGACAAGGATTTGAGGTGACTTATCTTGATGTGCAAGAAAACGGCTTGATTAGCATGGATGCACTCAAGGCTGCGATCCGTCCTGATACCGTCCTGATTTCTGTCATGTTCGTCAACAATGAAATTGGTGTCATCCAAGACATTGCAGCAATTGGTGAACTTTGTCGCTCCAAAAATATTATTTTCCATGTGGATGCTGCCCAGGCAACCGGCAAGGTTGCGATTGACTTGCAAACGCTCAAAGTTGATCTGATGTCTTTCTGTGCACATAAGACTTATGGCCCCAAAGGAATCGGTGCGCTATTTGTTCGACGCAAGCCCCGCATCCGGATCGAGGCGCAGATGCATGGTGGAGGACATGAGCGTGGTTTCCGTTCGGGAACACTCGCGACTCATCAGATTGTTGGCATGGGCGAGGCTTTTGCTTTGGCTCAGCAAGAAATGGGCACTGAAAACGAACGTATTCGCATGCTTCGCGATCGTCTATGGGCCGGACTTTCGCAAATCGAGGAGGTCTATCTGAATGGAGATCTCGAACATCGCGTTCCTCACAATTTGAACGTGAGCTTCAATTATGTTGAAGGCGAGTCTTTGATTATGGCAATCAAAGAGTTAGCGGTCTCGAGCGGTTCCGCCTGTACTTCTGCCAGTCTTGAGCCTTCATATGTTTTACGTGCATTGGGTCGGAATGATGAGTTGGCACACAGCTCGATTCGTTTCACGATTGGCCGCTTCACAACAGAGCAGGATATCGATTTTGCAGTGGAGTTGCTCAAAGCACGTGTGGGCAAGTTGCGCGACATGTCGCCTCTTTGGGAAATGGCCAAAGAAGGTATCGATTTAAATTCAGTTCAGTGGGCTGCCCACTAAACGCATTGGTTGGAGAACACAAATGGCTTACAGCGAAAAAGTACTGGATCACTACGAAAATCCACGTAATGTGGGAACGTTCGATAAAAGTGATGACCAAGTGGGTACTGGAATGGTCGGTGCCCCGGCTTGTGGCGATGTGATGAAGTTGCAGATTCGCGTCAACGATGCAGGAATTATCGAAGATGCACGTTTCAAAACTTATGGTTGTGGATCTGCCATTGCTTCGAGCTCGCTCGTGACAGAGTGGGTAAAAGGTAAGACTCTGGATGAGGCTTTAACCATTCGCAACACGCAAATCGCTGAAGAGTTGGCTCTTCCTCCTGTCAAGATTCATTGTTCCATTCTTGCTGAGGATGCGATCAAGGCTGCAGTTGAGGATTACAAAAATAAGCATACGGGGTAAATCATGGGCGTCACATTGACATCTCAGGCTGCCGACCATATCGGCAAGTACCTTCAAAAACGTGGTAGTGGTATTGGACTACGTTTGGGCGTGAGAACAACGGGTTGTTCTGGTATGGCTTACAAACTTGAATACGTAGACGAGCCTGCTGCCGAAGACCAAGTGTTTGAGAGTTTTGGTGTCAAAGTGTTCGTTGATCCAAAGAGCTTGTCCTATTTGGATGGCACCGAACTCGATTACGCTCGCGAAGGGCTGAACGAAGGCTTTAAGTTTCGTAATCCGAACGAAAAGGCGACCTGTGGTTGCGGCGAGTCTTTCACGGTATAAATCTCTTGGATACGCTCAGTCAAGGTCCACTTGCATCCCAGGATCATTTCACTTTGCTGGGACTCCCCAGGCGTTTCAGCATTGATCCTACAGTGCTTGAGTCGTCTTGGAAGAAAGTGGCTTTGGCTGTTCACCCGGATCGTTTCGCTACACGCTCTGCCGCTGAAAAACGGGTAGCTATGCAGTGGAGTTCTCAGGCAAATGAGGCTTATCGGATTTTGAAAGATCCACTTTCCCGAGCGCGCTATCTGTGCGAACTCGCGGGTGTTGATTTGCAAACTGAAACAAACACTGCAATGTCTTCTGATTTTTTATTCAGACAGATGAGTTGGCACGAGCAGCTTGATTCTTTGCTTGAGATCGAAGATCAATCCTCCCGTCTCTCTGCATATCAAGCTCTCAATCAAGAGCTGATTGAGGCCGAGCAAGAAGTTTCAAATGCTGTCAGTGAATTTTTGGAACAAGAGCGTTACGATATGGCGGCTTCGCGTGTCCGCGAGTGGTTATTTTTAAACAAGCTGATTGCGCAGTTACGTGCAATTAATTAGACCTTGCGGTCTCTATGCTGCACAGAGTGCGATTGAAGCAAACATATGGCGTTATTGCAGATTTCTGAACCTGGTGAGTCACCAGCACCACACCAGCGTCGTTTAGCGGTTGGGATTGATTTAGGCACGACGCATTCATTGGTCGCTGCTGTCCGAAGCAGTGTTCCCGAAGTGCTGGGTGATGAGTCGGGTCGTCCGCTCGTGCCTTCCGCGGTTTATGTGGGGGCCGATGGTCAAGCGGCAATCGGTTTTGATGCACTCGCGCAACAAGATGCATTTCCTCTTGATACCCTCGTGTCGATCAAGCGGTTGATGGGTCGATCCTATCATGAGGCGCTTGAGTCTGGGATGCCTTATCATTTTATCGAGGATGGTCAAAGTGTCAGAGTGAAGACTCAATATGTCACCCTTTCACCCGTCGAGGTTGCCGCCAAGATCCTTGAAAAATTGAAATTACTGGCTGAGGGAACGCTGGGTGATGACCTGGTTGGGGCAGTCATTACGGTTCCCGCCTACTTCGATGACGCGCAACGTCAAGCAACCCGAGACGCAGCGCGCCTGGCGGGTTTGAATGTATTGCGTTTGTTGAATGAGCCGACTGCTGCGGCCATTGCTTACGGACTTGATCATGGTTCTGAAGGTGTATATGCGGTCTATGATCTAGGTGGAGGCACTTTTGATATTTCATTGCTCAGGCTTTCCCGTGGTGTGTTTGAAGTGATTGCCACCGGTGGCGATACTCGACTGGGGGGAGATGACTTTGACGGATTGATCGTTGAGCACTTCGTCCACACACACCATCTGAATAATCTGGATCATCCATCGCGTCGGATATTACTGAGTGCCGCGCGCCGGCTACGCGAAAAATTAACTGACCATCAAGAGCATATTGAGCCTGTCAGCCTGAATGGCGCTCAGTATTCTCTCCAACTTTCCCGTGATGCCTTTGAACACATTGCTGAGCCTCTCGTTGCTCGTACGCTTTCATGCGCTCAACAAGCGCTCAAGGATGCCTCGCTGAGCACCTCTGATATTAAAGGTGTGGTGATGGTGGGAGGTGCGACACGCATGCCCGTGATCCGAAGACGTGTGGGTGAGGCATTTGGTACTGAACCTTTAACGGATTTGGATCCGGATCAAGTTGTCGCTCTGGGTGCGGCTCTCCAAGCAAATCTTTTAGCGGGCAATCGTCATCCCGGGGAGGACTGGTTGCTTCTCGATGTGACGCCATTGACACTTGGTTTAGAGACCATGGGTGGACTGGTCGAGCACATCATCCCGCGTAACAGTACGATCCCTGTTGCGCGAGCCCAAGAATTCACAACTTTCAAGGACGGTCAGACAGCGTTGGCTGTTCATGTTGTGCAGGGCGAACGAGATTTAGTTTCGGACTGTCGGTCTTTGGCCCGTTTTGAGCTACGTGGGATTCCCGCCATGGTGGCTGGCGCTGCGCGTATACGCGTCACCTTTCAGGTGGATGCAGACGGATTGCTGAGTGTATCTGCGCGGGAGCTTGGCTCCGGTGTGGAAGCCTCCGTCACTGTCAAACCATCCTTTGGTTTGGATGATGATGAGATTTCCCGCATGCTTTCCGAAGGCATGTCCAAGGCTGGACATGACGCAACAATGCGAATGCTCAGAGAGGCTCAAGTGGACGCGCAGCAATTAATTGAGTCTGTGACGGCCGCACTTTCCGCAGATTCGGATTTACTGAGCGCGTCTGAGCAGACGCGTATCGAGCAACAATTGCAGATGACTCAGCGTGCAGCCGCCGGTGAAGACGTTGAGTCAATCCGTACGGCAATTAAAGCTTTGTCAGCGGTGACCGACGATTTTGCGGCGCGACGTATGGATCGCAGTATTCGTGCTGCGTTGACTGGTCGTTCATTAGAGGACTTATAGGATTCGTTCATGCCCAAAATTACTGTTTTGCCACACCCGGAAGTTTGTCCCCAAGGTAAGGTGATCGAAAACGCTCCAACGGGTGAGTCTATTTGTCGAGTTCTTCTTGATAATCATGTGGAGCTTGAGCATGCCTGTGAGCTCTCATGTGCCTGCACGACCTGTCATGTTGTGGTCAAAGAAGGCTTCCAGTCCCTGGCCGAAGCATCTGATTCAGAGGAAGATCTTCTTGATCGAGCATGGGGACTTTCCACTACCTCTAGACTCGCTTGCCAGGCACGCGTTGCGAATGCCGACCTAACAATTGAAATTCCGCGATACACCATTAATCACGCAAAAGAAAATCACTAAAACATTCTGTTGGCAATCGTGTAAAGTATCCCGCACATCAATAATAGTGGAGAACTCATGAGACCCAACAGCATTCGTCAGAAAATTTCTTCTGGTCAGCCAGTGATCAATGGTTGGCTTGCCATTCCTTCTTCCTACTCAGCAGAGGTAATTGGTCACCAGGGTTTTGACTCCGTGACCGTTGATCTTCAGCATGGCATGATCGGAATCGATGCGGCGCTTTCCATGTTTCAGGCTTTGTCATCGACCCCTGCGATTCCTTTGGCCCGAGTACCGTGGAATGATCCAGCGCAAATCATGCGTCTTTTGGACAGCGGCGCCTATGGCATCATCTGCCCGATGATTTCAACCGTTGACGATGCGGCTAGTTTCGTTTCCTCTTGCCGCTATCCTCCCCATGGACAGCGCTCCTTTGGGCCAGCTCGAGGATTTTTGTATGGCGGTGCAGACTATTATCCTCAAGCTGATAAAGAAATTCTTACGCTTGGAATGATTGAAACACAAGCTGGATTGGATAATTTAGACAAGATTCTCGAGATTGATGGCCTGGATGGTATCTATATCGGTCCAAATGATCTTGCACTTGCACTGGGTAGCGTTCCAAAATCTGAATCTGACGATCCAGTCGTCATGAAAGCGGTTGAGCATATTCGTGCGCGTGCTATCGCACATGGAAAAATAGCCGGGATTTTTTGTTCATCTGGTGAGGCCGCTGCCATGCGGATTAAGCAAGGCTTCCAGATGGTCACTCCGGGCAATGAGGCCGCACTGATGGCAAATGCTGCCAAAGCTGCTGTGTCAACCGCGCGTGGGGCGCAAACTTCCGCACCCTCTAAAACTGGTTATTAATCATTTCGGAGATCCAATGGTACGATTTTCAGCGAACCTTGGTTTTTTGTGGTCTCAATTGCCGTTGCTTGAACGCATCGAGCGGGCTGCAGCCAATGATTTTCGTGCCATTGAATTGCACTGGCCCTACGATACAGAGGCCTCTCAGGTACGCGAGGCCTGTCAGCGTCTTGGAGTCAAACTGCTTGGTATCAATGCACCGATTGGGGATGGATCAAAGGGTGAGTCCGGTTTGGCTGCTTTATCGGGTCGCGAAGTCGAATTTCAAAAATCTTTTGAAATGTCGCTTCAATGGTGTTTAGAGGCAGGCGGCTCCGCCATCCATGTGTTGCCTGGAATCATCGATCCACATGCGCATGGGCAGGCGACACAAACTTTAGTCAAAAATCTAAAGTGGGCGGCAGATCTGGCGGCTGAGCAAAGTGTCACTATTTTGCTTGAGGCCATCAATCAACGCGACAAGCCTGGATATTTCTATTCTACTCAAGCGGAGTCGAACGCTATACGTGAAAAATGTGAGCGAGATAATATCAAGCTCATGTTTGACGTCTATCATGTTGGCGTAGCCGAAGGGGATATCCTCACCAAGCTAACCAAATATTTTCCTCATATTGGGCACATTCAGATTGCAGCTGTACCCAGCCGTGCTGAACCGGATGAGGGAGAAGTCGCTTATTCAGCTGTTTTCAAACATATCGACAGCTTGGGTTATCAAGGCTGGATAGGGTGTGAATACAAACCACGCGAAAGCGTTGAAACCGGTCTCGCGTGGCGTACGGCTTATTTGCCTGAATGTTTCTAACTGGATCAGACAGACAACGTTAATCTTCTTTACGTAAATGTGGAAACAGAATGACATCCCGAATGCTCGGGCTGTCTGTCAGCAGCATCACTAACCGGTCGATACCGATTCCACATCCGCCTGTCGGTGGCATTCCATATTCCAGTGCACGGATGTAATCCGCATCATAGAACATCGCTTCTTCGTCGCCAGCGTCTTTTGCTTTGACCTGCGCGTGAAAACGCGCTGCCTGATCTTCAGGGTCGTTCAGCTCCGAAAAACCGTTGGCGATTTCTCTTCCTGTAATAAAAAGCTCATAGCGTTCTGTAATGCCAGGGCGAGTATCCGATTCGCGGGCAAGAGGAGAGACTTCGATAGGATAGTCGACAATGTAAGTTGGATGCCAAAGCTGTGACTCCGCAGTCTCTTCGAAAAGAGCAAGCTGAAGTGCCCCAATGCCTGCATGAGCCAGATTTGGAGCGTTCACATCCACGCCGCGCTTTTTGAGTTGATTTTTAACGAACTCGATATCAGAAAGCTGATTTTCCGAAAACTCTGGAACATGTGCGAGGATTGCCTCGACGATCGTCAGACGATGAAAGGGCTTGGATAAATCAAGCTCACGACCTTGATAGGTCAGCGTTGCTGTTCCACATGCCTGTATCGCCGCAGCGCGAATGATTTGTTCCGTGAAGTCCATGAGCCATTGATAGTTTGTATAGGCTGCATAGAATTCCATCATCGTAAATTCGGGGTTATGACGTGGACTGACGCCTTCGTTTCGAAAGTTACGGTTAATTTCAAATACACGCTCAAAACCGCCTACGATCAAACGCTTGAGATAAAGCTCGGGTGCAATGCGTAAAAACATCTCCATATCGAGCGCGTTGTGATGCGTGACAAAAGGCTTGGCTGCAGCTCCGCCAGGAATACCGTGGAGCATGGGTGTTTCGACTTCCAGAAAACCAGCATCCACCATCGTTTGACGGATTGCACTGATCGCTTTGCTTCGAGCGATAAACGTCTCACGCGTCTGTTCGGTCATGATGAGATCAACGTATCTTTGACGATAACGAAGCTCTTGATCGGAAACACCATGAAACTTGTCGGGAAGAGGGCGGAGAGACTTCGCCAGTACACGCGCTTGCGTGGCGTGGATGGATAATTCGCCTTTGTTCGTTTTGAAGATGTGGCCTGTGATGGCAATGATGTCGCCAATGTCCCACTGCTTAAAAGAATCGTAAAGATCCTCCCCGAGACTGCCCCGTTCGAGATAGATCTGTATACGTCCAGTGCTATCTTGAAGTGTCGCAAAGCTGGCTTTACCCATGACTGTTTTGAGCATCATTCGTCCGGCAACAGACGCGGGGTGCGCGGCGGCAGCCAGTGTTGCCTGATCTTGTTCGCCAAACTCTGTATGCAATTTATCCGCACGGTGTGTCGGGACAAAATCATTTGGAAAGGCGACACCATTGGAGCGCAGACCGGTCAGTTTGGCCCGTCGTTCTGCGATCAGGTGGTTTTCATCGTGCTGGGGAGTATTCGAGTCAGTCATGATCAGGCGTTGTGTTGACGGATATCGTCGATTGTTTTGGTACCAAAGGCTTCGCTTTCGAGAACCTTCAGCAGACGTTGAGCGACCGTAGCGGGATCAGCAAGTTGCTTGTTTTCCTTGAAGCCGATAAACCGATCGAGCGAGGGAAGATCGTTTTTAGAGGTTGCCCGAATAGTTTCTTGCATCGGTGTGTCAATGACCCCTGGCGCCATGGAAACAACTCGAGCACGATCTCCCATGTCAAGCTGCGCAGCCTCTGCAAACCTGTCCATAGCGGCTTTGGTCGCACAATAAACCGCCCAGCCTGAGCTCACATTTCGTCCCGCTCCTGAGGAAATAAGCATGACTCTGCGATCGGTTGCCTGCGACGTACTATTCAGGACATGCGCCGTGAGAAAAATGGCTGATGTGATGTTGACATGGAAGGCATCGTTAATCGCCTCAAGATTTGTCAAGTTTGGAGTCTGCGCGATTGGCGTCACAATGCCGGCATTGTGAATAAAGCGTATGTGTGAGTAACCAGCGAACAGCGGTAAGAGCTGTGAGGCAGCATTTTTGACCGCTTCGCTATTCGAGAGATCGACTTCGATTTGTGTCAATGCTGTGCCATGCGATTTGGCAATCTCAATTAAATTCGGAGAGGCTTTTCGCGACAGAGTCACAAGATGTTCACCACCTGCGGCGAGTTGCTCGGCCATCGCAGCGCCCAGACCGCGAGTCGTACCCGTCAGAATAGTCAGCTTTTTCATATTTATACTCCTTGCTTCAGACTCGCCTGGATAAATGGATCCAGATCTCCATCCAGCACCTTTTGCGTGTTGGAAATCTCGACGTTGGTGCGCAAGTCTTTAATTCGACTTTGATCCAGCACGTAGGATCTGATCTGATGTCCCCAACCAACATCTGTTTTCGCATCTTCCATTTTTTGCTGTTCAGCCATGCGATTGCGCATCTCGAGTTCATAGAGTCTCGATTTCAGCATTTGCATGGCTTCGGCGCGGTTTCGGTGTTGAGAGCGGTCATTTTGACATTGCACGACAATGTTTGTCGGAATGTGTGTAATACGAACAGCCGAATCGGTTTTGTTGATGTGCTGACCACCCGCGCCACTCGCGCGATATGTGTCAATGCGCAAATCAGCCGGATTGATATCAATTTCGATCGAATCATCGACTTCGGGATATACAAAGACACTCGCAAAAGAGGTATGGCGTCCTCCCGAGGAGTCGAAGGGGCTTTTGCGTACGAGTCGGTGAACACCACTTTCGGTACGTAAAAATCCGAAGGCATATTCACCTTCAATTTTAATGGTGGCAGATTTGATGCCTGCGACTTCACCCTCGGATTCTTCGAGCAGTTCTGTTTTAAAACCTTTGCGTTCGGCGTATCGAAGATATTGCCGCAATAGCATCGATGCCCAATCTTGTGCCTCGGTTCCACCGGCTCCTGCCTGAATGTCTAAAAAGCAGTTCAGTGGATCGGCGGGATTGGAAAACATTCGCCTGAATTCCATGCCTTCGAGTGTGGCCTGAAATTGTTCAGCATCTTTTTCAATGGCTTCGAGTGTCGCATCGTCATTATCGGAGGCTGCTAATTCAAATAGCTCCAGAGAGTCAGTAATCGACTGTGCGAGTGAAGTCAGTGTGACAACGACATCTTCAATGCTTTTTTTCTCGCGACCCAAGTCTTGGGCGCGCTTGGGATCATTCCAGACGTTTGGATCTTCCAGTTCGGCATTGACGACATGGAGTCGTTCGGCTTTGACGTCGTAGTCAAAGATACCCCCGAAGTGCTGCCTCACGCGCGGCGTAATCTAAAAGGCGTGAAGAAATTTGATTTTGACGTTCTGCGTCCATGTTTTTTTGATTTCCGCTCTATAAATAGGTGTAACCCCGTAGTTTAACGGAGTCTTACTTTTGCTTCATTTTTAATCGATGTCAGGCTGCTTCAGCGTATTCCACGATGAGCTGAACTGAAATCACGCCATTCCAGACGTTTTGGTCTAGTTTGTATGCCATTTTGACGAATTCAGGGAGTCTGTCCGTGTGATTAAACCAGATGGCGTCAAATCTTTGATGGCCACGCTGTACAGATAGCTTGAGGTGTTTCTCTCCGACAAGTTTCTGACTACGGATATGAAATTCGTCTAAAAACAGAGGGGCTGCAAATCCCGCTCCCCACACCTGCTGCTCAAGGATATTGGCCACTTGGGCATTCGCATAACCCTCCTCAAGAGAGCCATCTGTCTCGATGACAGGTTCGAAGCTAGACCGCCCCGTTAATTCGATGACGGCCAGATCAAAAGCAGGCGCAAAACGATCGAAATCGTCTCTACCCAGAGTCAATCCAGCCGCCATGGCATGGCCACCAAACTTGCGAATCAAGCCAGGGTGTCTTTTCGAGACCAGATCAAGGACATCTCGTAAATGCACATCCGGGATAGATCGTCCTGAACCCCGCAATTCATCATCGCCTGCTGGTGCAAACGCCAAAGTCGGACGGAAAAACTTTTCCTTTAGACGTGAGGCCACGAGACCCACAACGCCTTGATGCCAATCGGGATGAAATACGCAAACCGAGGCGCCCAGTCTGCCGGTCTGAACAGAATCTGTGGCCGCAAGGGCTTGTTCCTTCATGATGTTTTCAATTTGTCTGCGCTCTCGATTGATGGTGTCGAGCTCTCGCGCGAGGGATAAAGCCTGCATGTCATCATTCGTGATGAGGCAACGTATGCCAAGTCCCATGTCGGCCAGGCGACCAGCCGCGTTGATGCGGGGACCTATCGCGAAACCTAGATCAAAGGCACTGGCTGCTTGTGGATCCCTGGAGGCAACTGCGAATAATGCCCGGATACCAGGTTGCATGAGGCCTCTTCGCATGCGCTCAAGTCCCCGCGTCACAAGCAGCCGGTTGTTGGCGTCAAGTTTGACGACATCGGCCACCGTACCCAGAGCAACCAAATCCGCGAGAGCGTCGAGTCTGGGACCACCATTGGGGGGAAAATGACCTCGCTTTCGAAGTTCCGCCCTCAGGGCTAGCATGAGATAAAAAATGACGCCTACACCTGCAAGATTTTTCGAAGGGAAACCGCAGTGAGGCTGGTTTGGATTGACGATTGCGAGGGCCTCGGGCAATCGATCACCCGGCAAATGGTGATCAGTCACAATGACGCCCATTCCTGCTGCGTTTGCCGCAGCCACGCCCTCAACACTCGCAATGCCGTTATCCACGGTAATCAGGATGTCTGGGCGTCCTGAGGCATGTTGACATGCAAGCTCAACGACGGCGGGGGACAGACCATATCCTGTTTCAAAACGATTCGGAACGAGGAAGTCAACGCGTGCGCCCATTTCTGTCAATGCCCGCATACCGACTGCGCAGGCTGTTGCGCCATCGCAGTCATAATCGGCGACGATCAGCATTCTTTTGCCTGCTTTGATGGCATCCGCCAGTAATTGCGCGGCGTATTCAGCTTGCGTCAGCATTTTCGGGGCAAGCATTGCTGGCCAGTCCAGCTGCACATCTTCCTGGCGCTGAACCCCTCTGGCTGACCAAAGACGAGCCAGCAGCGGATGAATCCCTGCATTTTGAAGTCGTTGAGTGGTCTGGGGATCAGACGGTCGAATGATTAATTTGGGCGTGTCCACCATGCAGTCCAGTTTTGAGGGCGGCGGGGCAGTGCGCGTTGCCACCAGGATTGTTGAGGAGGGCTGAGCTTGACGATTCTGCGCTGTCCCACAAGTGTGATGTCGAGGCCTTCAGGTAAAAGGCTCAATTGTTTGGACAGCGTCGGAAGTTGTTCAATCCAGCTTGCCCAATCGTTCACTAAAAAACTCTTTGTTAAATCATTTAAATAAAGAGAATCTGAAGCTTTGTTTAAGGGCTTCCACCCACAGGCACCGCCATAAAGCCAAAGGCTATTGACGGGTTCAAGGCCTTTCAGGGCTCTTTGCTCGTTCACTGGATGCGAGTGCCAAATCATTTGGATTTCATTGAGCAACTTGCGCCAAACAGTCGTTGAATCATCTTGGGGCCACCAGTCCGAGACCTCCAGAGAAGAAACGGCCGCAGGCGAAATGGAGTTCAGTCGCACGGATCCAGGTAACCATACTCGCCAACGGCCTAAATCGATGGGCAGAGCAGAGATGCCTCGCTCCTCCCATAGAGGTTTCACTGACTCGTAGAGCGCCTCTGCATGCTCATGGTTCAGTTCCAGTAATTCGGACGGCTTCAATGTCGCGCCATCCCGCCCAATTGAAACGGAGGACATGTCTGCGATCCAGACGGCTTCGTCACCTACTATTATCCCTGCCCTCAGGGGGCCAAGACCGGCGCCAAAAGTGTGTCCATCCTGTCCGGTAAAACCGTTATCGGAAAGTTGTAAATACTCCAAGGGAGTGCACCCGTAGCTTTCAGGGGGACAGTCTATTTCTTTTGCGGCAAGAGTGGACAAGCGTCTAACCAAAGCCGGACATTTTTCTTGAACATGGGCAATAAGATCCGCCGCAACGGATGAAGGTGGGAGAGAACCTGGAATGATGAGTTGCATACTCGGAATTGTAGTTGGATGGCCATGTATTTGGGGGTTTGATGCGATAATGCATAGGTGTTTAAATTACCTTACGAACTTTGGATTGGTGCCCGCTATGCGGGCTTGAGTCGCGCCCGTGCCCGTGGAGGACGACGCGATGGCTTTGTGTCGTTTGTCGCTGCGACTTCGATGGCCGGGATTGCGCTGGGTGTAGCAGCCTTGATTGTGGTTCTCTCCGTGATGAATGGCTTCCAGAAAGATGTGCGTGATCGCATGCTTTCTGTTCTGCCTCATGTCGAAATCTATGTGCCTGGTGGTGAGCCTACCCAAGTCTTGGAACAGTGGGCTGATTTGGCAAAGCAGGCACGTCAGTCCCCGCATGTCACGGGAGCCGCCCCGTTTGTCGCCGCACAAGCCATGTTGATGCGTGGGCAAGATTTACGCGGCGTTCAAGTCAGAGGGATTGATCCAGAGACTGAAAAAGAGGTTTCCGAAGCTGGGCGCCAAATGGTTCGGGGAAAGCTCTCTGACCTCAAACCCGGTTCTTTTGGCATTATTTTGGGGCAGGAGTTGGCCGATTTACTTCAGGTCAGGATCGGCCAGACAGTCATGATGCTTGCTCCTGCGGCCAGCATCAGTCCCGCAGGTTTTACACCCAGAATGCGTCAGTTCACTCTTGTCGGGACATTTCGTTCCGGACACTACGAATACGACTCATCTCTGGCGTTTATCGATGCGACGGACGCTGCCAAAATGTTTCGCGACAGCGGCATGGCAGGTGTCAGGCTCAGAGTGGATGATATGCACCGTGCACCCGAAATTGCCCAGTCTTTGATCCCATTATTACCCGGCAATGTTGCTGTGGCTGATTGGTCACGTAACAACAGAACCTGGTTCGCGGCAGTCCAGACAGAAAAGCGAATGATGTTTCTGATTCTGGCTTTGATCGTCGCCGTTGCGGCGTTTAACCTTTTGTCCTCTTTGGTGATGGCCGTCAAAGATAAGCAGTCTGATATTGCCATCCTCCGAAGTTTTGGCGCGACTCCAGGTGAAATCGCACGAATATTCCTGGTGCAGGGCGCTCTCATCGGTGTGATCGGAACGCTTTTGGGCGTGATTGGAGGGGTTTCAATCGCCTTTAATGTGGATGTTTTAGTTCCTGCAATCGAGAGAATGATTGGCGCTCAGTTTTTACCCCGTGAAATATATTTCATTAGCGCCTTACCTTCAGATCCTCGATTGTCCGACATTACGACGATTGGATTGACTTCGCTGGTTATGTCGCTTGTCGCCACGCTTTACCCGAGCTGGAGGGCTTCTCGCCTCCAGCCAGCTGAGGTGTTACGTCATGACTGATCAGTCTTTCGCGCATAAATCAGCCGAGCCCTCTGTTTTTGCTCTTCAGGCAAAGAATCTGTCCAAATTCTATGACGATGGAAATACGCGTATTGATGTCTTGCGCGAAGTGAGCCTTGACATCAGACGGGGAGAGTTGGTTGCTGTCATTGGTGCTTCCGGATCCGGAAAGAGTACGTTGTTGCATGCACTGGGGCTATTGGATTTGCCAACATCCGGTACGGTTTGTGTGGCAGGCCAACCATCCGAGGGCTTGTCTGAGTCAGCCCGAAGCCGTTTGCGTAACCGGGAACTAGGCTTTGTGTATCAGTTTCATCATTTATTGCCTGAGTTCACCGCGCTGGATAACGTTGCGATGCCCCTGATTGTGCGTCGAGAGAGTCGCGGAGACTCGCGCGCGGCGGCAGCAAAGTTTTTAGATTTAGTGGGCTTGTCTGCCAGAACCACACACTATCCGGGTCAACTGTCTGGTGGAGAACGGCAACGCGTCGCACTTGCCCGAGCCCTTGTGACGCAACCCGCCTGCGTACTCGCCGATGAGCCAACCGGTAACCTGGATCGACATACGGCCCATCAGATGTTCAAACTCCTTAAACAGGTCAATGAAGAGTCTCGCACTGCATTTTTGATCGTGACGCATGATCCCGAGCTCGCTGCACTGGCAGACCGACGACTGTTTATGGATGCCGGGCGACTGGTCCATGCGCCTTGATACACACTGTCATCTTGATGCTTCGGAGTTTGACTCAGATCGTGAAGCTGTCATTAACCGAGCTGTCAATCTAGATGTTCGTGCGATCGTCATACCTGCGGTAGATGCTGGGAATTTTGAGCGCGTTCGAGCATTGGCTCATTCGTTTCCGCAAGGGTTTTATGCGCTTGGTATTCATCCCATGTATGTTCAGCACGCGACTCAACAAGACTTGGATGGTCTGTATGATTTGCTTGTGCGATATCGAGATGACCCCAAATTAGTCGCTGTGGGTGAAATTGGCTTGGATTTTTTTATCCCGGACATTTCACAAGGCTCGGCCCGAATCAAACAGGAGCAGTTTTACGAAGCTCAGCTTGCCATGGCGTGTGAGTTTGATTTGCCCGTCCTTTTACATGTCAGACGGTCCCAGGATGTATTACTCAAATACTTGAGGCGCAGCAAGGTACGGGGAGGCATTGCGCATGCTTTCAATGGCAGCATGCAACAAGCCACGCAGTTTATCGAGCGAGGTTTTGCGTTGGGAATAGGTGGAGCGATGACGTTTCCACGTGCGCTTCAAATCCGACGCTTGGCAACAGAACTCAGCCTGAACGCACTTGTGATTGAGACGGACTCTCCAGATATTGCACCCGCTTGGTTGCACGGTCACCGTCGAAATGAACCTGATCAAGTTGCAGAAATCGCCCGAGTCCTCGCCGAGCTTCGGTCTCAGACTGAATATGAAGTACTTGAAGCAACGGCTCAAACCGCACTGCGAGTATTGCCGCGCTTGGCAACACTCGCAGCATGATCAAAAACTTAGCCTGAATGGCTACCATGCTGGTGAGGACGGCCTTCTTGACGATCAGGCAGAGTCATCCCTTTTTCTTTCGCACGCTTCTGCATTTCGGCCCGCATGCTCTTTCGGATCGCTTGCCGCTCCTCTGGGGTTTTCGCAGCTTGCATCTTGGCACGCATTTGAGTGCGCTCTTCCGGGGTCATGAGTTTGCTCATTTCTGAACGCTGTCCTTTCATCCCATGATGTTTGCCTTGACCCATTCCTGGTCCTTGACCATGCTGCATACCTTGACTCATGTCACGATTCTGATTGGTGGAAGGTGTGACCGGAGCGGGTGTTGTTGCAGGGTTCGCGGCCGATGACTGCACAGCGTCGCTATTTTGCGATGAGGTCGATTGCGCCTGGGCGCCGGCAAAAACCAGAGAAACACCCAAAGTGGCTAATAATGTAGTTGCAATGTTGCGTGTGCTTTTCATGATCTATTTCCTATTGAGGTCAAGTCGCCGTCACAACCTTTTGGTGCAACGGATAGATCACATTTGAGCAGTTTGAATGGTATTTTTTATGTCACGGCTCATCATTTTTGTATCATTACTCATTGATACTGTAGTTTGATACATTTCAATACAATTTAGTGATCTAGCGTGGTTTTCACGAGGGAGTCATGAAGGCATGATGAGCACTATGGACCACATTCTCATCGTTGACGACGATCGCGACATCAGAGATCTTCTGAGCGAATATTTACAAAAGCAAGGCTATCGTGTCACTGCCGCTGCAGATGGTCGCTCTATGCGATCGGCTATTTCACGCGCTGAGCCTGACCTGATTGTTTTAGATTTAATGATGCCAGGAGAGGATGGGTTGTCTTTATGCCGTGAGGTGAGGGCGCATTCAGACATTCCCATCATCATGTTGACAGCAAGAAGTGAAGAAGTCGATCGCATCGTTGGTTTAGAGATGGGAGCGGATGATTATTTGTCTAAACCCTTTAGCCCAAGAGAGCTGGTCGCCCGCATTAAAAGCATTTTGAGACGAAGTCGCGCTTTGCCTTCAAATTTGAAACCGGAACAAGTGAGAGTATTCAGATTTTCTGGATGGTCACTCCATGTTGCAACCAGAAATCTTATTTCACCCGAGGGGGTCAATGTTGCTTTGAGTGGTACGGATTACAAACTACTGAGAATTTTTTTGGACCACCCCAATCGGGTTTTAAACCGTGATCAGTTGATTGACATGACTCAGTCCCGCGATGCCGGTCCTTTTGATCGAAGTATTGATTTGCAAGTCAGTCGTCTCAGAAGGCGTTTGAATGACAATCCCAAAGAGCCATCAATCATTAAAACAGCGCGAGGCGAGGGATATGTGCTAGCCGCTGAAGTCATATTGGAAAATGAATGAGGATGATTCCCCGTTCCCTTTTTAGTCGATTAGTCATCGTATTTTTATTGGGTTTGATTGTTGCCCAAGTGGCCAGTCTTGCAATCGTGCTTCAGGATCGTGGTGAGTTTTTATCCAGAGCCAGTGGCGTTCAGTCCGTGAGGCGTATCGCCGATACGGTCATTTTGTTTGATACCGTGAGTATTTCAGAGCGTGAACGACTCGTGAAGTTATTGAGTTCACCTTCAATGCGGATTTCAATCATGTCGGAGAGACCACGCTTGCCGGTCGCGCGTGTGCTTCGCGAAACCAACGAATCGCCTCAGTCTGTGATGTTTACCTCCATTCTTCAGCGTATGTTGGGTCGCGAGAGAGACATCAAACTTGTCGTCTTGGAGCCCTCTCAGCAAACAACGACCATCCCTCGCTATCATGGCCGTTTGAATACATCCGTGGTCGCTCAAATCAAACTAGATGACGGTAATTGGGCAATTTTCGATTCACAACTTCAGCCAGACACCTGGACTTGGCCATATCGGGCACTATTAAGCGCGCTTGTTCTACTTATAGGTGTATTGTTACTTGCAGTGATCGGTGTACGGTGGGTGACAAAACCACTCAAAAACTTTTCTCAGGCAGCCACTGAGTTGGGGAAAAATCTCGATCGGCCGCCATTGCCTGAAACAGGGCCTGTTGAAGTTCAACAAGCCGCTCGGGCCCTGAATGGTATGCAAGCACGTTTATCGAGATATTTGCATGACCGCACGCGTATTCTTGCTGCGATGTCGCACGATCTCAAAACGCCGATTACTCGTATGCGCCTGAGAGCCGAGTTGCTGGATGACGAGGTCAGTAAAGAAAAATTCAAACGAGATTTGACAGAGCTTGAGTCAATGGTGAGCGGCACCCTGGATTTTATGCGTGGCCTTGAAACGAGTGAACCCGTGCAACCTCTGGATATCAATGCGCTATTTGAAAGTTTACAGTCCGATGCGCTTGAATGCGGTCACACTGTAAAGATTATCGGACGCATTCACACGCCTTTTTATTGTCGGCCGCAAGCCATAAAAAGATGTTTTTCCAATCTTTTGGATAACGCGATCAAATACGGAGCAATCGCGCACGTTCAACTGATTCAGTTACCAAAGTCTCTGCATATCGTCATCAGCGATGAAGGATCGGGAGTCCCTCCCGAAGAATTGGAGAAGCTATTCGATCCGTTTTACAGGCTTGAGTCTTCACGAAATCGAGACCATGGCGGTACGGGTTTGGGTTTAACGATCGCCCGCAGTATTGTCGAGCAGCATGGTGGAACTTTGATTTTGAAAAATGGAGCCAAGACTGGACTTGAATGTCATCTTGATTTTCCAGTCAATGGTTAACTCAGTTTTGTTAATCTAGTATTTTTACTTGATGCCAAAAGCATTCAAGATACGATACAAGTCTGAAGCTTGCGTTGCACTATTGGGTGTTTCGCAGGAGATCGGATGGGCAGATTGCTCGCACTTTCAATCGTAGCGGGATCCGTTTATATACAAACCCTAGCTGCTTTGCCCTCATTCTTTGAGCTTTTGCTTGCAATGGGTGGGATTTGCGGATGTCTGATTCTTATTTCCAGAGTACTCCTCTGGGCTGAGCGGTCAGATCAATCATTCACGACAAGCATGTTGCGCACTCTACGCAACATTCTTCTTTTGATCTTGTTTATGACTGTTTCATGCGCATGGTCTACCAAGCGGGCAGAATGGCGCCTCCAGGATAGTCTCGATGCCTCGCATGAAAACGTGGTCACCAAGCTTTCATTCCTCATCACCGGTTTAGTTCAAGATCAAGGTGATAGTTTTCGATTCGAAGCTCAAGTCCTGGATGAAGATCAAACACATTCTGAGCGTCCAGGAATTCCAAGGCACATTCAAGTGGTTTGGCGTAAATCAAATGATGACCGTGGTTTGCCTGAAATTATTCCGGGTCAGATTTGGCGTGCTGCTTTGATTTTTCGAAAACCCCGAAGTGCATTGAATCCACATGGTTTTGACTACGAGGCGCATTTGTTGAGTCGCAATATACGTGCGATCGGACGCGTGCGTGGTGTTCCAGTCTTGGTGAGAGATGAACCATTCGCTTCGATGCAAGTCATCGTTTCCAGGGGCCGGCAATATTTACGATCTGCAATGAGAAAGCATGTTGTTGACATGACCTACGGTGCTGTACTCATCGCACTGGCTATCGGAGATCAGGACAGTGTTTCACCCGAGCACTGGGAGGTTTTTAACAAAACGGGCATTACCCACCTCGTTTCCATCAGCGGTTCTCATGTCACGATGCTGGCAGCATTTGGTGGATTTTCAATGCTCTGGGCTTGGAAAAGATTGCGATGGGGCGGAAGATCACTGGCTGAAAAAGTTCCTGCGAAAATCATGGCAGCGCTCACGGCACTTTTGGTGGCTTGGATGTATTGCTTGCTTGCAGGATGGGGCGTTCCAGCCAGAAGAACTTTTTTCATGCTTTTAGTTTCTGGACTTGCTTTGTTATCTCGTCTTCCAATACGAGCATCGAGTGTGCTCTGCATAGCCGCTGCAATCGTCACAATGATTGATCCGTGGTCTGGGGTTTCAACAGGATTCTGGTTGTCTTTTGGAGCAGTAGCTGTCCTGTTTTACCTAGGGTCACAGACACAAAATCTAACTAATGAAACCTACTCATGGCATCAACGGTGTTGGCGCATGTTTAAAGAGTCGGCACGTTTGCAGTGGTTGATCACACTTTCCATGCTGACAGCACTGGCGTATCTCTTCCAGCAAGTATCGATTAGCTCCCCGCTTGCAAACGCGATCGCAATACCAGTCGTTACATTTATTGTGACCCCACTTGCTTTGTTAATGGGAGTGGTTGCCCTGATGCCGTGGTTAGATGTTGTCGCGCAGGGTATCGCCTGGGGTGCACATTTCGCATTGGACTGGAGCATGATGCCAGTGGGATGGCTTGCCTACGCACCTTGGTCTAGTCTTTCAGTTTCAGCAATGCCAATCTGGTGCCTGGTGATATCGCTCGCCGGAATCGCTTGGGCACTTCAACCTCCAGGGGTTCCACTGAGGTGGGTGGGATGGTCGTTATTGTTGCCCGCCCTGACATGGCAACCTCAACGTCCAGCGCCTGGATCATGGAGGATGATTGCGATGGATGTCGGTCAGGGAGGAGGTGTACTTGTTCAAACAAGCAGACATATGCTTATTTTTGATGTCGGACCGAGGATGGGTGTGAGTGATGCAGGCCAACGAGTCGTGAATCCATTGCTGCGCGCACTGGGAGTCAAGCATATTGACGCTCTTGTCGTATCGCATTCAGACATCGATCATGCAGGAGGCCTTCCCGGACTACTCAAGGAGACTCCAGTATCGATTTCATATTCGAGTTTCAATCTTGAACAATGGATCAAACTTCAGCGGATCAAACTCAAACAGAATCACTCTGGCCCTATGCCTCTAAAGATGTTGAATTGCGTGGTCGGACAAAAATGGATATGGGATGATGTGACGTTCAGTATGCTGCATCCTGAGAAAGAAGCAGTTGCCAAAGACAGCGCAGATCAGGCCAGCGGATATAAAGAAAAAAAGGTCCGATCTAATGCTCAAAGTTGCGTGCTGCATGTGAAAGGTCGATATCACTCGGTTTTATTGCCTGGCGATATCAGTATTAAACAAGAGAACGAAATCCTTCAGCGCACTGCGAGTGAAGACTTGCGAGCGGATGTCGTCGTTGTGGCCCATCATGGATCACTGACATCCTCCTCACAAAATTTTATCTCGCTGATTCGGGCGCAACATGCGATTGCACAAACTGGTTATTTCAATCGTTTTTCTCATCCTGCGGGTGAAATTGAGCGACGCTGGCGGGCTAGTCACGTGCAATTTTGGCGAACCGATCAACATGGCGCTGTGATTGCGGAGTCTGACGACAAGGAACTACGCTTGTATTCAGAGGCAGTCAGTCACAAGAAGTATTGGCATGAAAGGGAGTTTTCCCTTGAAAATCCCCCATGAATTTTATTAATTGTCAGCCATTTGACAGTATCTCGGGGTAAAGTAAATCCATCACGGTCTAAGTTAAATGCCGATAATGTGAGAAGTTTGGCTGTGAATAAAAGATCAATGGAGACTTGAATATGCAAGTAAGAAAAATTGCCTCGCTTCTGGGTATGCTGTCAATTGCACTGATAAACGGCTCGCCCGCAGCCGCGCAAGTGATTTCAGATAAACCTATTCAGTACATCATTCCCTTTCCCGCTGGTGGTGAATCTGATGTCGTGGCGCGTTTGCAATCGGATATTTCATCAAAGCAATATAAACAGCCGATGGTCGTGATCAATCGTGCGGGAGCAGGTGGCGCACTTGTGTGGAGTCAATTAAATAACTATCCCAATGACGGAACGAATATCATCGGCGTGAATATTCCTCACATCATGTTGCAGCCCTTACAAGAGGGGACTCAATACAAGACCGATGATATTAATTCTGTGTACTACTATCATTTCACGCCTGATGCCTTGATGGTTTCCGCAGATAGTCCTTACAAGACTTATCAGGAGTTTGTGGCCGCAGCGAAAAAAAATCCAGGAAAAATGACGCTTGCAGGTTCAGCTCAGTACTCTGCCAATCACATGGCCACAGAGCGTTTGAACAAGTTGGCGGATGTCAAAGTCAATTATGTTCCATTTAAAGGTACGGGTGATTTGATTGCCTCGTTGATCGGGATGCATGTCGATGGAGCGATGGGTTATCTACCCTTGGCCATTCAACAAAAAAATCGCGTGCGGACACTGGCCATTGCAACCGAACAGCGTCATCCTGCATTACCAGATGTGCCTACTTTTAAAGAGCTTGGTTTAAATTGGGTGGATGGTGCTTATCGCGGGATTGCGATGCCTAAGAGCACTCCGATAGAGACTCAAAAGAAAATGTCTGATTTCATGGCCAAGCTCAATGCCGATCCAGCGACTAAAAAACGGTTGGAGGAAGGTGGTTTTGTGTTGGTTGACATCCCTTTGGAGAAAATCCCTTCTTTCATGAAAGAAAAGGAGCCCCTGGTCATGGAAGATGCTCGAAACGCTGGAATGCTTAAAAAATAAGTATTGCTGCAGTGCGGAAATAAATCCCAGGTCGGTACTACAATAATCATATCGTTCGAGATGTTTTCGAAACCGTCCTGGGGGTCAGATGATGTTTTCGCCACGTTTGCATGCAGTGACCTGCAGTAGCCCTGCAGGCTTACACCGCATGGCTTATCACGAGTGGGGAGATCCTCAGAATCCTGATGTGGTGTTGTGTGTGCACGGACTCACACGTACAGGCAGAGATTTTGACTTGCTTGCCAGATCGTTGGGTACGCGCTACAGAGTCGTTTGTCCGGATGTAGTCGGTCGTGGACTTTCGGACTGGCTGGCCCATCCATCCTATTACGCGGTTCCCCAGTATGTCTCGGATATGGTCACGCTCATCGCGCGATTAGAACCCGGACGCTTGCATTGGGTGGGTACTTCGATGGGCGGTTTAATCGGCATGGTCTATGCAGGTGCGCTGGCTCAATCAAGATTGAAGGCGGCTTCACGAACCCCTACCCAACAACACACTGCGGTTCCTGATACCCATTTGCGCCTAGATTCAATTGTTTTGAATGATGTGGGTCCGCACCTTGAGCCTGTTTCTCTTGAGCGTATCGGCCACTATGTTGGCGAGTCTGTTCAGTTTTCAAGTTTCAAAGACGCTGTTGCCTACATTCGAGAAACATGTGCATCATTTGGCCCCCATCGTCCTGAACAATGGGAAGAATTGACACGTCATGTTTACATCGAAAATAACGGAAAATGGGTTAAACATTACGACCTGTCGATCGGAGCCGCGTTCAAGCAAATAACTCCCGAGTTGGCATCTCAGGGTGAAAGTTTGTTTTGGGGTGCGTACGGTTCGATCGCTGTGCCCATACAAATTATCCGTGGTGAGTATTCAGATTTACTCTCAGTCCAAACATGCGAAAAAATGCGCCAAATTCAGCCTCATGCGCGATTTGCACAAGTTTCCGGGGTTGGGCATGCGCCCACACTCATGAGCCCTGAGCAGATTGCTTTGATTCATGAGTTTTTAATATCTTTGGGTTAATAGCCCCCTTACGATTGATCAGGGAGCTCACACAATGAACACCTCTACTAGTAGTTTTTGTGCCGACTTGCATTGTCACTCAGTGATTTCTGACGGGGTATTCACGCCAGACGAGCTTGCCCGGCGCGCAAAGGATTCTGGTGTATCACTTTGGTCTTTGACGGATCATGATGAACTTGCCGGTCAACAGCTGGCGATCTCGACTGCACGAGAGATCGGTCTTGCATATCTGACTGGCGTTGAGATTTCTGTTACGTGGGCCAATCAGACTGTGCATATTGTCGGTTTAGGGATTAATCCTGACGATGCATCGCTGATTGAAGGTTTGCGAAGAACGAGGGCAGGACGTGCGGATCGTGCAAAACGTATCGGGGATAAATTAGCCGCTCTCGGAATGCCCGGGGCATTCGAGGGTGCATTACCTTTTGCCGGAAATCCCGAGCTGATCAGCCGTACCCACTTTGCCCGTTTTCTCGTGCAAGCGGGGTATTTTTCTGAAGTGCAGGCCGTCTTTGATCGTTTGCTCAAAGACGATGGCCCTGCGCATGAGCCGATGCAGTGGGCCAGCCTCGAAGCTGCGGTCACATGGATTCGTGGCGCGGGAGGTGTCGCTGTGATTGCGCATCCTGGTCGGTACAAATATACGGCGACTCAGTTCGGCGCGCTGTTTGACACATTCAAGGATCTGGGTGGCTGCGCCATTGAGGTCATTACAGGAAGTCACAGTGTGCCTCAGTTCAAAGAGTACGCTCAGATCGCCCGTCATTATGGTTTTCAAGCCTCATGTGGTTCAGATTTCCATAGCCCGGACGAAAGTCGCGTAGGTCTTGGCAGTCTGCCACCTTTACCTGCGGATTTAAAGCCAGTTTGGCTTGATTTGGTGTGATTTAAGATGAACAAAGCATTCGTCAAAGAGCAAGATAGTGCGGAGGATGATGATCTTCCAGAAACGCAGGCTTTACCCTCAGGGACCAAAAATTATCTGACGCCAGGTGGTTATGAGGCTCTTCGCAAAGAGCTTGCGCACCT